>Ga0102591_1003401_pt1 | contig 14390 bp, 9 predicted proteins | sample AraplaCol_mCL_r2_2_FD_76860 | JGI IMG/M metagenome (GOLD analysis project Ga0102591, IMG submission 76860) | Arabidopsis root microbial communities from North Carolina, USA - plate scrape MF_Col_mCL_r2 (SPADES assembly) (version 2) | ecosystem: Host-associated > Plants > Roots > Endosphere... | reverse complement strand
CCGACGTGCGGGGGGTGGTCGACACGGTGATCCAGACGCTGCAGGTCGGGGTGCCGGTGGCGCGCGCGGAATTCCTGGACGGCCTGGCGCTGCGGGCGGTGAACCAGCACTGCGGCACCGGTTTCACCGAGCGGCCGACGCTGTTCCTGGAGTTCCACGGCACCGCGGCGGGGGTGGCCGAGCAGGCCGAGACGGTGCGCGACATTGCGGCCGAACACCGCGGCGACGACTACCAGTGGGCCGACGAGCCGCAGCAGCGGGCGCGCCTGTGGGAGGCGCGGCACACGGCCTTCCAGGCCTGCTGCCGCCTGAAACCGGGCTGGCAGACGCTGACCACCGATGCCTGCGTCCCCTTGTCGCGGCTGGCGCAGTGCCTGGAAGAGACGCTGGACGACAACCGGCGCTCGCACCTGCTGTGCCCGGTGTTCGGCCACATCGGCGACGGCCACTTCTACTGCATGATGATCTCCGACCCGGAGAAGCCGGACGAGGTGGCCGAGGCGCAGCGCCTGAATCAGCGCCTGATGCGGCGCGCGATGCGCATGGACGGCACCTGCACGGCCGAGCACGGCATGGGGGCGCACAAGGTGGTGCTGCTGAGCGAGGAGTTCGATTCCGACGCGGTGCAGCTGATGCGGCAGCTCAAGCGCGCGTGGGACCCGCTGAACATCATGAACCCCGGCAAGGTCGTCTCGTTTCCAGAATGACGATCCCCGGATTGGCATCCGGGCTACAAGGATTCCGTAGCCCGGATGGAGCGCAGCGCAATCCGGGGATCGTTCATCCCATGCGTCAGGTGATCGCGTCCAGCAGCTCGCTTTCGATGGCCAGCTGCGCCCGGTTCTGCTGCAGCACCGAGCCGTCGATCAGGAAGGTGTCCTCGACGCGCTCGCCCAGCGTCGTGATCTTCGCGAGCTGCAGGTTGATGTGGTGCCGCGCCAGCACGCGCGAGATCGCGTACAGCAGGCCCGAGCGGTCGCTCGTCGACACCGACAGCAGCCAGCGCTGGCCGCGCTCGTCCGGGCGCAGCAGCACCCGCGGCGTGATCGGGAACGACTTCACCCGGCGCGAGATCCGCCCGCGGCTCGGGTCCGGCAGCGGCCCCTGCGCCTTCAGCGCCTGCGCGGCCTGCGTCTCCACCAGCGAGATCAGGTCGCGGTAATGCGGCTCCATCTGCGGGGCGATCACCTGGAACGTGTCCAGCGCATACCCGGCGCGCGTGGTGTGGATCTTCGCGTCGAGGATGTTGAAACCCGCCCCGTCGAAGTACCCGCAGATGCGGGCGAACAGGTCGGCCCGGTCCGGCGCATACACCAGCACCTGCAGGCCTTCGCCCACCGACGACAGCCGCGCCCGCACGATCGGCTCGGCGCTGGTGACGTGGCGGAACAGCGAACGCGCATGCCAGGCGATGTCGCCCGCGTCGTGGCGCGCGAAGTAGCTCAGCTCCAGCGTGTTCCACAGCGGCACCTCGGTGCCCGGCAGCAGCGAGTACAGGTTCAGCGTGTGCCGCGCGTCCTGCTTGCGCGCCTCGATCTCGGCATCCAGGTTCGGCCGCGCCCCGCCCAGTGCGCGCAGCGCCAGCCGGTACAGGTCCTCGAGCAGCTTGCCCTTCCAGGCGTTCCAGACCTTCGGGCTCGTGCCGCGGATGTCCGCCACCGTCAGCAGGTAGAGGGCCGTCAGGCGCCGCTCCGTGCCCACCAGGCGCGCGAAGTTCTCGATCACCTCCGGGTCGCTCAGGTCTTCCTTCTGCGCGATGCGCGACATCGTCAGGTGGCCCTTGACCAGGAATTCGGCCAGCGCCGTGTCGTCCTTGTCCAGGCCGTGGTCGCGGCAGAAGCGCCGCACCTCGGTCGCCCCGAGGTCGGAGTGGTCGCCGCCGCGGCCCTTGGCCACGTCATGGAACAGGGCCGCGATGTACAGCACGTAGGGCCGGTCCCAGGTGGAGGCGAGCTGCGAGCAGAACGGGTACTCGTGCGCATGCTCCGGGACGAAGAAGCGGCGCACGTTGCGCAGCACCATCAGGATGTGCTGGTCCACCGTGTAGACGTGGAACAGGTCGTGCTGCATCTGCCCGACGATGCGCCGGAACACCCACAGGTAGCGGCCCAGCACGCTGGTCTGGTTCATGAGGCGGAAGGCGTGCGTCTGCCCCTCGGGCTGGCGCAGGATCCGCATGAACATCGCGCGGTTCGCCGGATCGCGCCGGAACTTGCCGTCCATCACCTCGCGGGCGTTGTACAGCGCCCGCAGGGTGCGCGCCGACAGGCCCTTGATGCCGGGCGTCTGCTGGTAGACCAGGAAGGTCTCCAGGATCGCATGCGGCTCGCGCTCGTAGAGGTCGTCGCTCGCCACCTCGAGCATGCCGGCGCGGTCGAGGAAATGCGCGTCGATCGGCCGCATCGGCGCGTCCTGCGAGCCGTTGACGCGTTCCTCGATGTTCAGCACCAGGATCGTGTTCAGCTGCGTCACCGCCTTCGCCGCCCAGTAGTAGCGGTGCATCAGCTGCTCGGACGCGCGCCGCGCGTGCGTCGTCTCGTAGCCGAAGCTCTCGGCCACCGCGGTCTGCAGGTCGAACACCAGCCGGTCCTCGCGCCGGCCGGCCACCATGTGCAGCCGCGCGCGGATCAGGCGCAGCAGGCCCTCGTTGCGCTGCAGCTGCTTCACCTCGAAGGCCGTGATCAGGCCCTTGGCGGCGAGCTCGGTCCAGGTCTTGCCCAGCCCCGCGGCGCGTGCGATCCAGATCACCATCTGCAGGTCGCGCAGGCCGCCCGGGCTTTCCTTGCAGTTCGGCTCCAGCGAGTAGGGGGTGTCCTCGTACTTCTGGTGGCGCTGGCGCATCTCCAGCGTCTTGGCGCGCAGGAAGGCGCGCGGGTCCATCGCCGCCGCGTTCGCGCGGCGGAAGGCGTTGAAGACGCGCTTCGAGCCGCACAGGTAGCGCGACTCGAGCAGCGCGGTCTGCACCGTCACGTCGCCCAGCGCCTCGGCCACGCACTCGTCGACGGTGCGCACGCTGGAGCCGATCTCCAGGCCCAGGTCCCAGCAGGCGGTGATGAAGCCCTCGACCGAGGACTTCAGCGCGTCGTTGGCGGCGCCGGGCGCGGCGAGGCGGGCCGCCTCCAGGGCGTCGCCCGGCGGCAGCAGCACCAGCACGTCGATGTCGGAATGCGGGTACAGCTCGCCGCGGCCGTAGCCGCCGACGGCCAGCAGCGCGGCGCCGGGCGGCATCATCGCGTGCGTCCACAGGTCGAGCAGGGTCTGGTCGACGTGGCGCGCCAGCGCCCGCACCAGGCGGGCGGCGGCCGGCGCGGTGGCGCGCGAGGCCTTGAAATGCGCCATCAGCGCCGCCTTGCCCTCGCGGAAGCGGCGGCGCTGCTCGGCGAGGCTGCGCGTGCCGCCGGGCGGCGGTGCGCCGGCCGCGGCGCCCGGCGGCATGGCGGCCACCGTCAGGCGGCGGAGGAAGTGGCGGCGGGCGCGGCGGCCGGCGCGCCGCTGCCGGCGGTCGCGAAGGCCGGCGGCGGCGGGCTGCCGGCCGACAGCGTCAGCACCTCGTAGCCGGTCTCGGTGACGAGCACCGTGTGCTCCCACTGGGCCGACAGCGAGCGGTCCTTGGTGACGATGGTCCAGCCGTCGCCGGCCTCGCGGATGTCGCGGCGGCCGGCGTTGATCATCGGCTCGATGGTGAAGACCATGCCCGGCACCAGCTCTTCCAGCGTGCCGGGGCGGCCGTAGTGCAGCACCTGCGGCTCTTCATGGAACTTGCGGCCGATGCCGTGCCCGCAGAACTCGCGCACGATGGAGAAGCCGGCGTTCTCGGCGAAGGTCTGGATCGAGTGGCCGATGTCGCCCAGGTGGATGCCGGGACGGACCTTCACGATGCCCTTCCACATCGCCTCGTAGGTGATCTGGCACAGGCGGTTGGCGGCGATCGAGCCGTGGCCGACCACGAACATGCGGCTGGTGTCGCCGTGCCAGCCGTCCTTGATGACGGTGACGTCGATGTTGACGATGTCGCCGGCCTTCAGCGGGCGGTCGTTCGGGATGCCGTGGCAGACCTGGTGGTTGATCGAGGTGCAGATCGACTTGGGGTAGGGCGTGTAGCCCGGCGGGGCGTAGTTCAGCGGGGCGGGGATGCCCTGCTGCACGTCCACGATGTAGTCGTGCGCCAGCTTGTCGAGCTGTTCGGTGCTGATGCCCGGCTTCACATGCGGGGTGAGCATGTCCAGCACTTCGGAGGCCAGCCGGCCGGCGATGCGCATGCCCGCCACGTCGTCCGCGGTCTTGATCGAGATCGTCATGCCCGGAATTATGGCTCCGGCCGGGCCGCCCCCTTAAAATCCGTGGTTTCCCCGACCCGTAGCCGGCCCACCCGTGACGTCCACACCCAAGCATCTGCTGCACTTCGAGGGCGGCAACGCCTTGTCCGCCTTCCGTGCCCAGGCCCTGCTGCCCCGGCTCCAGGCGATCAGCCCCCGCATCACCGGCGTCCATGCGCGCCACGTGCACTGGGCCTGGAGCGACCAGCCGCTGGCACGCGACGCCCTCGACAAGCTCGCCGCCCTGCTGACCTACGGCGACGCCTACACCGGCCCGGCGGACGGCGCCCTGGTGCTGGTGGCGCCCCGCCTGGGCACCGTGTCCCCCTGGGCCAGCAAGGCGACCGACATCGCCCACAACTGCGGCCTGGCGGTGCGGCGCGTCGAGCGCGTGACGGAATACCGCCTGGCGCTGAAATCCGGGCTGCTGGGGGGCGCCAAGCCGCTCGCCGCCGACGAGCTGGCGCAGGCCGCCGCCCTGCTGCACGACCGGATGACCGAGAGCGTGCTGCTGCAGCGCGAGGCCGCCGTCCACCTGTTCGACGAGCAGGCCGGCAAGCCGATGGAGCACGTCGACGTGATCGGCCGGGGCCGCTCGGCGCTGGAGGCCGCCAACAAGGACTTCGGCCTGGCGCTCAGCGAGGACGAGATCGACTACCTGGTGGCCGCGTTCCAGGGCCTCCAGCGCAACCCGACCGACGTCGAGCTGATGATGTTCGCGCAGGCAAACAGCGAGCACTGCCGGCACAAGATCTTCAACGCCCGCTTCACCATCGACGGCGTCGAGCAGGACCGCTCGATGTTCGCGATGATCCGCAACACCCACCAGCTGGCGCCCCAGCACACCGTGGTGGCCTACAGCGACAACGCCTCGGTGATGGAGGGCGGCCCGACCGAGCGCTGGCTGCCGCAGGGCTACACCAACGCGCCGGTGTACGGCCCACGCGAAGAGACGGTGCACGTGCTGATGAAGGTGGAGACGCACAACCACCCGACGGCGATCTCGCCCTTCCCGGGGGCCTCCACCGGCGCCGGCGGCGAGATCCGCGACGAGGGCGCGACCGGCCGCGGCTCCCGGCCCAAGGCCGGCCTGACCGGCTTCAGCGTCTCCAACCTGCACCTGCCCGGCACGAGCGAGCCCTGGGAACAGTCGCCCTACGGCAAGCCCGGGCACATCGCAAGCCCGCTGCAGATCATGGTCGACGGCCCGCTCGGCGGCGCGGCCTTCAACAACGAGTTCGGCCGGCCCAACCTGGGCGGCTACTTCCGCGTCTACGAGCAGACCGTCGCCGGCCAGCGCCGCGGCTACCACAAGCCCATCATGATCGCGGGCGGCCTGGGCACCATCTCCGACAGCCAGACGCACAAGCGGCAGTTCCCGGCCGGCACGCTGCTGATCCAGCTCGGCGGCCCGGGCATGCGCATCGGCATGGGCGGCGGGGCGGCGAGTTCGATGGCGGCCGGTGCCAACGCGGCCGAGCTCGACTTCGACTCGGTGCAGCGCGGCAACCCCGAGATCGAGCGGCGCGCGCAGGAAGTCATCAACCACTGCTGGGCGCTCGGCGAATCGAACCCGATCCTCGCGATCCACGACGTGGGCGCGGGCGGCATCTCGAACGCCTTCCCCGAGCTGGTGGACGGCGCCGGCCTGGGCGCGCGCTTCGACCTGAGCCGCGTGCCGCTGGAAGAGAGCGGCCTCGCGCCCAAGGAAATCTGGTGCAACGAGAGCCAGGAGCGCTACGTGATGGCGGTCTCGCCCGAGGCGCTGCCGGTGTTCCAGGCCATGTGCGAGCGCGAGCGCTGCCCCTTCGCGGTGGTCGGCGTGACGACCGAGGCGAAGCAGCTGGTGCTCGACCAGCCCGGCTCCGAGGCCGACCCGCGGCAGCGCCCGATCGACATGCCGATGGAGGTGCTGCTGGGCAAGCCGCCCAAGGTGCACCGCGACGTGAAGCGCGTGGCGCGCACCTCGCCGGCGCTGCAGCTCACCGACGTGGCGCTGGAGAAGGTCGCCTTCGACGTGCTGCGCCATCCGACGGTGGCCAGCAAGCGCTTCCTGGTCACCATTGGCGACCGCACCGTCGGCGGCCTGAACCACCGCGACCCGATGGTCGGGCCCTGGCAGGTGCCGGTGGCCGACTGCGCGGTGACGCTGGCCGACTACCGCGGCTTCCGCGGCGAGGCGATGAGCATGGGCGAGCGCACGCCGCTGGCCAGCCTGGATGCGCCGGCCTCGGGCCGGATGGCGGTGGGCGAGGCGCTGACCAACCTGCTGGCCGCGCCGTTCGAGCTGGAGCGCGTCAAGCTCAGCTGCAACTGGATGGCCGCCTGCGGCGAGCCGGGCGAGGATGCGGCGCTGTACGACACCGTCAAGGCGGTGGGCATGGAGCTGTGCCCGGCGCTGGGCATCAGCGTGCCGGTGGGCAAGGACAGCCTGTCGATGCGCACGCGCTGGACCGACGGCGACGAGGCGCGGCAGGTGACCGCGCCGGTGTCGCTGATCGTCTCGGCCTTCGCGACGCTGTCCGACGTGCGCGGCACGCTGACGCCGCAGCTGCAGGCGGGCGACACCACGCTGGTGCTGGTCGACCTGGGGCAGGGCCGCATGCGCATGGCCGGCTCGATGCTGGCGCAGGTGCTGGACCAGTTCGGTGACGAAGTGCCCGACCTGGACGAGCCGGCGCTGCTGAAGTCGCTGGTGGCGGCGATCAACCAGCTGCGGGCCCAGGGCCGGCTGCTGGCGTACCACGACCGCAGCGACGGCGGCCTGTGGGCGGCGGCTTGCGAGATGGCCTTCGCCGGCCATCTGGGGCTGAGCCTGAACGTCGACATGCTGGTCACCGAAGGCGACGGCATCAGCGACAGCCGGGCCGAGTTCGGCGACTCGAAGAACTGGGCGGGGCAGGTCGGGGCGCGCCGCGCCGAGCTGACGCTGAAGGCCTTGTTCAACGAGGAACTGGGCGTGCTGATCCAGGTGCCGACCGCGGTGCGCAACGAGGTGATGCAGGTGCTGCGCGAGCACGGCCTGTCGAAGCACAGCCATTTCGTCGGCAAGACCAACGAGCGCGGCGTGGTGGAGGTGTGGCGCGATGCCAAGGCGGTGTTCAGCGCGCCGCTGCGCGAGCTGCACCAGGCCTGGGACGAGGTGAGCTGGCGCGTCGCCCGGCTGCGCGACAACCCGGCCTGCGCCGATGCGGAGCATGCCGCGGCGGGCCGCGAGGACGACACCGGGCTGCACCTGCAGCTCAGCTTCGATCCGGCCGAGGCCGTCGCGCCGTACGTCAACGTCGCGAAGCCGAAGCTCGCGATCCTGCGCGAGCAGGGCGTCAACAGCCATGTCGAGATGAGCTACTCGATGGCCCAGGCCGGCTTCGAGACCTACGACGTGCACATGAGCGACCTGCAGGCCGGTCGGGCGCGCCTGGACCAGTTCCAGGGCTTCGTGGCCTGCGGCGGCTTCAGCTATGGCGACACGCTGGGGGCGGGCGAGGGCTGGGCCCGCTCGGTGATGTTCAACCCGGTGCTGGCCGACCAGTTCGCGGCCTTCTTCGGGCGCAGCGACACCTTCGCGCTGGGCGTGTGCAACGGCTGCCAGATGATGGCGGCGCTGTCGCCCATCATCCCGGGCGCGCAGGACTGGCCGAAGTTCACGCGCAACCGCAGCGAGCAGTTCGAGGCCCGGCTGGCGCAGGTCGAGGTGCTGGAAAGCCCGTCGATCTTCTTCAAGGGCATGGCCGGCAGCCGGCTGCCGATCGCAGTGGCGCACGGCGAGGGGTATGCCGACTTCTCGCAGCGCGGCGATGCGGCCAGGGTGCATCGCGCGATGCGCTTCGTCGACCATGCGGGCCGGCCGACCGAGTCCTATCCCGCGAACCCGAACGGCAGCCCCGATGGCCTGACCGCGGTGACGACGGCCGATGGGCGCTACACGGTGCTGATGCCGCACCCGGAGCGGGTCTTCCGCAACGTGCTGATGAGCTGGACCCCGGGCGACATCTCGGCGCACAGCCCCTGGATGCGCATGTTCCACAACGCCCGGCACTGGTTATGACCCACCCCCGGAGCGCCTGCGGCGCTCCCCCTCAAGGGGGCGCCGCCAGCGGCCCGGCAAAGCCGGTTCCGCGGCGACTGCTTGATCCAGAAGGGAGACCTCATGCACGGTAAACCCGTTCGCTACCTGGTGCTGATCGACGCAGCCGGCGCCTCGGTGGCGCGGCTGTTCGACGAGGAGCTGCACCAGCTGAACGAGATCGACGGCGGCTCGGAAGAGGTGGCCGTGATGACGCGCGGCCTGCGTCCGGCGCATTCCGCCGGCGACGCCGCCTGGGCGCAGGCGCTGCGCGGCCACAGCGCCGCCGAGCGCGCCGCGGCGCGTGTCTACACCCTGGACGTCTGAGGACATTCGATGCCCCATTGCATCGTGGAATGCACCGCCGCCGTCGCGGCCCAGGTGCCGGTGGAGCGCCTGCTGCGCTCGGTGCACGACGCGGCGCTGGCAAGCGGCCTGTTCACCGTCGGCGATGTCAAGGTGCGCGTGCTGGTGCACGAGCACAGCCTGGTCGGCGGCATCGCGGCCGACTTCGTGCACGTGTTCGCCTATGTGCTGACGGGCCGCGACGAGGCGGACCGCAAGAAGCTGTCGGCCTCCATCGTGCGCGGCCTGGCAGGCCTGCTGCCGGCCGTGCAGGCGATCTCGTGCGACGTGCGCGAGATGGACCGCGCGACCTTCAGCAACCGGCGCAACGCGGGCCTGGACGCGGCCGTCGAGCACGGCCCCACCCCGTGAGCGCTGCCGCGGCGAGACCTCTCCCCGGCGGGCCGTGCGTCACGGTCGTGATGCCGACCTACAACCGCGCGGCGCTGCTGCCGCGCACCATCGACGCGGTGCTGGCGCAGGGCTTCGGCGATTTCGAGCTGCTGGTGGTGGACGACGGCTCCACCGACGGCACGGCCGAGCTGCTGGCGCAGCGCTATGGCCACGAGCCGCGGCTGCGCGTGCTGCGGCAGGCGAACGGCGGCGTGTCCGCGGCGCGCAACCGCGGCCTGGCCGAGGCGCGCGGCGAGTTCATCGCCTTCCTCGATTCGGACGACCTGTGGCAGCCCTGGAAGCTGCAGCTGCAGGTGGCGACGCTGCGGGCGCTGGCGCCGCAGGGCGTGGGCCTGCTGTGGACCAACCTGGACGTGGTGGACGCGCAAGGCCGGGTCGTCAAGCGCAGGCACCTGCGCGATGCCTATGCGGCCTACGGGCAACTGGCGCGCCACGGGCTGGAGGTCTTCTCGCACGAGCTGCCGTTCGCCACGCTGCTGCCGCACGAACGGGACCCGGACCCGGCGTCCGGCACGCGCATCGCCTGGGGCGAGGTGCATTCGCGCATGCTGATCGGCAACCTCTGCCAGCCCTCGACGGTGATGCTGACGCGCGAGCGGGCACTGCAGGCCGGGCGCTTCGACGAGGGCATGGTGTCGGGCGAGGACCATGCCTACCACCTGGCGGCGAGCCGGGGCGGGCCGGCCGCGCTGCTGGACGCGAGCTCGGTGCTGTACCGCAAGGGGGCCGAGGACCAGCTGACCCAGCCGGCCTACCGCTGGATGATCGCGGGCAACTACCTGAAGACGCTGCTGCCGGAGATCGAACGCGAGAAGTCGCGGCTCGACCTGCCGGCCGCCCTGCTGACCGAGGTGGTGGCCGGTGCGCATGAATGGGTGGGCATGGAGATGTGGTACCGGCAGGACTACGCGGCCGCCCACCGCCACCTGGCCGACAGCCTGCGTTCGCGCTTCTGGCGCCCGAAGCTGTGGGCGCTGTGGCTGCTGACGGCGGCGCCGCCGAAGCTGATCGACTCGCTGCGGCAGGCACGGCGCAGCGCGGGGTGATGCGGTAGCCCTTGCCGGGTGTCGCGACGAAGGACGCTCCTGCCGCCGGGACGCGCATCGGGCTACGATGGCGCGGCCATGCGCCATGACGATCCTGTCCCTCACCGCGTGCACGAACCGGGCGTGTTGTCGGATGGTCGCGGGGTGAGGGTGCGCCGGTGAGCCTGCGTTTCAAGCTCCACCTGATCGTCGGTGTGCTGACGCTGTTGTTCCTGTTCGCGATGATGGGCCTGGAGCTGCGCGGCATGCGGGCCTCGGTGAACGAGGAGGTGGTGGCCGCCAACCGCGTGGCGGCGCAGTTCCTCGACCGCACGGTGTGGCGCCATGCGGCGCAGGGCACGCCGGCGATGCTCGCCTTCCTGCAGGGCATGGGCCGGGTGCGCTCGAACGACATCACGCTGCTGGACCGGCAGGGCACCGTGCTCTATGCCTCGCCACCGTCGTCCTACAAGCCCGGCCGGGATGCGCCGGACTGGTTCGACGCGCTGGTGGTGCCGCCGCCGGCCGTCCAGTCGCTGGAGCTGCCGGATGGTCGGCTGACGGTGCAGGCGAACGCCTCGCGCGCCGTGCTCGACGCCTGGGATGACGCGGTCAAGCTCGTCTGCGGCGCCGTCGCGATGCTGCTGGTGCTCAGCGGGCTGGTGCACTGGCTGGTGGGGCGCGCGCTGCGGCCTTTCGGCCAGGTCGTCGCGGCGCTCAACCAGCTCGAAGGCGGCCGCTTCGACGTCGCGCTGCCGCCGCTGCCAGGGGCCGAGGCCGGCACCCTCGGCAAGGCCTTCAACGGCATGGTGCGAATGCTCCGGGGGCACATCGAGACCGAGCGCCGTGCGGTGCGTGCCGAGCTGCAGCTGTCCGAGAGCCGCGAGCTGGCGCGCTGGGTGGACCAACAGGTCGAGCAGGAGCGGCACCTGATCGCGCGCGAATTGCACGACGAGCTCGGCCAGTCGGTGACGGCGATGCGCAGCATGGCGCTGTCGGTCGCGCAGCGCATGCGCACGCTGGATCCGCAGGCCGAGCAGGCGGCGCGCCTCATTGCCGAGGAGTCGTCGCGCCTGTACGACGCGATGCACGGCATCATCCCGCGCCTCACGCCGCTGGTGCTGGACAACTTCGGCCTGGCCGAGGCGCTGGCCGACCTGGTCGAGCGCACGCGGCGCAGCCATCCCGGCGTGCGCATCGAGCTGCAGGCCGAGGTGGACGGCGTGCAGCTCGGCGGCGAGGCGGCCCTCGCGCTGTACCGCGCCGCCCAGGAGGGCCTGACCAATGCGCTGCGGCATGGGCAGGCCCAGCGGGTCGGCGTGCGGCTGCTTGCGGCCGCCGACGGCATCCTGCTCGAGCTGGTCGACGACGGCATCGGCCTGCCGGAGGACTGGGCCGGCCGGACGGGCCACCACGGCCTGCGCTGGCTCGCCGAACGGGTGCAGGCCCTGGACGGCCGCTTCGAGCTCTTGCCTGCGGCGCCGCGCGGCGTGCGCCTGGCGGTGCACCTGCCGGCCCCCGCCGTCCTTCCCTTCACCGCCCCCTCCGAGGTTGCCGCCGAATGATCCGGGTGATGCTCGTCGACGACCACGCGCTCGTGCGCATGGGCTTCCGCATGCTGCTGGCCGATGCCGGCATCGAGGTCGCGGGCGAGGCCGACACCGGCGAGCAGGCCTGCGCCGACTACCCGAGGCTCCGCCCCGACGTGGTGGTGATGGACCTGGCGATGCCCGGCATGGGCGGGCTCGAGGCGGTGCGGCGGCTGATGGCAAGGGACGCGAAGGCCCGCGTGCTGGCGTTGTCGGCCTACGAGGACACGGCCCACCCGCGGCGTGTGATGCAGGCCGGCGCGCTGGGCTATCTGGCCAAGCGCGGTGCGCCGGAGGCCCTGATCGCCGCCGTTACCGCGGTGGCCGGACACCGTCCCTACGTCGACCCGCAGACGGCGCAGGTGCTGGCGCTGGCCCAGGTGACAGGCGACGCCAATCCGGCCGACACGTTGAGCGAGCGCGAGTTCTCGGTCTTCCTCCAGCTGGCGCGCGGGCGGACCGTGGCGCAGATCGCGGCCAACCTGAACCTCTCGCCCAGCACGGTGGGCACGCACCTGTACCACGTGAAGCAGAAGCTGGGCGCGAGCAACCAGTCCGAGCTGACGCTGGCGGCGCTGCACTGGGGGCTCCTCCAGGCCTGAGGACACGCGGCACTCCCTTTGCTCCTGCCGCCGCCGTTCATGAAAATCGCGAGCCCGGATTCATGATCGCCCGGCTGGAGCGATCCTGCGCCGCAGACCATCATGCAGGACGGGACCTCCCGGGGCCCGCGCAGCGCCGCCCGGCGCTGTGAATCCCACGAAAGGAGATTGCTTCATGGAATGGCACACACCGATCGCGACTGACTTCCGCTTCGGCTTCGAAATCACGATGTACGTCGCGGCGCGCTGACCGCCGCCCGCCGCCGCGGAACGCTTCGAGCATGCGCATCACGGTCCTCGGCTCGGCCGCCGGCGGCGGCTTTCCGCAGTGGAACTGCAACTGCGCCAACTGCGCCGGCGTGCGCTCGGGGCGCGTGCGGGCGAAGCCGCGCACGCAGTCGTCGATCTTCGTCCGACCCGACGGCGCGACGGATGGCGTGCTCTTCAACGCCTCGCCCGACATCCTCGAGCAGGTCCGCAGCCATCCGGCGCTGCAGCCGGCGCGCGCGCTTCGCGACACGGCCATCGCCGGTGTCGTGCTGATGGACGGGCAGGTCGACCATGCGACCGGGCTCTTCATGCTCCGCGAGCGCAGCTCGCCGTTGCCGCTGTGGTGCACCGACCCGGTCGGCGAGGACCTGACCCGGGGCAATCCGGTGCTGTGCGTGCTGTCGCACTTCTGCGGCGTGGAGCGACGGCGCATCGGGCTCGACGGCGTGCCGTTCCGTGTGCCCGGGGTGCCCGGCCTGGCCTTCCGGGCGCTGCCGCTGAGCAGCAAGGCCGCGCCGTACTCGCCGCACCGCGACGCGCCGGTGCCGGGCGACAACATCGGCATGACGCTCGTCGACAGCGGCCGCCGAACGTCGGTGTTCTATGCGCCGGGACTGGGCGCGATCACGCCGCCGGTATTCGACGCGATGGCGAGCGCCGACGTCGTGATGGTCGACGGCACCTTCTGGACCGACGACGAAATGAAATCGCTCGGCCTCGGCAGCAAGTCGGCGCGCGACATCGGCCACCTGCCGCAGTCGGGCGCCGGCGGCATGCTGGAGTGGCTGGCCCGCCTGCCGACGCGCACGCGGCGGCTGCTGATCCACATCAACAACACCAACCCGATCCTCGACGAGGACTCGCCCCAGCGCGCCGAACTGCAGCGTGCCGGTGTCGAGGTCTGCGAGGACGGCATGAGCATCGAGGTCTAGAAATGACAACCCCCACGTCGCTTCGCTCCTGCCCCCCGAGGGGGCGCTCAGCCGGCTTGAGGCGGCTCGGCGCCGGCTGACCATGCGCGCCGACATCCTGAAGGACCACCGCCATCCCGCCGACGCCGGCCCGCCGGCCTGGAGCCGCACCGAGTTCGAGGCGCAGCTGCGCGAGCGCGGCAAGTCGTACCACATCCACCATCCGTTCAACGTGATGCTGAACACCGGCAAGGCGACGCCCGAGCAGGTGCGCGGCTGGGTCGCCAACCGCTTCTACTACCAGATCGCGATCCCGATCAAGGACGCGGCGGTGCTGTCGAACTGCCCCGATGCCGCGGTACGCCGCGGCTGGGTGCAGCGCATCCTCGACCACGACGGCTTCGAGCTCGGCGGCGTGCAGGACGCCGGCGGCATCGAGGCCTGGCTGCGGCTTGCGCAGGCCGTGGGGCTCGGCCGCGACGAGGTGCAGGACCTGCGCCACGTGACGCCGGCGGTGCGCTTCGCGGTCGATGCGTACGTCGATTTCGCGCGCCGCGCGCCGTGGCAGGAGGCGGTGTGCTCGTCGCTCACCGAACTGTTCGCGCCCGAGATCCACAAGCAGCGCCTCGCGACCTGGCCGCAGCACTACGGCTGGATCGAACCCGAAGGCCTCAGCTACTTCCGCAACCGCCTGAGCCAGGCGCGGCGCGATGTCGAGCAGGGCCTGTCGATCACGCTGGACCACTTCACGACGCGGCCGCTGCAGGAGCGTGCGCTGGAGGTGCTGCAGTTCAAGCTCGGCATCCTGTGGGCGATGAACGATGCGATGGCCGTTCGCTACGGTGTCTCGGC
>Ga0102591_1003399_pt1 | contig 14393 bp, 12 predicted proteins | sample AraplaCol_mCL_r2_2_FD_76860 | JGI IMG/M metagenome (GOLD analysis project Ga0102591, IMG submission 76860) | Arabidopsis root microbial communities from North Carolina, USA - plate scrape MF_Col_mCL_r2 (SPADES assembly) (version 2) | ecosystem: Host-associated > Plants > Roots > Endosphere... | reverse complement strand
ACTGTCTGGCGACCGTGATCTCCGAGACGATCGAGAATGCCTATGCCCACCACATCCAGCGGCTGATGATCACCGGAAACCTGGCCATGCTCCTTGGGGTGGATCCGGACGCTGTCGACGACTGGTACATGGTCGTGTTCGCCGACGCCTACGAGTGGGTGGAGATGCCCAACACGCGCGGCATGGCGACCTTCGCCGATGGAGGCATCGTTGGCTCCAAGCCCTACGCGGCCAGCGGCGCCTACATCGACCGGATGAGTAATTACTGCCGCGGCTGTCGCTACGATGTCAAAGATCGGCTTGGCGAAAACGCCTGTCCGTTCAACGCGCTCTATTGGGATTTTCTCGACCGCAATCTCGGCCGATTGCGAGGACAAGGGCGCATGATGATGCCGTTGCGCGCTCTTGAGAGGATGGGGGAAGGCGATCGTCGCGCCCTCCGCGCCAAGGCGAGCGCGCTGCGCGAAAGCATGGGCGTTTTCTCCCGCTGAGCGTCTACGACTGATGGAGGGATAAGTCGCGACAGCCACGGCAATCAACTTTACGACCATCGGTGCAGGCTGACTACGCGCCGCGATCCATCGCGTGACGACATCCTGCCCTAAGCCCGTGGTTCATATGGGAGTTGCGGGGGGCGGGAGCGGCGCTGACTGACGCCGGCGAGTCACTCTGGCCAAGGTCCGCTTCCTTTGTGCTGAGGAGAGGGTAACGGCCCGGCTCGCGCACCAGATCGCCATCGCCTATTCATAGTTCTCATAGCGCTCCAGAGTCCGACGTGGGTCGATCTCGCCCATGCGCATCGCGGGCTAAATGTCCGTTTGCTGGAGGGATGCCAACGGCAGCTATTGGCGCTACCAGCTAGCTGACCGGAGTTGCAGGGTGGCGGTACAAGCGGTTGCTGGACCTCGAAGCCCTCTCTCAAAGAGAGAGGGTCGTCGCGCCCTATGTTCGACCAAGGTCGCGAACGGAGGTTCTGGCACGAGCAGAGCGTGGGCTTAGTGCGCGCCGCTCCAGGGCGGACGTCGGGAGCGTCGGCGCCCCTTGAGGCAGTACAACTCTTGGTAACGGCAGTTTCGCCGATAGGTTGGGCGCACTCCCCTGAGCCGCTCGGGGGGGCAGCGGTTCAGAGGGGGCCGGCCTAGATGCCTGTCAGTTACGGGACGGCGAGCCGAAGCGCTCGTGCATGATGACCTTGGCGGGCGATACGAGGCATTCGGCCAAGTGGGCAGCGTCGTTCTTCCAGAAGCGGTCCACATGTGTACCGTAGGAGCTGATTTCCGCAGTTGTGATAGCGTTGGTATGGGCCGCTTTGCGGACGGCTCGTCCAGTGTAGGCGACGTGGTCGAGTTCGTCCTTGATGATCGCCTCCAGGACTTGGCTCGCGTAGCGCTCGCCCGGGTGCCGTCCCTGTCCTATCAAGCTGCGAAGGGCAACGAAGGACATCGCGCCACGAATTTCCGAAAGGTGCACCGACACGAAGAAGCTGTCGAAAGCCCCCTCCGCACCCGCGAGTTCTTCCTTGCCATCCACGACGACGGTTTCTGCCACCGGGAAACTCACGGCGAGCCGGCGGGCGCTGTTGAGCAGCATGCGCATGTGCCGCTTTTCATCTTCGGCGTGCGCGAGCACGGCTGCATGCAATTCGGGCGGGGCATAGCCGGCCATTTCCGTCAGGATGCCGGCGCCGCAAGCTTCCTCGACGGCCACGAAATGCAATCGCGCGGCCAAGGCGTCCGGCTGTCCGACGAGGCCCCGATATCCGTCGAGAACGGCCTCAAGGCCGCTTGCGCAGGACTCGATGAAGGGAGCTATAGCGACGGCGTATGGACCGGAGGGCGATCCATCGATGGCGGTTGCCGCCAGGACAAGTTCCTTGGCCGCGCCGACGATATCGTCCTGCTCAAATCTGTACTCGGCTTGCATCGGGAATCTCCAGGGTCGAGTGGCCTTGTGATCAGATCTAGTCAGCCCGGGGCGTTGCTACGCATCATTGATGGTTGCTTTGGCAGCCGGTGCCGAAGTTGCTTCCGACGCCCTTGCAGGGCTCGAAGGGCTTCAGCATCGGGCGGTAGCGCTGCTCCCTCTGGGCCTTGGCTTCCGCGTCGAACACGGCCTGCTTGGCGAGGTTGAGAGGCACGGACCGTTCGGAGGTCGTGCTCGGCCCGGTCGCGAGCCTCGCGTAGCAGATCTCGTTTTCTTCGCGAGTTCGAAGCGCCTCCGGCTTCAGGCACGGATCGCGGGGGCGCAGCGCCAGGCCGGGCGCCGGCCGGACGGCGGCATTGGCCGGGGGCTGGGGCGATGCGGGCGCCACTGGCGTCGGCGGAATACTGAGCGGGGGAGGGGAAAAGCGATCCGCGAGTCGCCGCGGAGCTCTGGGCGATGGAGGCTGGCGATCGGTCGACGGCCGGCTGTTGGGCTGGGCGGGTTGCGGCGGGACGAGGTCCAGCACGATCGCATGGTCTTCCGCCATGGGCGGGGCGTTGCTGACATGGACGAGCGCGCACAGAAGCGCGCCATTGACGGACACGGCGGCGAGCCAGGCCAAGGCTTCGCGCCGGATCCGCGGTGCTTTCGCGCCACCCGCCCGGGTCCGCGCCTTCGCCAATGCGATAGTCTGGGCGTCGGTGTCGTTGAGCACTTGGGGATCGTTCACGAAGCGACCTATTCACAGCGGGCCGCGTCCGCGAAACGCGCCCTGTTCGCGGCCTGCGATCGAGAGGAGGGGATCGACCCAGCCTGATCCGTTCGCGCGCGGACGTCCAGTTCCGAGGGAGCCGCGCCGGGTGCCGTGGTCGTGCGCTCGCGCCGGTGCGGCCGGCGGGAGGCATTGCCGTCATGCGCAGCGCCGTTCGGCCTCATGTGCGACTCCCAGCCAGAAGCGCCGGGCGGCCTGAAGCGCGAGTGCGCTAGCCTCTTCCTCGCCTATCACCCGGCTGTTGGGAGGGGCGGCGTCGAGCTCGGCCAGGCAACGGGCGGGCGGCTCGCCCGACAGAGTGGCGACCGCGAACGTCCGCAGGGCTGCCATGCATCCGATATCGGCCTTTGCTTCCACCGGCGGGGCGGACGACTGCGCCCAAAAGGCGTGTAGTAGCGACTCCGGCAGTAGCGACGTGAGGGTTTCCAAGAACAGGTACTCGCCATTCGAAAGATCCCGACCGTTCTCGCGAACCAGCGCTACGAAGGCGTCATGCAGGTCGTTCGCGCAACGCGACCGATCGCATGTTTCCGCAGGCAACTGGGCCGCGTCGCACGCTATTGATGCGATCTCCCACCAGACCAGCCGGGCGTACTGCTCCGCGCAGTCTTCTAGATAGTCCGCATCGAGCGCGCCTGCGCGCATGAAGGTCGTCACATATCCGTAGGTGTAGGCGACATGGCGATCCTCGTCAGCGGCGACCTTTGACAGGGCCGCGCTCGTCCTTGTCGCCGACCGCCCGCCAAGCATGGGCAGGCCGCGATCGGCGTAGAGGCCGAGTAGGTGCTGATTGCGGAGCTCGGCCACGTGGGTCGAGGCCATGAACCTTGGAATGTTGCCGTCGAACCCCTCGCCGCTGTGGTCGGACCGGGGGAGGGTGCGCATCGCGCATTTCGCGGACGCGAGGTCAGTGAGTCTGGCCTGGGCATTGAACATCCGTGCGTGGCGCGCCTCGTCGTTCGCGTGCCGCTCCAAGTCCGCCCGCAATCTGGGAGACGACACCCGGCCGGCGACCTTCCGCAGCAGATCCGCGCCTGCGGCTTCGCTGACGCCATGCCGGGCGAACCGGGTCGCCAGGAGGCGCCGGTCGGCGAAGAGCGCTTCGGTCACGGCGATCGACATCGGGTCGTTCGTGGCGTCGATGATACGCTGAACGCCGCTACTATTGGGCCACACCAGCTTCACCTCGTTTGCGGCAAGATCCACGGAATGACCGCCGCTGTGCGGCGGCGGTCACCAGCTCGATTAGAACGGCCAGGCCCAGACCCAGCGCGCGGGCAGACCCGAGTCCGGCTTGATCTCCTCGCTTTGGCCTTCGTCGAGAGCCAGAAGCTCTTGGGCGCTCAGATAGTCGGCGATGCTGGCGGCCTCGCTCCGGTCAAAACCGGTCATCGACATGTCGGTCATCTTTAGTTCCCTTTCTGCTGCTCGCCACATGCGAGTTCAGCTCCTTTGGGCGCCGAGGGCAGGTAGGGCGCCGCATTCTTCGTTCCAGATGTCATCGAGCAGATCGGCCATCCCGCAGCACCCCGCGAGGGGCGTGCTGTCCAGGCGGAGCGCGGCGAGGCGATCATGCGGGCAGCCGCCATGGCACAGCTTGTTCCAGCGGCAGGAGGACATTTCTTCGTTTCGGACGTGCCGGGCGTTCTCCGCTGCGAACCGCGCCGACGGGCCCGCGAGCATGTCCGGGGCGGAGCCGTAGTCGGATCCGGGAAGGCCGATGAACTTGTCGCAGGGCGCCAAGTTGCCGGCCGCCTCGACGGTGAATATCCGATCCAGGCAGTCTCCAGAGAAATAGCAGTTGTCGGGTCTGGAGGCGCTTCTCAGCGCTGAAATAAGGTCGTCCAAAAAGCGGATGCGCAGGCTGTTTCTAAATCCGCTCAACCAGATCGAGTAGACGTTTCGCATCCACTGGCAGAATTCCGCATAGCTGACGAAATCCGCGTCGCGCTCTCCAGAGATGACATTCTCATTGCTCGGAACATAGTTGAGGAAATCGACGTCATGCAGGCCCACTGAAGCGAAGTAGGCGAGCATTTCCTCGATCGGCTGCGCGAGCATCTCCCTATCAATCACCACGAGTGCGGCGTGCTGGATTCCCGCTTCCCTCAAGCGTTTCAGGCCCTCCTCGACCAAGGCTGCACTGCCTTCGCCCCGAACGGTAGGCCGCCTGCGGTTCTGGAGGGCGGGAGGGCCGTCGATGCTGACGCCCACGCCGAGATTTAACGCCGCCAGAAGGCTGAGCCACTCCTCGGAGATACGGGTTGCGTTGGTCTGCAGAGAGTTGGTGACTGACTGATTTTTCGACCGATACTTCTCCTGGAGATAGATCATCTTACGAAAGAACTTTGGCTTCAGAAGCATGACTTCGCCGCCGTGCCAGACGAAATCGACTTGCTTCACGCCAGGAGCAAGTAAGAGTTCGCGAACTACCTTGGCAAGTATAGAGAAGGGCATGACCTGCCCGGCGCCTTCAGCCCAGGCATTGCAATAGATGCATCTAAGGTTGCAAAGGCGGGTCGCCTTGAGCACGATAACCACGCGATCTACGCGCGGAGCGACTGTGCAGATGGGCTGTTGGTCCAGCACCGAGAGGTCGTCTATTTCTTTTCTCGTAAGTATTTGTTCGGCGTCTAGGAGGGATTTCCATTGCTGGGCGATCTTGCGCCTAAATGGAAGCGCCTCACGGGTCGCATCTGCACGCTCTATTAATGACATGTTAGATGTAAATGTCGCGACAGCGCGGCTGAGCTGCAATGCATAGCGTTCCATTTCGACAATAGAGTCAAAAGTCCGCGTGGTATGCATTGTCCTCCCCCGTGAAACGTACTGCACTTGTCGGCGCAACAAGTGGAAACAATCTGAAATAGCAATACCCATTGACGCAAGATGAGGTTGCACGCTAGGTGTTCGTCGAACGGGGGTCAAGCGCGTTTCTCAAAGGCCCAGAGTTCAGTAAAAATCGCCTACCGTTTGGACATTTACTTTGTGAGTGCGCCTATGGAATCCGAGACACACGGGTTGGGGTTGCGCCTGGTTTTTGAATACTCCTCGCGCTACTTAATCTCGGCATTCTGTGCTGCAATAATATTGGCGATCACGGCGATGGCCACCCTGGTCCTGCTGTCGACCGCCGGCTGGTTCGTGAGCAATCTGCTCAGCCCTTCCGCAGGGGATATCTACGCCGCCGCCGCGCTTTATCTTGGTGGGGTAGCCGCCGTGGCGGGCCTTTCGGCGCTACGCTTCTGGCTGGTCACCCGTTTTGGCGAATTGACCACGAACGCCATACGCCGCGACCTCAGCGCGGCGGTCTTGGCGTGCGATTTCCAGACCTTCGAGGAGCAGAAACCCGGCGAGTTCGCCGGACAGATCAGCGGCGACCTCGCGGTGCTCCAGTCGTCTCTGGGATCGACGGTCTCGGTGGCTGCGCGGAACGTCGTGATGCTGGCCGGCGGGCTGGGCCTGCTGCTCTGGCGCTATCCCCTACTGGTCCTGGTGGTGGTGATCGTGGCCGGCGCTGCGATCGCGCCTCTGCACATCTGGGGCGCCAAGGTCCGTGGCGCGGCCAGGGATGCACAGGAAATACTCAACCAGGCGATCGGTCGCTTCACCGAAGCGGTCATGAACATCGAAACGGTCAAGGTCTTCGGTCAGCAGACTGCCGAGCACGCCCGGTTCGCCCGGTTGGTTTCGGAAGCCCAGCAGGCGTCCTTCCGCCAGATCCGCTATCGGGCGATCATGAACGCCATGCTTATCGGGCTGCTGTTCGGAGGCCTGGGGCTCGTGGTTCTGGCGGCCTCGCTGCAGGCTCAGAAGGGTGCCATGCCCCAGGCCGAGATGGCCTCCTTCGTGGCGCTCGCGGTCGGGGTCGCCACCGCCGCTGCCGCCTTGGGCGACATGTACGGGAACTGGCAGCGGACCCTCGGCGCCGCCGACCGTGTGGCGGCCCTCATCTACGCGCCGCGCGCTCGGCCTGCAGCGACTTCGGCCGCGGGCGACCGCCACCTCGGCCTGAAGATCGAGGGGCTGACCTTCTGCTATCCCTCGCGGAGAGACGAACTGGCGCTGAGCGACGTCTCGATCAGGGTCGAGCCTGGTGAACGCGTGGCGATCGTGGGTCCCTCTGGCGCGGGCAAGTCGACCTTATTCAAACTGATGCTGGGCCTCTACGCTCCATGCCGGGGTGTCTTGGCCGCGATCGACGAGCGGGACCGGATCGTGACCTGCGACGACATGATCGAGCACCTGGCCGTCGTCCCGCAGGACGTGGCGATCTTCGCCGATACCGTAATGGCCAATATCAGGTTCGCCGTGCCGGGTGCCGAAGACGAGGCCGTTGTCGAGGCGGCGGTGGCCGCCCACGCTGACGAGTTTATCCGGAAGCTGCCAAGCGGCTACGACACCGAGCTTGGCCCGCGCGGCATCAAGCTTTCGGGCGGACAACGGCAAAGGGTGGCCATCGCGCGGGCGGCCCTGCGCGATGCGCCCATCCTCTTGCTGGACGAGGCGACTTCGGCGCTGGACGCCGAGTCCGAGGCGCTGGTGCTGGAGGCGCTCGCGCGCCTGCGTCACGGCCGCACCAGCATCACCATCGCGCACCGCCTCTCGACCGTGATCGATAGCGACAGGATCTATGTCCTCGACGCAGGGCGGGTGGTCGACGCGGGCAGCCATCAGGAACTGATGGCGCGATGCGAGCTCTACGAGCGCCTAGCCCGCTCCCAGTTGGCCGCGATCTCGGATCCGAAGCTCGTCGACGAAAGTCGGCCCGCGCCGGAGCGTGCCGGGGGGCTTGCGGCCTCAGTCAGCGTCTAGGCGCGCCGCCAAGCGCAACGGGCAAGGTCAAATAGTCGGAGGGCTGATGAACGAGCAGTTGAAATTGGATGTCGAGGCCGCCGAGCGGGACCTGAGTCTGCCGCTGCTGTCGGCGCGGTCTCTTCACCCCCGCCTCTACACGGGTGAAGACGTCTACGCGGTCGAGATGGAAGCCCTATTCCGGCGCAACTGGCTGAGCGTGGCCCGCAGCTCGGAGGTGCCTGAGCCCGGCGACTGGAAGGTCGTCGAAATCATGAACCAGAAAGTGCTTCTGGTGCGCGGCCGCGATCGCGTGCTGAGGGCGTTTTCCCCCGCCTGCCGGCACAAGTGGGCGCTGGTGGCGGAAGGCTGCGGTCACAGTGCGACGCTGGTCTGCCCCTATCACAAATGGACCTACGATCTGAACGGTCAGTTGCGCGGCGCGCCCTATCTCAACCTCGCCGACATGGCCCCGGAGCAAAGGCAGCTTCACGCCTATGCCTGTGAGGAGTGGTTGGGCTGGGCATTCGTCAATTTCGACTCCAACGCGCCGCCCATGGGTCCGCGCCTCGCGGACATCGAGGAGGTGGCCCGACCGTGGCGGGTCTCCGAGTTGGTCCCGATGTTCGAGCCTCTGCGGTTCGATGGGGCCTTCAACTGGAAGACCCTGTGCGACAATGTCGGCGAGAGCTATCACGTGGCCGGGACCCATCCCGTCTCGATCCTGCCCTACGCCGATGTCGAAGCCAGCCGATGGCGTACCGATGGCGAGCTCTGGTGCCGCTCCGACGTACCCAGCTATCAGCGCAGGCCGCAAGGCTTCGTCGGCCCTAGCCTCTCCAGTTCGGTCGAGGAGTTCTCTGGGACCTGGACCTACAACGTCTATCCCACGCACGTTTTCGGCCTCGTAGAGGACTTCGTCGTTTGGCAGCGGCTCGACGTCAGGGGCGCGTCGAATTTGGTGATGGAGCTGGTCGTGCTCGGCGCGCCCGAAGCCCTGAACCATCCCGCCTGGAAGGAGATCGAAGACGGCATGCGCACTTCGATCCGCGACATCGAGATGGAGGACCAGCGCGCCTTCCATCTGTCCTACGAGGGCCAAGTGCAGCCTGGCGCCTTGCCTGGCTCCTTCGCCCAGTACGAGGAGGGGACCTGGCATTTCCAGCGCTGGTGGGCCGGTGCGATGTCGAGGCACATGGCCACCAACAGGGTCGAGCTAGCCCGCTAGGAGCGTGCCTCGACGCTTTCTCGTCAAACGATTTCAAGAGCAGGAGACCGAAGTGATCCAGCCGCAGTACGATGTTCTGAAAACCGCCTATCGCAGTGACGGCGTGGCCCTGGCCAAGGCCGCGCTATCGGCGGCGGAGGCCCGCGCGCTTCAGGGAACGGTTGAGGACCTACTGTCGCGACACGAAGAGACTCGGCCGCTCGGCGACGATGCCGTGATCGTTCGCTACGATGGCGGCGCCTATTTCGAATGCCTATCGCGCAAGTTCTCGAAGATCCGCGAACTCATTCTCGCCTCGAACCTGCCCCGGCTGGCCTCGACCATGCTCGGCGTTGAGAACGTCACCCTATGGCGGGATGAAATCCACTACAAATTCGGCGGCGTACCCAAGAACGCCACGCCCTGGCATCATGGTGCCGGGTCGTTCCCATTCGTCGGTGAAGACGTCCTAACGATCTGGGTGGCGCTGACCGACATCGGATTGACGGATGCGCCGCTGCGGACCGTGACGGGCAGCCACCGGGACGCGACGGTCCGCTTCAGGCCGCCGACGCGCGACCTCACATTGCCGCCGATCGCCGGCTATGCCGATCCGCCCGACTTCGACGCCTTGGGCGAGCGGGGCGACGTGGATCTAGTGACATGGCTCGTAGAGCCAGGCGACGCTATCATGTTCCACCCCTTCACCGTGCACGGCTCGTACCCCAACCAGGGCCTCCGGCCCCGCATGGCATTCGTGACCCGCTGGCTGGGCGCGGACGCGCGGTGGGCGCCTGACGAGTACAGCGTCCTCGATCAGTCGATCAACGAGGGCAGCCTTATCGATGGCAAGCCTAGCGGAACCTATTTTCCGCAAGTCAATGTCAAGGATCTAGCGGTTCTCTAGTAACGCCGAATTCGCTGGCCGCTATCACTTAATGCCTGGAGACCAGATGGAAGTCTCGCGACGACTGGCGAACTTTGGTGTCGAAGTGGCCGGCCTTGACCTGACGCGCTCTATCACGCGAGACGATGCCGCCACCCTGCGGAGGGTTCTGAGTACCCAAAGTCTGATCCTGCTGCGCGGACCCATGCTCTCCGCCGCGCAGCAGAGGCGGTTCGCGAACCTGTTCGGCATCACTGCCCTCCCGCAGGGGCTGCCGAAATGCGATAGCCATGGATCAGTCTATGTCTCCAACGCCGCAGAGGGCGGAGTGCTCGGAGCAGCGGAACTCGCCCTCCATGCCGACGAGTTTTTCCTCGAAGAGCCCTGTATGTATCTCGTCCTGCATGCGCTCGAGGTCCCGCCACGGCGGTGACACGGTCTTCATCGATAGCCGTCCCGTCATCGAGGCGATGCCCCGGGCAACATTCGACGCTCTGGCGGGCCTCCGGCAGCGTCATCGCCATGACTATGGCGACGATCAGGGCGTCGACGCGCCATCTTTCGTCCACACCGCCGAACACGGCGTCGTCCATCTATGTAGCGGAGGCAGGCTCGCGCTCTGGGTTTCCCCGGCTCCTCTCCTCGGGCTTGGCGACATGGAGGCGGGCCTTACCATGGCGGCCGAGCTTTGCCTGGCGATCGCTAGGTCGCCGTCGCGCTACATCCATCGTTGGCGGCAGGGGGACACCATCATATGGAACAACCATCTGCTGCTTCACGGCCGCGAGGCCTTCGACCCGGCGCAATCGCGGACGCTTCGGCGCATGGTGATCCGCCAGCCGAGGCGCGACGGAACCTGCGATGAAGGCGAAAATGGCTGAAATCTTTCGGCCCGGTTCGTTGCAGCTCTGACTCATCTCTGCCGCGAGAATGACATTCAGTAAATCCAAGGCTGTATTCTGGCGCGTGTGAAGGCGCGAAGGGCTTCGCTTGGGGAAAATATGCGGACGATGATTTCCACTACGGTCGCGCTGATCGCAGTTCCGAGTTGCGCCCTCGCGGCCGGACAAGCTGCGAGCCCCGACCCGCGGGAACCGGCAGTGGATGCTGTCGTCGTCACCGCTGAGAAGGCGCAGGCTGCCGCCTCCATCGACCGCAAGACGTACAGCACCGCAAATGACGTGGTCGGAAAGAGCGGGTCGGCTATCGATCTGCTGCGCAGCATTCCGTCCGTCGATGTCGATGCCCAGGGTAGTGTAAGTCTTAGGGGCAATCCGCGCGTGACGATCCTGATCGACGGTAAGCCGTCGAGCTTGCTCAATGGCGAAGGGCGCGGTGACGCTTTGGGCGCCATCCCTGGCAGTCAGATCGACCGGATCGAGGTGATGACCAATCCTTCTGCCGCGAACCGCGTCGATGGCGACGCGGGCATCATCAATCTGGTCTCGCGTCCGAACGATCGCCAGGGGCTCACGGGATCCATGCGGGCCAATGTCGGCGCCTCCCGGGTAAACCTGGGGCTTGGCGCCAGGCGCAAGACGGGGCGTCTGACCCTCTCGGGAGACGCCAGCTATCGCAACGACCGGCAGCCCTATGACCAGAGCGACGAGCGGGCCCAATTTGCCGATGGAGGCGCCCTCCAGGCACGCTCGCAGCAGCGGGGCGACTTCGAGACCGATGGCGGTTCCCTGAACCTTCGATCCGGCGCACAATTCGAGGCCGGTCGCGACAACTTTGGACTGGACCTGGGCTACAGGAACATCGCCTACGACACCGACGGGCGCGAAACCCACGACGATTACGGGTCCGATGGGACCCAGACCGCCGCCTACGACCGGCTGACCACCGAGGAGCTGGAGCGGGATCAGTATTCCTTGGCGGCGGATTGGCGCAGGCGCCTGCAGCCGGATGGTCGCGAGCTGTCCGCGCGCCTGTCCCACGAGATCAACGACGCCTCGCAAAAGACGCGGGCCGTCACGAGTGGAAGCACCTCAGTTCCGGGCTACGAGGCCTTCGGTTGGCGCAGCGAGCAGGAAACAACGAATTTCAAGCTCGATTATGTCAGGCCGTTTTCAGGGCGGTCTACCATTAAGGCGGGCTTAGATTTCGAGGCATTGCGGCATGGGTATGTGAATTTCGCCCGAAGCGGCGACGAAGCCGACGATCTTCAGGCCGATCTCGGGCGAACGAACGCCTTTCGCCTTCGGCAGGATGTATGGGCGGCCTATGCCACCATTGAGCGGCCTTTCGGCAAGCTCACAGTGGAGGGCGGCGTACGTGTTGAGCAGGCCAGCCTGGAGATGGTGGTCGGCGACGCCGAGGCCCGGCGAGACAAATATCTGCGCGCCTATCCCAGCGCCCATCTGAGCTATGCGCTGAGCGACTCCCAAAGCCTCGTGGCTAGCGCAAGCCGGCGTATCCAGCGGCCTAGCGCTCAGGATCTCGACCCCGGTCTGGCCTATGTCGATCCCTACAACTACACGCGCGGCAATATCGGGCTGAAGCCGCAGCGCACGGATGGGATAGAAGCGGGCTGGCAGCGGCAGTCGGGTCCCTCGATGCTCTCGGCGACGCTTTACTATCGCAAAATTCGCGGCCAGTTCGCCGACCGTGCCGAAGATTTCGGCGACGGCGTTGTCGTTAGTACTCGGGAAAACCTCGGGCGCAGCGACGCTTACGGAATAGAGTGGATCGCCGCAGGCAAGGCGAGCGCCAAGCTTAGCTACAATCTGAGCCTCAATCTTGCGGAAACCAGCCTGGCGTTCGACGGTGGCGACGATCGTTCGGGGACGTCGTTGAGCGGGCGGGCCATACTGGGCTGGCAAGTCAGCGGCAAGGACTTCATCCAGGTGATGGCAGGCAGTTCGGGGCGGCGTCTCAGTGCCCAGGGTTTCTCTCGTCCCGTTCAGATGATGAATATCGGCTACCGACGGAAGGTCGACGACAAGATCAACTTCGTTGTCAGCATCGTTGATGCTGGCAATTCGTTCTCAGACACCACCATTATTGACACCCCGCAGCTCTACGATCGCTTTCGGCGTCGGGCGAGAATGCGCACGATGACAGTCGGCCTCACCTACACGTTTGGTGGCGGAAAATCGAAGGATCAAGGGTTCGACTTCAGCCCCGGCGGTGCGAACGGCGGCGAATAAAAGGGAACAAAGTCTTCCACGGGCTCCCCAGGTGCCGTCAGCGAGGCATAGCCTACGAACGTCGCGTTCGTGGAGGTGCGTCAAGGTCTGCAATCGGCGATCCCTCGGTGCGCCTACTCCGTGAAGGTCGTGTTTCTGGAGCTGGTCCAACGGCGGCTATTGGCGCTACGCCGAAACCGCGCCCACGCGGGAGGGAACATCCAGAGCCTCGCGAAGGGCGGGCTGGCGCGAGCGGCTCACGGGCAGGGGGGCGCCTTCATTGAGGTGTAGCCTCCAGCGGTCGCCGTCGCGCTCCAGGCGTTGCGCCTGGGCGAGATTGGCGATCACCGACCGATGGATGCGCAAGAAACTCGCGGGCAGTTGGCTCGCCAGGCCGTCCAGGCGAGCGGCGTGCAACAGGCTTCGGCCGCCGACAAGTCGCAGCTCGACATAGTCGTCGGCGCCCACCACGGCCAGGATGTCCGCGACCGGCACCAGCTCGACACCTCGCGCCGACGCCACGGTCAGGCGGTCGGGGCGGCTGATCGCGCGGGTCAAGGCGGCCTCGCGGCCGAGGTCGTCGCGGCCCAGCCGCACCACCTCGCCCATCAGCAGCGGCAGCACGAGGCCGGCGGCGAGCAGAAAGTAGGACAGGTCGGCCAGCCATTCGGGGAAGCCAACGGCCACGGCGAGGAACAGCGCCAAATAGGCCAGGGTCAGCCGCGCGCCAGGCTGTTTGCCGCGCACGCCCGCCGCCGTGGTCAGGGCGGCCAGCGTCACCCCTAGGATCAGCGCCCAGACCGTCTTGTTGTCGAAACCCGGAAGCAGGACCGTGGCGCCGACCAGGCCAAAGGCGAGGCCGATCATCAGGCGGCTCGCCCTGGGCAGGAACCGGGTGGCGACATAGCTGACCAGCAGCACCGCGAAGGCGGCCGCCAGCAGCCAGATCGCGCTCATCCGCCAGGCGTGCAGCGGATAGGGGTAGTCGAACAACGGCCGCAAGCTCTCGACGATGGCCTGCAGGGCCGTGACCCCGGCCATGGCGGCCAGCATAAGACTGGACCCCGTGTGGCGGATGGCGCGGATGACGCCGAACCCGAACGCCGCCGCCAGCAGGGCGCCGGCCGCCACGAAGGTGAGCGCCAGCAGCGCCACGCGCTGCGGATAGGGATAGGGCAGGACGACCATCGCGCTCATGGGCGCGGCGAAACGCAGACCGCCGTGGAAGGACGACAGATGCAGCACCAAGGTGTTCGCGCCGGGACGCCAGGCGGTCTCGCGGATAGGGAGGATCGCCTGGTAGCTCCCAGGGATCTCGTCCCGCGCCGTGGCACCGGGACGGCCGTTGGCGCCCAGGCGCCGGCCGTTGAACCAGGCCTCCGACGCGGCGACGCCCGCCAGGTAGAGGGCGCGTGGCCCGGTGTCGTCCGAAGCGCCGTTTGGAGCGGCGATCGTGGACCGGACCCAGAGTTCCCGGCCCTGGGGATCGACGATGTCCTCGATGAGGCGGCAGTCGCTCAGTATGGGGCCGCTCGGGCCTATCTTGCCGTGGCAGGCCTGCCACGGCGTATCCTGGGCTCGGGCCAGGGTCGTAAGGCCGGCCAAAAGCAGGCCGATAAACAAGGTTCGCCACATGGCCCCATTCTAAGGCGTCGCTCGCCGAGATGCGCCGCCATTCGC
>Ga0102591_1003395_pt1 | contig 14419 bp, 6 predicted proteins | sample AraplaCol_mCL_r2_2_FD_76860 | JGI IMG/M metagenome (GOLD analysis project Ga0102591, IMG submission 76860) | Arabidopsis root microbial communities from North Carolina, USA - plate scrape MF_Col_mCL_r2 (SPADES assembly) (version 2) | ecosystem: Host-associated > Plants > Roots > Endosphere... | reverse complement strand
GGCGGCGAATCCTTCGAGCTGCAGCCAGAGGTGAAGACCGCGCTCTTCCGTCTCACGCAGGAGGCGCTGACCAACGTGCGCAAGCACGCCAAGGCGCAGCACGTGCACATTGCGCTGAGCTTCGACGAAGAGGAAGGCGTGCGCCTCGAAGTGAGCGACGACGGCACCGGCTTCGACATTCAGGCGGTGCAGCTCGACCCCCGGCGCGGCATCGGCCTGCGCAACATGCGCGAGCGCATGGAGGCCATCGGCGGGCGGCTCACCATGTGCAGCAACGCCGGGCGCACATCCATCGAAGCCGAAGTGCCGGCCCGCAGCGCGAAGGCGCAGACAGCAGCATGACGACCGCACCCAAGCCCACGACGCCTCCTTCGGCACCTGCGACAACGGTCCGCCTCTTCCTGGTCTCCATGCCCAACCTGGAGATCGTCGGCGAGGCCGGCAGCGCCGCCGAAGCGCTGGAGCTGGTGGAAAGCGTGCGGCCCGACCTCATGCTGATGGACGTCGGCATGAAGGACATGAACGGCATCGAGCTCGCGGCGCTGCTGTTGCAACGCCAGGGCGCGCCGCACATCGTGATGCTCAGCATGTACGACAACCCCGAGTACGTGCAGAAGGCCCTGCAGGTGGGCGCGCGCGGCTACGTGCTGAAAGACGCGCCTGCGGCCGAGATCGTCGCGGCCATCGAGGCCGTGTCGGCCGGCGGCACCTTCCTGAGCCCGGCCGTGTCGAAGAAGCTGTTTCGCACGCAGGAGCCGAGGCCCTTGCTCACCCCGCGCGAGAGCGAGATTCTTTCGGCGCTGGGCCGAGGCGAATCGAGCAAGCAGATCGCGCGTGAACTGGGCCTGAGCGTGCGCACGGTGGAGGCGCACCGGCAGAGCATCAAGCGGCGGCTGGGTATCGAGGGGCAGGCCGAGCTCATCAAGTACGCGGTGGAGCACGCGCGAGAGTTCGGGCAGGGCTCCTGAGCCAATCGCTCGCTGATTTGCCTGCTTTGTTGCGCTGACTGTCAGCGCTTTGTGGACTGGCGCCGCCGCTCGGCAATTGCTCGAAGGAATCGAGAAATTCTGGGCAGAAAGTTATTTCTGCTCGGGGCTGGTTTTCTATACAGTGAATGCCCCTGTGGTTGAACGACCCACCTTGGTGGGCATGGAGGGCACTACTTCTTCTTCTTGAACTGATGGATGAACCGCTTTGCCTCGCGGCGGGCTGTTGGTGCGGTTTGCATCGACGCGAACGTGGGGCACAAAAGGCGACGGCCGAGGTGTTCGCGCACCTCAGCCGTCTGACCAAGTGACGTGCATTACCTTAGAAGGAGCACACCAAGTGGCTAAACGAATTATGGCCGGGCCCTCAAAGCCGGCATCCGCGGACGCGACCACCACGACACGGGACCCGTCTGGTCTTCTGGAGAACAAGCTGGAGCAGTTGAACTCGCTGCTCTGGTGCTTCTACGGCGCCGGAGATGGATGGTTCCAGGATGCGGGGGAGGCGCATCGGGAGAATCTGCTTTGGATTGCTTCGGATTTGGCGCGGGAGGCGGTGGCGCTTTATCAGGAGGTGAGTCCGGCTGGGTAGCCGGGCTCAGGGCGCCAAGTCTCTGAAGAGGCTAGGCACTCGCTGCGGCTCTTTGGTTTTCGTCGTTGCTTCCGTTTTGCAGCGGCTGTCGTCAGCCGCACCTGATAGCTAGAGCAACGCCTAAGGCTGGAGGCCGCAGTCGTCTCAGGTGGCTCGGTAGTTGTGCCGAAGACCGTTGTCAGGGGCGGTCTAGTCATCCAGCCCGGTCCGGCAGCCGATAGGTTGCGCCGTCACCTCGCTGCGGACGCGTGACCCTCGAAGCCGTTACCCACTGTTGAGCCTGAAGGGAAGTCCGCAACCCGGTCTCGCCGCCCCAAGCTGCCGACCGAACGGAGGCTAAGGGGGAGTGCCGCCGGTCCCGCGTTGAAGTCAGCGCCGATCTTCTGCTGCCGCTTCAGACGCAACGCGCTAGATGAACTACCTCGTCCATGCTGGACCCTATTGATCTCATGAACACGATACTGTTACAACCCGAAGGTAACAATAAACACTGGAGTGAGGGCGATGGCAAAGGTAGGACAGGCAGCCGCTGGTCAGACGAGGCGAGGGTCGGACGCAGCCGATAAACACGGTCGATAACGGTGGATGTGTCCGTGTAACGCCTGTCTGTAATGGTCATCCCCGCCCCACGTCTAAAGTTTTATCGGCGCGTCAAAGCCCTCGCGCCGCTCGTCGACGGCCGGCCGGACGGTGTGGAGCGACTCGTCAAGGCTTTGCTATACCTCTGGCAGCAGGCCTCCTACCCTTACTTAGCAGCAGAGCGCGCTCCGTACGGGAGCGGCAGCCTCCTAACCGAAGAGTCCGTCCAGGACTTCGCTGCATGGCTGGTCGAAGAGCCTTTCAACGAGGCGGCCTACTGGCTGGCGACTGCCTACGCCATATTGGTGGGCGACAAGGTCCGAACTGAACGGGCGCTTTACTTCACCCCACCTCGCCTGGCAGATCGGGTGATTGACAAACTGGTGGAGCACGGCGCTTCGCTCATGACGCAGCATTGGCACGACCCGGCGTGCGGTGGAGCGGCATTCCTCGTTCCGATTGCCCAGCGCATGGCTGCGGCCCTGGCTGCGGCAGGCTTGTCTCCGAGCCAACAGCTCGACCACATCGAGCATCACCTCAGTGGCAATGACCTGGACTCCGTACTGCTTGAAATCTCGCGAGAGTTTCTGCGGATGGCGCTGTCAGAAATTTTGGCCACCGCTGGCGGGGACCTCTCGTTGCGCCTGTTCAAGGGAGACGGCCTCACCTCATCGGCCATCGAGGCATTGCAGCCCGATGTTCTGGCTTGCAATCCTCCTTATCGAAAGCTCAAGGCCATTGAGGTTGATCGGTACCGCAAGGCGCACGGCGATGTAGTCGAGGGGCAGCCCAACATCTACGGCCTTTTTGTCAACCGGACACTGCAGCTTGCTAAGCAAGGCGGTCTCGTCGGGCTGCTCACGCCGACGAGCTTCCTCTCCGGCCGATCCTTCTCCAAGCTGCGCACGAAGCTCCTGGCACATGGCGACACGCTGCATGTGGACATGCTCAGTGATCGCAACGCTATGTTTATCGACGTTGAGCAGGAGACGGCAATTACGGTATTGCGTACTCGTGCACGCAGCAAGATTGTCGACTCGAAGACTCGTGTCAGCGTACTCAAACTCGACAGCGAGTTCGAGGATGTTGGCGAGTTCCTGTTGCCTAACTCTGGGCGCCCCTGGCCGATCCCGCGATCGGCGAGCGACGCGGACTTACTGCGATCGGCCGAGTCTGCTGGATTCACCCTGTCGGACTATGGTTACGTGGCGCGCGTCGGTCACCTAGTTGCCTATCGGGACGAGCGCCGGAGGTTCGCCCACAAGCCTGTTCCAAAAGCTGGGCGGCTAGTTATCCCCTTGGTCTGGGCGACCGACATCGCGCCAGATGGTCGCTTCGATCACGGGCGCGTGTGCCGCTACAGCCGCGACCGGCGGTTTGTCCAAATCGGGTCATTGACTGACCATGGGGTCGTTACGAAGCCTGCCGTCCTTATGCAGCGCCTGACGTCGAGTGATCAAAAGCGCCGACTAGTGGCAGCGGCGGTGCCTGAAGCGTGGGTGGCCCAGTTCGGAGGGTATGTCTGCGAAAACCACGTGATCGTGCTTGAGCAGGTGAGCACGGACGCGATACCCCCTGAGAAGCTAGCCGCCATCCTAAACACGCAGCCGGTCGACCGCGTTTTTCGTGCGATCTCGGGTGCCAGCAACGTCGCAGTATCGGAACTCGACGAGCTTTTGCTTCCCGACCCCGTTCAAATTCAGCGCTTGAAGACGCGCACAGCAAATCTTGATGAGGCGGTCCGGGCTGCCTACCGTGCAGCGAGCTGATCCAACCACTCAGCACGCCGCATATCTTTTCCGCCTCAGACTCACGTCAACAGCAACGCCGGATGTACAAGTCAGACAAGGGACGGAAGCAGCTTCCAGACGACAGAGTTGAGAAGCATCAACTTGCAGTCGAGCAAAAGAAGGCGCTCGCAGCCAAGTTGCCTTGGATGCGCGCGCCTGCGGCGGAGGCAAAGAACGACCAGTCTGGCAAGCCTCCCACCTCAGGTAACAGTGCGGCGGGGCTTGCGTCCAGGAGCCCGCCCGGCGATTTGCCTATTGCGCCCGGAGCAAGCCGCCAGGCCCTTCGTGAGGCACCACCCGCAACGATGAGACTGCCGCTCTGGGCTGACGATGCGACGACATCGCTGAAGACCGCGTCGTCCGTCGAGGCACTCGCGTCTCAGCTCTTGCATGCAGCGCAAACCAAGCTCTCGGGGTTCGTTTTGCTGTGGCCGGGCTCTCTTCGTTCGCTGGGCATGGTGCACGCAGTCGCCTGCGCAGCGCGTTGGCATCAAGGCGACAAGCAAGGCATGCGGACCTTGGTCTATCCGGCTAAGGCCAACTTCCTGCAAGCGCTCAACCATGCCCATATTGACCGCACAGCGCTCATCAGGCTTGCGCAGCGTCTTGTCGAGGTCAGGCCAAACTCGGCTGTGACGGTTTCGCTGCCAGAGAAGGATCCCTTCTGGCTTGCCCTCAACTGCGTCCGGGCAGACGCCTCAGGCGACATCCACCCGACGCTGGCCGAGCTGCTTCCGCACTTCTTTGCCGACAAGGACTTCCAGTCTTGGAAGGCCTGTGATGGCGACCTGCTGCGTTACGTCAAGGCCCGCATCACGGACGTCGACCATCGCCGTGCACTCGGCAATCTCTCGCTACGCGTGCTCGGCGAGATCGACAACGCCCCAGACGCACTTCTTGCAGTCAGCTGGAAGGCTTCAGAAGTGGACATTCGTCAGTGCCTCAAGAGCCTGCGCAACGGTCGCCAGCCCGATGTCTTGCTTCTTGACGCAACCCGAGCCCTGCGCAGAGACAACTCGTCTTGGAAGACAAACCTCGTCAAGTTCCTCGATTGCGCTTGGGAAGTGTGGCGGGAGCGCATTCCGCCTGTGATGCTGGTCATCGACGAGCCGCATGTGCGCACTCAGCTCCTGCAAGAACTGGCAAAGCGCGCGAAGAAGAACAGTCCCGCGGCAGCGTGGCTGCTGGGCTCAGGCTTGACGATTCGCGGAGCGATCTGCACGGTTAATGGCGACAGTCAGATGCCGGTGTCGCGACCCGAGCCGCTGAAGCCTGAGACCAGAGAGATTGTTGTCAACGTGGCTGACACAGAAGCTGCCAGCGTCATCGAGATGCTGACGCGCATTCGGCGCGACATCACCAATCCGGCATGGGCCGAGGCGATGGACGAGGCTGCCGGCTACCTGACGCGCCTGGCCGCCTTGCCTTCAAGCACCCGCGTGCTCGTGAGCTGGCTCGGCGAAGCCGACGTGCCGATGGCTGTTCGGCAAAACTACGCTTGGCCTGTCTATAAGTCCAAGCTTGAGGTCATCCGCAACGACCCTACCTTCGGGGGGCGCGCGCGCTTGGAGCGCGTCATCGCTAAAGGCGATGAGATGTGGCGCAACTACGAGAACGGCACTCCGCTGGCACGCATGCTCGCCGATCTCATCGAGCAGCGCACCCGGGGCACCGAGAAGTGCTGCCTTGTCTTCACGAAGCCCACGGCTCGTCGCCTGGCTGAGCGCTATTTCGAGACCTACGACGGCTACCCGGAGGGGGCGGGCTTTGAAGTTCTGCGCGACAGCGTTCGCTTTGTGGTTTCGCGCGGTCTCGAATCCGAGACCGACGCCCCGCGCAAGGAGACCCTGATCTTCGTAGGTCTCGATGAGGTGTCTCTGCGCATGCTCGTCCTCGAGCCGCGCATCTCGTCGCCAGCCTACGTGCTCTTGACACGCCGAAACGCCGCATATCTTATGGCCACCATCAAGGCCATCCGTGCGTTGCCCGATTTTGAGAGCCTGAGCAGTCGACTCGACGTGCTTTGGCAGCAGCTGCCCGAGTTCCCCGGCATCGACGAATACACCCTGTTCAGGCGCGGTGACTTTGTCCTGCCAACATTCTCGTTCGAGCAAGGGCTGTCGTCGATAGTCAATGAGCACGAGGAGCACGACCCGAACGCCTGGGAGCTGGTGCTCGACAGCGGCGCCTCCGTCAAGCGCAGTCCCGCCGCGCGGGCCTACCTCTACGACCCGGCGCTTGCACACACCTCGACGCGCGGTTTCAAGGGCGTGGATGTCTCCGAACTCCAGGAGGGAGATCGGCTCTTTGTCATGTCATTGGAGCTCCGAGAGCTCACCGAGGCCGCCCTCAAGGAGGCGGGAGTCCCTATCAACCACGACCGGCGCTTCGAGGAAGACCTCCGACGCTATCACCGCACAGTGAGTGATCTGGCCGCCCATCTTCCCGGCGCGACGCTGAGCCTGAGGGCGGCACATCTGCACGAAGCCATCACCCATGCGCTAGGCCCCAAGGGCGCGCCACCGGCTGAGGGCACGGTTCGCGCCTGGCTTGACGCAGATCGATATGCTGGTCGGTCGTTCGACGACGCCAAGCCCGGAGCCCCTCGCACTGAGGCCCACTTCAAGGCGTTTGCCAAGACCCTCGGGATGCACGACATTCACGCCGTCTACTTCTGGAAGGCCGTCATCCAACCGCTGCGAGGCGTGCGCCGGGCAGACGGCCGACGCGTCTCGGATGTCTATGCCGAGATGCTGCTCGAGCCGGAGTCCACCGTGGTGCACCGCCGCCTCAGGCCCGAAGTCGTGAAGATGCTCTTCGAGCGCGCCAAGGAGAACATTCACACCGTCGAAGCCATCCGCAAACCCCTGGGAGAAGTGAAAGATGAGTAGTGCAGTCGTTCGCGCCGACCCGGCCAAGATTTCGACCACGCTTAAGGAAGCCACGGTCGACTCTCTGCTGAACCTGACGTTCTCGCGCATCAGTGGGCACGGACCGGAAGGCCAGGTGCTCTTTGGCTCGCGGCCGCGCTCCATTCTGGCCGCGGCCTTCCTGCTGCCGCCCCTGCGCGCGGAAGGCACGGGCGACGAGGTGACGCAGCCCATTCGCATCACGGCGCATGGGCTGGACTGCCAGATTCATCGCGGCGTGCACGGGGTCGTCACAGTCGAGCCGCGGCTGCAGGTCTATGCCCGCGTGCTTCCCACACCTGACGACATGAAGCGGCCGGACTGTGCGCCTCGCTTTCGCCTGAGCGATGAGGTCCGAAAGCTACTGCAGACGCAGACCAAGGAAGCGCTGAGTGAGCGCTGGAAGATCGAGTCAGCGGGAAAGTCCTACAAGCGCCGCATTGACCATCCCCAGTGGCGCGAGATTGAGCAGTCCGTGCGGCGCGAGGTGCTCGAGCGCTTGAAGCTTCCGGCCAACATCACGACGCTGTTCTCAGTAGAGGGGGATGGCTCAAGCGAGCCCGGACAAGAGTCCGGGGAAGGCGTTGTTGCGACGGGTGGGGCTCTTCCCGAGATCCGCGACGAGCTCTTTAAACCGATGGATTTGCCGCACAAGTGGCTGCGCATCCCCATCGACCAAGCCCATCTCCCCGCCTTGGTCATCGATCCGGCGGTGTCGGAAACGGAGCTCGCCGCGAACGTCCAGCAGGCGTCTGGCGGCTTGACCGCCGCCGTTCAGCTTGCCGTGCGTCAGTGGGCCGACTCTGCCGATGGCAAGTTGTGGTGCATCCGTAAGGGAGTTGTCGTTCGCCCCTCACAGTATCGAGACTGGCCGAAGTTCCTCGAAGAGCTGCGAGCTGATTCGACCCGAGAACTAGCGCTACCTGAGATCGTCGTGTCTTGGCAAGTGAAGCTGTCTGCCGATTGGATGCAGCCGACGCGCTCCAACCTGCACATCAGCCTGGAGAACGTCTCGGAAGAGCCGCGCCGAGGCGGTGACCTCACCGACCAGAGCATCTTCCAAGTGCATCTGGAGGTCTCCATGCCGCGAGTGCTTCACGCTCCGTTGCGCCTGGGGCGCGTGGAGGCGTCCTACCGCTATAACCGCTACCTTGACTACTCGGCGATGGGCTTCAACGGTGGCGTGCAGCCGCAGCACTCGCCTGACCCAACCACGCTGAGGTTGTGCACCACGTGGGCGCCTCGCTACACGCAGCCGCGCATCACGCCGAAGAGCTATGCGGGCATCAATCCCACTATGCGCTTCCTCGCCACGCCCGAAGGGATGGATGCGGTGTCGCCGTTGGGCAAAGCGCTGGATGAGTGGTTCGGAGAACTCGACAAGACGATAGACCTTACGGCGGGCTTGGAGCCCGGTGATAAAGCTGGCCTCGAGCGCGAGGAAGAGGGCTTCGCGCAGGACAAGCAGGGCTGGGAGAAGGAGATCGCGGCAGTGAAGGCCGGCCTAGCGATCTTGCAGGAGTCAAAGGCCTCCTGGGACAAGGCCGCCAAGCGAGGGACTCAATCTGCTGACCGAGCAGTAGTCTACGAGGCGTGGCTTTGTATGAACGAGGCCATGGCCAACCTCATGCGCGACAAGCTCAAGAGCGATGACGGCTCGTGGCGCCTTTTCCAGATCGCCTTCGTCATCGCGCACATTCCAGCGATGGCAAGCCGCATGAAATGCTTCCGCGACAAGTATGACCGCGCGCGTGACGATACAGTCTCGCTGCTCTACTTCGCCACCGGTGGCGGCAAGTCTGAAGCGTTCTTCGGCTTGCTGGTGCTATCGCTTTTCCTCGACCGTCTGCGCGGAAAGCACGTGGGTGTGACCGCGATGATTCGCTACCCGCTGCGACTGCTGACCATCCAGCAAGCGCAGCGTTGCGCCTTGGCGCTGGCCAAGGCCGAACAGGTCCGCAGGCGCGTGGCCATCGGAGGCGACCCGTTCGCCATCGGCTTTTGGGTTGGTAGCGGCGGCTCGCCGAACAATCATTACGCACCAGGTGTTTCCGACGTGCCTGACATCAAGGATGTCGCAGCAGACATCAAGTCCGAGCGCGACCACGAGGCTGCGAAAATCAACTACGAGCTGCAGAAGGCGGCCTGGAACAAGCTCCCGAGTTGCCCGTTCTGTCGTTGCGCAACAGTATTGCGTCGATTTGCCGATAAGGGCGGAACGCTCGCACACGTGTGCTCCAATGCCAAGTGCGAGTCGAACACTGGTGGCTATCAACCCCTTCCGTTCTACATCTGCGACGTCGACATCTACGACCTGGCACCTGCGGTGTTGCTGGGCACCGTGGATAAGCTGGCCCTTATCGGCCAGTCTCCCGGCACGCTGCGCCGCATCTACGCGATGCTGGGCGCAGCGCCCCTGCGCGACCGGGGGACAAAACGCCTTGTCATGCCCTCCAAGACCGGTGAGTTCGAGGGGGACGTCGAGGCCAAGGGCTACGAGAAGCTCTATCCGGCTTATCCGGACGGAACGCGCCTCTTCCACGATCCGTTCCCGAGCCTACTCATCCAAGACGAGGCTCACCTGCTCGATGAGTCCCTGGGCACGTTCGCGGGCCTGTTCGAGTCAGCACTCGACGCTATCTTGACGTCCATCTCCAAGCCGCTCCACGAGCTTGTGGCGTACGAGCCCGATGGCTGCACGCGTCGTCGGGCCAAAGTGGTGGCCGCCTCGGCCACAGTCTCGGATCCCGACAGGCAGCTCGAACACCTCTACCAGCGTCCCGTGCCCGCCATGCAGTTCCCGTATCCGGGGCAGAGTCTCTACGAGTCCTTCTACGCAGGCCCGACCGCACCATCCGACGATGAACCGCAACGCGCCGCACTGAAGAACGTCGAGGAGTGGTCCCGCTGGAGCCGTGTCTACGTCGGCTTCATGACCAACGGCCGCGCCCACACGGCGACGACCGTGGCAGTGCTCTCGAACTTCCACACCATCATCACCGAGCTCCTGCTGACACTTACCTCGGACGACGGGGCTCAGGTTGCAGCCGCGCGGGCCAAACTGGTCGACAGCGTCTCACCTGGGATGCTCGAGGAGCTTTATCGCGGCGCGCTCCAAGCTGCCACGCCCTCGGACCTCGCCACCATCGTTGACTTGCACCGAATAGCACTGACATACGTCACCAACAAGAAGGGTGGCGACCAGATCATGGCAGCCGAGTTCGAGGAGACGCGAAAGCGCCACGCGGAGCGAAGGCTCCCCATTGCAGACCTGCGCACAGAGCTCATCACGGGCTCGGTTTCTCAAGGCGAAATCCAGGCGACGGTCCAAGAAGCCCAGGCACGACCCAAGCCCGGGGAGCCGTTGCCCGAACTCGCCGATGCGCTGCGCTCCGTCATCGCCACTTCGGCCGTTTCGCACGGCGTGGACGTCGAAGAGCTCAACTCGATGTTCTTCGCGGGTATGCCCTCTGACGTTGCGGAATACATCCAGGCCTCCTCGCGAGTGGGCCGCACGCATGTGGGCTTCGTAGTGCTAATCCCTACTCCTCAGCGCCGCCGCGACCGCTACATCGTCGAAGTCTTCGACAGTTATCACCGATTCCTCGAGCGAATGGTTTCGCCTGCGGCCATCGACCGCTGGGCCGGCCGGGCTATCGAACGCGTGTTGCCGAGCTTCATCCAAGCCTACCTCGCCGGCGTGCGCTATATCTTGGAGCTCTACAAGCTCGACCCGGACAAGAAGCACACCGTGCGAGACCTGTCCTGGATTCCATTCATCGTTGACATCTACAAGAACCCGATGACCAAGGGCCCGCTCATCAAAGGCATCTGTGAGTTCGTCGAAAAGGCCGTCGGCTTAGACGGAAGTTTCGCGCCCGGCGGCAAACAGCACTACCAGGAACTCATCCGCGAGCGGGTGGAGACGCTTCTGACGAATTGGGCTCGAGATGCGCTGGGCGAGCAGCGCAACTTGATGGATTTCTTCAAGGCGCAGCCCAGTGTCATGAACAGGCCCATGACTTCGCTGCGCGATGTCGACGAGGCCGGAGTCATCTATTTTGGCCACCGTGACCTCGACGGACGTCACGGAATCACCGATGGAGTTGCGCGCAGGGTCATGCGGTTCATCCGATGCGGCGTGGCCGAAGGAACGGATTTGGGAGAGTGAAGATGGCAACAAGAAGGACCTCCCGCGGTGAAACCGAAGAGCGCGAGCCTTCGGCCGCACGAATGATTCGCTCGCGCGGGCAGCTAGCCACCGCCTACGCGCCTGGCGCTCTGTTCACGTTTGAAGGTGGTCTGGGCGCTTGTTTGTCCATGGCCGATCAGGGCCAAAGCCCTGCAAAAGCCGACATCACTAACGAGACCGCCACCCAGATTCACCTTCGCTTGCGCGAGATTTGGCAGAGCTGGTTCAGCCGTGCGATGCAAAGCGGCAGTGACAAAGCGGCGGTGCTTCCTACTCAGTGCCTTGACCCCGCATTGTTGCCAGACGGGACCTTCAAGGCGCCGCCACCTAATCGGTTCGAGCTCGTTGACCCCAAAGCCATGAGCTACGTGCCTGCACCGCTGGACTTCGTTTGCAACACGTGCGGACGGTTCCGGAAGTTCGAGTCCGTGCGGGAGGCTTCGACCCACATTAGTGAGCTCAAGTTCGGCCAGTGCGACACCCGTAAGCCGGAGGACAAGGGTAAATGCCGCTGGCGGCAGCTTGACGTCATCTTCGTGCACTGGTCGGGCAATTGGGAGCCGCCGAGTCCGGGCAAGTGGGAATGGAGTCAGCCTGAGCAAAAGGTGAAAGCCCCGATCCAGGCATGCGCCGTCTGTCAGAGCCGAAAGTTCTACCTCATAGACAAGTCGCCGCGCATCGGTGAGTGGGTTTTCGAGTGCGAGAACGGACACAAGGAAGGGGACACTTGGCTGCAGAACGACCCTGAGACCACGCAACTGCTGGGTGACGAGTGCTTGCAGCGCCCGCCTCGCTGGCGACGCATGGAGCCGATCTCGTACCGAGCAGCACCGGCCTTCTACCCGCACAGCGAGCAGTTCATCGTCTTCGCAGCAGGCGAACGCGACCTGCTGCTGATGCTGCAGGAAGGCAATGAGGAGGACTTGGTGCGCTTTGCCTCGGAACGCTTTGGGCTTGGCGTCAAGCCCCCTTCCGATGCTGAGATCGTCGAGATGATGAGGAAGGCTGGGCAGACCGCCAAGGTGTCTCTGTACGAAGACCTCGATCGAATGCGGCAGACCTTGCCGTCTCCCATGTGCGACGAGTTGGCAACGAAGCTGCGCGTCATGGTCGACGACTGGAAGGCCACGCCGGGCCTTGTTCCTGTCAAGCACGAGCCGCCGCCATGGCTGACGGTGCAAATCGACCGGCGCGCCGAGTTCGGGAGTCGCTACGATCCGCTCGTGCTCGCCGTTGAGCACGAGGCCTTGCGTCGCAGCAAGCTCACCAAGCTGAGCGTGGCCGACGGGCATTCGCCATTTGTACGCTTCACGGAACCCGACCGTGACCTTGCTCCCAGAACCCAAGCGGAGCTCGACGCTCAGAAGGCTACAACATCACGCATGCTCTCTGCCATGGGGCTTGCTGAGATGGGCCTCATCCGTGAGTTCGACTTGTGCCGCTTCACTCACGGCTTCACGCGCATGTCGACCGATCCGCTCATCGACAAAAGCGATCAGCAGAAGCTCATGCTCCCGGTTCGACTGAACCTCTTCCAGTCGCTGGGTAACGGCAAGATTCCCATCTACGTCGTCACCCAGGCCAACGAGGCCATCTACGCGCGCCTAAACCCGGAGCTTGTCTACGAGTGGCTGCGCGCTGTTGGCGTGAACGACTTGCCGGAGTGGAACCCCGCAGGCGACTTGAAGCTTGGAGCTCACATCCTGGAGAGCGCTGCACCGTTCGGAAAGTACTTCTCGGACCTGAAACCGGGGCCGGCCAACACCTACCGATACGTCTATACGCTGCTGCACACCTATGCACACACGCTGATGAAGGCGGTTGCTGAGTTCTCGGGGCTGGACATGGGCAGCCTCGGGGAATACCTGTTCCCGGCAGACCTGTCTTTCGTGGTCTACCGCAACGGAACGACGATGGACCTTGGGAACCTATCGGCGCTCTGGCGCAACTACAACACGGTGTTTCTTGAGAACCTATTGGAGCCAAGGACACTGATGTGCGGCTCGGGCAGCTTGTGCGATGCCGACGGAGGCGCATGTCCGAGCTGCATCGTTGTTCCAGAGACCTCCTGCGTCGCCGCAAATCGGCTACTTTCACGCTCGGCGCTTCGCGGCGGGCTTGCTCCTCGCGAAGATGAGGGCAGGCAGCAAGGCAAGCGCATCGTCGGCTATCTCGACATCACGACGGCCAAAGTGGCCTCCGGTGCCACGAGCTAATGAACTCTGCTCCTGTCACCACCCAACCAAGGCGCCTCGACACTTGACGGCCTGAACTGGAACGTCGATATCGCCGCAAACCCCAAGGGCCCACTACCAAAGAAGCCAAGCCTCTTTCCTCATCGACGACGTAGCCTCCGGAGGAGGCGCAATGCTGGCACTGTCCGGCTCGCATCGCGTCGACATCCAGGGCATGCCCAAGTGTCCGGCCGCGCAGGCGATGTGTTCCTGATGGACTTGCGCGTCCTGCACACGCCATCGGTCAACTCGACTAAGAACGTACGGATGATGACCACGACCCGCTTCTTTTTCGACGGGCCTTCGCGCTAGACCTCTCCACGCCACAACGTTGACGAGGCCCTCAGACAGAGCCACCATCGCCCAATGCCACCAATGCCCAATCAGGCGGCGCACCTGTCGAAGCCGCTTAGCTCACACCGGAGCCAGGTAACTCGAACAGGGCACCCAAGGGTACCCACAGCCCCACCTTCCACCATCCAAGGAGCCACCCCATGACCGAAAGCGACAAGCTCTTCGCAGGCTCGATCCCCAAGCTCTACGACACGCTCATGGTCCCCTTGATCTTCGAGGCCTACGCCGCCGACACGGCCGAGCTGGTCGCCGGCTTCTCCCCCGGCGCGGTCCTCGAAACAGCCGCCGGCAGTGGCGTGGTCACGCGGGCGCTGGCGCCCAGGCTGCGCACCGGCACACGCTATGTGGTGACCGACCTCAACCAGCCCATGCTCGACTACGCCGCCACCCGCCAGGGCGGCAGCGCCGATGGCCGCAGCAATAGCAACAACAGCATCAACATCGAATGGCAGCAGGCCGACGCGCTCAAGCTGCCATTCGAAGACGCCTCGTTCGATGTCGTCTTCTGCCAGTTCGGCGCGATGTTCTTCCCTGACCGCACCGCCGGCTATGCCGAGGCGCGCCGCGTGCTGAGGCCGGGCGGGCGCTTTGTGTTCACCGTGTGGGACCGCATCGAGGACAACGCCTTTGCCGACGAGGTCACCAGCGCCGTCGCGGAGATCTTTCCGCAAGACCCTCCGCGCTTCCTGGCCCGCACGCCGCACGGCTATCACGACATCGCGCTGATCCGCAGCGACGTGAGCCGCGCGGGCTTCACCAGCATCGAGATCGAGACGCGCGAGA
>Ga0102591_1003394_pt1 | contig 14422 bp, 15 predicted proteins | sample AraplaCol_mCL_r2_2_FD_76860 | JGI IMG/M metagenome (GOLD analysis project Ga0102591, IMG submission 76860) | Arabidopsis root microbial communities from North Carolina, USA - plate scrape MF_Col_mCL_r2 (SPADES assembly) (version 2) | ecosystem: Host-associated > Plants > Roots > Endosphere... | reverse complement strand
CGATCTGCTTTTCGTGCTGGCCCGCGTACTCGCGCGCGCCAGCGGCCACGGCGAAGTGCTGTGGAACCACGAGCGGCGCAAGGCCTGACGCGCCGCGCGCCATGCGCCTCTACACGCATCCTGCCTGCACGCGGCACGATCCCGGCCCCGGCCACGCGGAACGTCCGCTGCGCCTGGTCGCGGTAACCGAAGCGCTGCGCGAATCGTTCCCTGATCTAGACTGGCACGAAGCGCCGCGCGCAAGTCGCGGCCAGCTGCTGCGCGTGCATGACGACTCGCTGCTCGCGCTGGTGCTCGACACGCCGGTCGACGGTCCGATGGCGCTGGATCCCGACACGGTGCTGGGCCCCGGCTCCGCCGAAGCGGCCCTGCGCGCCGCCGGCGCCGGCATTGCCGCGGTGGATGCGGTGATGCACGGCGAGGTCCGCCGCGTGTTCTGCGCAGTGCGTCCGCCCGGACACCATGCCACGCCGACGGTGGCGATGGGCTTCTGCCTGTTCAACAACATCGCCGTCGCCGCCGCGCACGCCTGCGACAAGCACGGCCTCTCGCGCGTGGCGGTGGTCGATTTCGACGTGCACCACGGCAACGGCACGCAGGCGATCTTCGATACCGATCCGCGCGTGATGTACCTCTCGTCGCACCAGATGCCCCTGTATCCGGACACCGGCTACGCGAACGAACGCGGCGTGGGCAACATCGTCAACGCCCCGCTGCCGCCCGGCTGCGATGGCGAGGCGTTCCGTCGCGTCTGGCGCGAGCAGCTGCTGCCGACGATGGAGTCGTTCCGTCCGCAGCTGGTTTTCATCTCGGCCGGTTTCGATGCGCACAAACGCGATCCGCTCGCGCAGGTCGAACTGGAAGGCGAGGATTTCGCCTGGATCACGCGAGAACTTGTCGCCATCGCACGACGGCATGGCGACGGCCGGGTGGTTTCGATGCTCGAGGGCGGCTACGACCTGGCCGCCCTGCGCGAAGCGAGCGTCGCCCACGTCGGCGCGCTGCTCGAAGGCTGAAAGCCTCCGGGGCGATCACGCGTCCGGCACGAACTCCAGCGACGCCGAGTTGATGCAGTAACGCAGGCCAGTCGGCGGCGGACCATCCGGGAAGACATGGCCCAGGTGCGAATCGCAGCGCGCGCACTTGATCTCGACGCGACGCATGCCATGGCTCTCGTCGACGTGCTCGGTGATGGCGTCCTTGGACACCGGTTCCCAGTAGCTCGGCCAGCCGCTGCCGGAGTCGTACTTCGCCTTCGACGAGAACAGCGGCGTGCCGCAGGCGACGCAGGTGTAGGTGCCGGCTTCCTTGTGGTTCCAGAATCGACCGGTGAAGGCGCGCTCGGTGGCGGAGCAACGGCACACCGCGAACTGTTCCGGGCTCAGGCGTTCGCGCCATTCGTCATCGGTCCGGCAGACCGGTGCGGTGTCGGTGGAAGGTTGCTGGGACATGGGCCACTCCTGTCTTGACGCGGAAATGAACAGTGCTGGGAGCAAGATGGTGCTCGCGTTGCCCCCTCGCAAGGGATACGGCAAGCTAGCGACCCGTTTTCCTGAACGCAGACGACCACGGTTCCCGAGTGCACCGACCTCTCCGATTGCTCCCGTTGTCGCTGTGCATCGCGCTGGCCCTGCCGGCGCATGCTGCCGACGGCGACCAGGACGACTGGGGCCTGTGCCCGATCATCGACGTGGTGCCCGTGTTCGAGGATGCGCCCGCACCGGTCGGCGGCATCGAAAGCCGCGGCAGCGAACCGACCGACATCGACGGCGGGCAGCTTGAACGCGCGGGCACGGCTGAGGACATCGTCGTGCAGGACAACGTGCGCCTGAACCGCGGCGACCAGTTCCTGGGCACCGACAAGCTCACCTACAACGCCGAGACCGGTCGCTACAGCGCCATCGGCAACGTGCGTTACCAGGACAGCGGCATGCGCATCCTTGCCGGGCGCGCCGAAGGCGACCAGAACGCCGACCGCCATCGCATCGAGGACGTGCAGTACCAGCTCACCCAGCGCCGCGGCAACGGCGCCGCCGAGCGCATCGAACTGGAAGGCCCGCGTGGTCGCCTGATCGGCTCGACGTATTCCACCTGCGCACCGAACCAGCGCGCGTGGGAACTGCGCGCCAACAAGATCGAGATCGACTCCGCCAAGGGCATGGGCGTGGCACGGAACGCGACCGTGCGCATCGGCAACGTGCCGGTGCTGTACGTGCCGTGGTTCATGTTCCCCGTCGACGACCGCCGCCGGACGGGTCTGCTCTACCCGCAGCTGGCCATGTCGGGACGGAACGGGTTCGATTACAAGCAGCCGATCTACCTCAACCTCGCGCCGAACTACGACGCCACGTTGTATCCGCGCATCATGACCGACCGCGGCGGACTGCTTGGCGCCGAGTTCCGCTGGCTGTACGAGCGCGGCAAGGGCGAGGTCTACGCAAACTGGATGCCGAGCGACAAGCTGCCCGGCGACGAACCCGACCGGTACCTCAATCCCGAAGTCGGATTCCCGGTGTCGAGCCTGCCGGAAAACAACCGCGGCCAGTTCGCGTTGCAGGCAACGCACAACATCAACAGCACGTGGTACGCCAACACCAACCTCGGCTGGGTGAGCGACACCCACTACTTCGAGGACTTCAGCAGCAGCCTGTACGGTATCTCCCAGTACTCGATCCGCAGCGACGCGGGCGTGTACGGTCGCGGCCGTTTCTGGCAGGCGGCGGTGATGGCCGACCACTACCAGCTGGCCGATTACACGCTGTCCGAATCCAACCTCGCGTTCGACCGCCTGCCTCGCGCCTTCTTCAGCTGGGCGCAGCCGTTCACGCCATGGCTGCAGGCTGGCGTTGATGCCGAAGGCGCGCGTTTCGAGCACCAGGAGTTCCTGGGCGGCACGCGCCTGGATCTCAAGCCGTTCGTCACCCTTCCGCTGGAAGGGGCGAGCTGGTTCATCCGGCCCAAGCTTGCCTGGCGCTACACGGCGTACCAGCTGGACGGCAATGCGCAGACGCGCGCAGACGAATTCGTGGCCCGCAACGGCGGCACGGTGACGCCGGAACTGATCGAGCGTTTCCAGGACAACAACCTCACCCGCAGCCTGCCGATCGCCTCGATCGATGCGGGCATGTACTTCGACCGCAACACCACGTTCCGCGGCACGAGTTACCTGCACACGCTGGAACCGCGTCTGTATTACCTGAACATTCCGTACCGGAACCAGGACGGTTTCCCCGTCTTCGACACCGGCCCGATGACCTTCAGCTGGGGCCAGCTGTTCCGCGATAACCGCTACACGGGCGCGGACAGGCAGATGGATGCCAACCAGCTCACCGCCGCCCTCACCACGCGTTTCATCAGCGAAGAAGACGGCCGCGAGCGGCTGGCCGCGAGCATCGGCCAGATCCAGTACTTCGACGACAGCCGCGTGACGTTGCCGAACCAGACGACGATCGAATCGGGCAAGTCGGCCTGGGTCGCCGACGCCAACGTTTCGCCGAACGACCGCTGGAACCTTGGCGCGACCTACATCTGGAATCCGAAGTACCGGGGCGAAGATTTCGTCAGTGCGCGCGTGCGCTACCTGTTCGAGCGCGGCGGCATCGTCAACCTCGGCTACCGCTATCGCCGCAACGCCAACTTCCGCCCGGACATCGACCCGCCGGAGCTTCGCGACCAGCTTGAACAGGCGGATTTCTCCTTCCTGTACCCGATCAACGAGACCTGGAGCGTCGTCGGACGCTACTACTACTCGATCCTGGACAAGAAGGAACTGGAGACCATCGCCGGTGTCCAATGGGAAAGCTGCTGCCTGGCCGCGCGCCTGGTGGCCCGCCGATACCTGCGAAACCGCGACGGAGAACTGGATACCCGCATCATGTTCGAATTCGAGCTGAAGGGCCTTGGCTCCGCCGGCCAGAACACGGAGCGCGTGCTACGCCGTGGTATCCTCGGCTACGACCGCGACGACCTCTATCTCGTGCCGCCCACCTCCACGCAACGCCTGAACAACGGCGGCGGCCAAGTCGAAACAACCCCCGACCCGACCCTATGAAGAAACTACTCGCGTCCGCCCTCGCCGTCGCGGTGCTCTCCGGCACCCTCCTGCCCGGCGCGACCGCCCTGGCCCAGACCGCGGCCTCCGTCCAGCCGATCGACGGCATCGCTGCCATCGTCGACGAGGACGTGATCCTCAAGACCGAGCTGGATCGCGCGGTGAGCAACATCCTGGCCCAGTACGCAGGACGCGAAAACCAGCTTCCGCCGCGCGACGTGCTGCAGCGGCAGGTGCTCGAACGCCTGGTCCTGGTGAAGCTGCAGGTGGCCCGCGCCCAGGGCACCGGCGTGCGCGTGACCGACCAGGAAGTCGAGCAGGCCATCGCCGGCATCGCCCAGCAGAACCGCGTCTCGCCCGAACAGCTGCGCCAGCAGCTGGCGCGCGAAGGCACGCCGTACACCGACTTCCGCAATTCGATCCGCGAAGAGCTGCTGATCCAGCGCCTGCGCCAGCGTTTTGCGCAGAGCCGCGTGACGGTCAGCGAAGCCGAAGTCGACGCCGCCATGGCCGCCCAGGCAAACCAGGGCGCGCAGTTCCACCTCGCCCACATCCTCGTGGCGCTGCCCGAGGGCGCGACCGCGGAACAGATCGCCACCGCGCAGAAGAAGGTGGAAGGCGTGAAGTCCCTGCTCGACAAGGGCGAGATGGACTTCTCCGCCGCCGCGGTCCGCTACTCCGACAGCCCGAACGCGCTGGAAGGCGGCGACCTTGGCTGGCGCAGCGTCGACGAAATCCCGAACGCGTTCGCCACGCTCATGCGTGACATGAAGCCCGGCCAGGTCACCGACCCGATCCGTGGCCCGAGCGGCTTCCAGCTGCTCAAGCTGGTCGAAGTGCGCGACGCCTCGCAGGCGGGCCCGAACCTGGTCACGCAGTACCAGGCGCGCCACATCCTGATCCGCGTGAGCGACTCGGTCGATGACGCCAAGGCCAAGGCACAGGCGCAGACGCTGCAGGCCCGCCTGATGGGCGGTGCCGACTTCGCCCTGCTCGCGCAGGAGAGCTCGCAGGACCAGAGCTCCGCCCCGAAGGGTGGCGAACTGGGCTGGTTCACGCGCGACGAATTCGGTCCGGAGTTCGGCAACGCCGTCGCCGGCCTCCAGCCGAACCAGGTGTCCCAGCCGATCCGCACCCAGGCGGGCTACCACCTGATCAAGCTTGAAGGCACGCGCGAGAGCGACGTCGGCGACCGCAATCGTCGCGCCCAGGTCCAGGAGACCATCGGCCGTCGCAAGCTGGAAGACGAGTGGAACCGCTTCCTGCGCGAAATGCGCGGCGAAGCCTTCGTCGACGTGCGCGTCGGCAAGACCGCGGAAGCGGCTCCGGAGGCGGCCCCGGCTCCGGCCAGCCCGTCTCCGCCGAGCCGTCAGGGCGGCTGAGTCGACCCGGCGATGACCCCGGTACGGCTCGCGCTGGTGCCGGGCGAGCCGGCGGGCATCGGCCCTGAGCTCTGCGTCCGACTGGCGCAGCGCTCCCGTGATTTCTCCCTGACGACGTTCGCCGACGCGCGCACCCTGCGCGCAGCGGCCGACGCGCTGTCGCTTCCGTTGCGCCTGCTCGGTGCCGATGAAGTCGCGACGCAGCCCGGCGAACTAGCGCTCGTCGATATCCCGAACGCCATCGTCCCCGCGTTCGGCCAGCCCGATCCCCGCAACGCCGACTCCGTCGTCCGCGCCCTGCGCGACGCGGCGCAAGGCTGCCTGGACAGCCGCTTCGACGGCATCGTCACCGGTCCGGTGCACAAGGCGGTCATCAACGAAGGCGGCATCGCCTACACCGGCACGACCGAACTGCTGGCCGACCAGGCCGGCTGCGACGTCGTGATGATGCTCGCCAACGACGTCGTACGCGTCGCGCTGGTGACCACGCACCTGCCGCTGCGCGCGGTCGCCGATGCGATCACCGCGTCGGTGCTCGAACGCACCCTGCGCATCACGCACGATGCACTGCGTCGCGACTTCGCCATCGAGGATCCGGCCATCGCCGTGCTCGGCCTCAACCCGCATGCGGGTGAGGCTGGACATCTGGGGCGCGAGGAAATCGACGTCATCGAACCGACGCTGGCCTCGCTGCGCGCCGAAGGCATGCGCCTGGTCGGGCCGCTTCCCGCCGATACCGCCTTCCTGCCGGCCAAGCTGCGCGGCTTCGACGCGGTGGTGGCGATGTATCACGACCAGGGCCTGCCGGTGCTCAAGTTCAGCGGATTCGAGCGCGCGGTGAACCTCACCCTTGGCCTGCCCTACCCGCGCGTCGCAGTCGACCACGGCACCGCGCTGGAACTGGCTGGACTGGGCGCCGCCGATCCCTCCAGCCTGTTCGCCGCGGCCGATACCTGCGCCCGCATCGCCGCGTTTCGCAAGCAGGCCCCGCAAGTCCCCGGCATGATTCCCGCATGAGCACGCGCAGCCCCCATTTCACCGAGCCGGCCAAGAAGCATCTGGGCCAGCACTTCCTGCACGACCGCGGGATCATCGACAACATCGTGCACGCCGTCGATCCCAGGCCCGGCGACCGCCTCGTCGAGATCGGTCCCGGCCAGGGCGCCATCACCTTCCCGCTGCTCGACCGTCATCGCGAGCTGACGGTGATCGAGTTCGACCGCGACCTCATCTTCCCGCTGACCGAAGCCGCACGCGCGCACGGCACGCTGGAAGTGATCCACCGCGACGTGCTGACCGTCGACTTCACCGCGCTGGCGCGCAACTCCGGCAACGAGGGCGGCCAGATCCGACTGGTCGGCAACCTGCCTTACAACCTGTCCTCACCGATCCTGTTCCATGCGCTGGAACATGCGACCGCCATTCGCGACATGCATTTCATGCTGCAGAAGGAAGTCGTCGACCGCATGGCGGCCGGTCCGGGCAGCAAGGTCTACGGACGACTCGGCGTGATGCTGCAGGCGTACTGCCATGTCACACCGCTGTTCGACGTGCCGCCCGGCGCGTTCCGTCCGCCGCCGAAGGTGGACTCGGCCGTGGTGCGGCTGGTGCCGCGCGCGCCTGAAACGATCGGCATCGACGATCCGGCCCTGTATTCGGCCGTGGTGCGCGACGCTTTCGGCCAGCGCCGCAAGACGCTGCGCAACGCGCTGTCGAACCAGTGCGATGCCGCCGCGATCGAGGCCGCCGGCGTGCGTCCGGACGCTCGCGCCGAGCAGATCGAAGTCGCCGATTTCGTCCGCCTGGCCAACTCGCTCGCACGACAGCGCAACGCGTGAACGCCCGCGTCAAGGTCAACGCGTTCTCCACGACGCGTTGACCTATCGTGTATCCCAGCCCCTACACTGTCCCGCATGAACCGCAGTACCGACTACGCCTTCGACATCACCGTGGCGACCCGCTATCTGGACTCCCAGTCCGAGCCGGGTCAGGACCGTTACGTCTTCGCCTACACCATCAGCATCCGTAACAGCGGCACCGTGCCCGCGCGCCTCACGCGCCGCCATTGGCTGATCACCGACGGCAACGGCAAGGTGCAGGAAGTAGAGGGCGAAGGCGTCATCGGCGAACAGCCCTGGCTGCGTCCGGGCGACGATTTCGAATACACATCCGGCGCGGTGCTGGAAACCACGCACGGCATGATGGAAGGCACCTACACGATGGTCGGCGACGACGGCAGCTCCTTCGAGACGCCGATTCCCGCGTTCACCCTGTCCGTGCCCCGCACGCTGCACTGATGGACACGCCATGAGCATCTGGGCCATCGGCGACCTGCAGGGCTGTTACGACGCGACGCAGCGACTGCTTGAGCGCATCAACTTCGATCCGGCGCGCGACCGCCTGTGGTTCTGCGGCGACCTCGTCAACCGCGGCGGCCAGTCGCTGGAAACCCTGCGGCTCGTGCATTCGCTGCGCGAACAGAGCGTGGTGGTGCTGGGCAATCACGACCTGTCGCTGCTGGCCATCGGCGAGCGGCGCGAGGACGAGCAGCGCAAGGTCAATCCGGACCTGCAGCGCATCGTGCTCGCCGAAGATCGCGACGTACTGCTGGACTGGCTGCGCATGCAGAAGCTGGTCCACGTGGACCGCTCGCTCGGCTGGATGATGGTGCACGCCGCGCTTGCGCCGCAGTGGACCACGCAGATGGCCGAGCGTTTCGCGCGCGAGATCGAGGAGCGCCTGCACGGCGACCAGTTCCGTCGCTTGCTGAAGAACATGTACGGCGACAAGCCGGCATGGCATCCGAAGCTCGCGGGCATCGATCGCCATCGCGCGATCATCAACGTCTTCACCCGCATGCGTTACTGCACGCCGCGCGGCCGCATCTCGTTCGAGGACAAGGGCGCGCCCGGCACGCAGCCGGTCGGCCTGTACCCGTGGTACGAAGTGCCAGGGCGCGTCGAGCGCGATTTGAAGATCGTCTGCGGCCACTGGTCGACGCTGGGGCTGTTCATCGGCCACGGCGTGCATGCGATCGATACCGGCGCGGTGTGGGGCGGCAAGCTCACCGCGCTGCAGCTGGACACCGACGAAGTGCGCCTCGTGCAGGTGCCGGGACGCGACGTTCCCGCACAACCGCCGCGTCCGCGCCCGCCGTATCGCGGCGGCGACGATCGCCCGCAGCGCCCGCGTCCGAACCACCTGGGCCAGCAGCGTCGCAACAACGGACGGCCGCAGCATCCGAATGCGCCGCAGGGCCCGCGCAATGAAGCGCCGGCGCAGAAGGCGACGACGGAACAGGATCACGACTGAAGCTCTGGCCCGCGGAAGCTGCGGGCCAGGTGTTACGCGTGCGCGGTCAGATCCGCACGTAATCCACGAACTCGAACGCAAACGCGTGCTTCGCGTCGGCCTCGTGCCGCTCGCGCGACACCACGCGCCACTGCGCCGCGTCGAACGCCGGGAAGAATGCTTCCGCGCCGTCGACCTGTGTTTCAACATGCGTCAGGAACAGATGCGTCGCCAGCGACAGCGCCTGCGCATACACCTCGCCGCCGCCGATCACGCACAGTTCGTCTGCATCGTCGGTTTCGGCGATGCGCAGCGCTTCGTCGATCGACGCCACCGCCTGCATGCCCTCGAACGGCACCGCACCCGAACGCGTCAACACCAGGTTGCGTCGCCCCGGCAGCGCGCGGCCGAGCGACTGTGCCGTCTTGCGCCCCATCAACACCGGCTTGCCCAGCGTGAGCGCCTTGAAACGCTTGAGATCGTCCGGCAGACGCCACGGCAGATCGTTGTCGCGGCCGATCGCATGGTTGCGATCGAGCGCGGCGATCAGGCTCAGCTTCATCGTCACACGGCCACCGGCGCCTTGATGGCCGGCAGCGGGTCGTAGTGCTCGATGGCGATGTCGTCGAAGGCGAACCCGAAGATGTCCGTCACCTCCGGATTCAATCGCAGCTGCGGCAGCGCGCGCGGCGTGCGCGACAGCTGTTCGCGCGCCTGGTCGAAGTGGTTCGAATACAGGTGCGCGTCGCCCAGCGTATGCACGAAATCGCCCACGCCCAGCCCGCACACCTGCGCCACCATGTGCGTCAGCAGCGCGTAGCTGGCGATGTTGAAGGGCACGCCGAGGAAGATGTCGCCGCTGCGCTGGTAAAGCTGGCAGCTGAGCTTTCCGTTGGCGACATAGAACTGGAACATCGTGTGGCACGGCATCAAGGCCATGCGCGGCAGGTCGGCGACGTTCCAGGCCGAGACGATCAACCGGCGCGAATCGGGATTGCGCTTGATCTCGTCGACGACCCACCGGATCTGGTCGATCTCGCGGCCGTCCGCGCCGGCCCAGCTGCGCCACTGCTTGCCGTACACCGGGCCCAGTTCGCCCTGCGCGTCGGCCCATTCGTCCCAGATCGAGACCTTGTTGTCCTTCAGGTAGGCGATGTTCGTGTCGCCCTGCAGGAACCACAGCAGCTCATGCACGATGGAGCGCAGGTGCAGCTTCTTCGTGGTGACCAGCGGGAAGCCTTCGGACAGCTCGAAGCGCATCTGCCAGCCGAACACGCTGCGCGTGCCCGTGCCGGTGCGGTCGGACTTGTCGGCGCCGTGTTCCAGCACGTGGCGCAGCAGGTCGAGGTACTGCTTCATCGCGGTGTCTCCGGATTACTTCGCGGGCACGAAAGGCTGCGGTTCCAGGGTCGGCTGGCGGCGCGACCACCACATCCAGATCAAGCCCAGCGCGATCAACGGCAGGCTCAGCACCTGGCCCATCGTCAGCCAGCCGAACGCGAGGTAGCCCAGCTGTTCGTCCGGCACGCGGACGAACTCCACCAGAAAGCGGAAGCAGCCGTACAGCAGCGCGAACAGGCCCGCCACCGCGTAACGCGGGCGCGGCTTGCTCGAGAACCACCACAGCACGAGGAACATCGTCAGCCCCTCCAGCGCCGCCTGGTACAGCTGCGAGGGATGGCGCGCGAAGCGGTCCAGCGCGCCGGTCGCGAACTGCGCCTGCAGCTGCGGCAGGCTCATTCCGGCGAATTCGGCTTCCGCGCGCGGGAAGATGACGCCCCAGCCGGCCTGCGTGTACTTGCCCCAGAGTTCGCCGCCGATGTAGTTCCCCAGTCGACCGAAGCCCAGGCCCGGCGGCACCAGCGGCGCGAGGAAATCAATGGTGTCCATCAGGTGCAGCTTGTGGCGCCACGACCACCACCACGCCGCCGCGACGACGCCGATCAGTCCGCCGTGGAAGCTCATGCCGCCTTCCCAGATCTTGAACAGCGTCAGCGGGTTATCGAGGAACGTGCCGAAGTTGTAGAACAGGATGTAGCCGATGCGGCCGCCAAGCACGACGCCGAGCATCGCGTAGAACAGCAGGTCGCCGTAGGACTGCTCGTTGACGCCCGGCAGGCGGCCGGCGCGCACGCGCAACCGGCCCAGCCACCACGCCGCGCCGAAGCCGAGCAGGTACATGATCCCGTACCAGTGCACCTGCAACGGGCCGAGGTGGAAGGCGATCGGGTCGATCTGGTGCAGGACGGTCATTCGGCGGCTCGGGAAGGCGTCGCCGTATTGTGCCGCAGGCGGATGCGCGGCGGATTGCCGGAAGCCATCCGTCAGAGAACGTACGGCAGGTCCGGCAACTCGTTGACGTCCTGCGCACCTTCCTCGCGCGGGAAGTGTTCGACGAGCATCTCCGTCAGCGCCGCCACGCCGGCCAGCACACCCGCCTCGGCCTCTCCGGCGCGAAGCCGCTCCTCGATCAACTGGCAGACGCCGCGCCACTGTTCGTCGCTGACGCGGCCGAGGAAGCCGCGGTCGGCCACGATCTCGATGCGGTGGTCGGCCAGCAGCAGGTACAGCAGGACACCGTTGTTGGAGTGGGTGTCCCACACGCGCAGCTGGGCGAAGGCCTCGTGCGCGCGGTCGCGGGCCTGCGCGCCGGACATCACGGCGCGCGGGTGCAGCGAAGGTTCGACGGCGAAGCAGATCTCGCCGGAGTGATGGCGCTCGCTCTCGGCGATCGCGTCGGTGATGCGCTTGAGGCTGTCGCCGGGGAACAGGCGTTTGGCCGAGGGCGCGAACAGGTGTTTGAAGAGCCTCATCGCGTGCGCCTCACCAGCTTCCGGAGGCGCCACCGCCTCCGCTCATGCCACCGCCGCCGCCCCAGCCGCCACCGCCGCCGAAGCCCCCGCCACCACCGAAACCGCCGCCACCGCCCCAGCCACCGCCACCCCAGCCGCCGAAACCGCGATCTCGCGCGTAGCGGCCGGTCGGCATCGACGCCAGGCCGAAGAAGAAGCCGATGAAGGCGCCGATTCCGCCCACCACCAGCAGCGAGGAAAGCAGCCACGCGACGCCGCCCGCCGCTGCGCCGCCGAGGAGGCCGCGCAACAGCGATGGCGCGCGGCCGAAGATCCCGCGCGCGACCTGCGCGACGATGAAGGCGACGAACAGCGCGACCAGCCAGCCACTGCCGCCCTTCCCGCGTTCGGCGCGATGGTCGGCCATCGGCGCGGGCAGTGGTTCGCCGTCGATCAGCTTGACCAGCGCGGCCGTGGCGTCGGTGATGCCGCCGGCGTAATCGCCGCTGCGGAACTTCGGCACCAGGTATTCCTGGATCACGCGCGCGGACGTCGCATCCGGAATCGCGCCTTCCAGTCCGTAGCCGACTTCGATGCGCACGCGCCGGTCGTTCTTTGCGACGACCAGCAGTACGCCATCGTCCACGCCCTTGCGGCCGATCTTCCATTGCTCGAACGCGCGCACGCCGTACTCGGCGATGTCTTCCGGCTGCGTGGTCGGCACCACCAGCACCTGCAACTGGCTGCCTTTGCGTTGCTGCAACGCCAGTGCCTGCGATTGAAGCTGCTGCTTCGTCGCGGCATCGAGCGTGCCGGTGGTGTCGATCACCGGCGAATCCAGCGGCGGAATGGGCGCGAGCTCCTGCGCCTGCGCGATCGCGCAGAACAGCGCCAGCACGATCAATGCGAACAGGCGCCGCCATGCGGACGGCGCCTGGGTCGCGACGGGACTGCGATGCATCGACATCACGGCCGGGTCAATGCGTGGCCGGTCAACCGTTCGACGGTGCCGGCTGCTGCTGCGGCTGTTGCTGCGGCGGCTGCTGCTGCGGCTGCGCCGGCGCACCGAAGTCGACCTTCGGCGCTTCCTGGATCTGCGCTTCGTTCTCGACGGTGAAGTTCGGACGCGTCTTGTGGCCGAACACCATCGCCGTGAGGTTCACCGGGAACTGGCGGATGGTGGTGTTGTAGTCCTGCACCGCCTTGATGAAACGCTGGCGCGCGACGGTGATTCGGTTCTCGGTGCCTTCGATCTGCGCCTGCAGCTGCAGGAAGTTCTGGTCGGCCTTGAGCTGCGGGTAGTTCTCGCTCACCACCAGCAGTCGGCTGATCGCGCTCTGCAGTTCGCCCTGCGCCTGCTGGAACTGCGCGAGCGAGGCCGGATCGTTGGCATTGACGTTGATGCTGCCCACGCGCGAACGCGCTTCGGTCACCTGCGTCAGCACCTGCTGCTCGTGGCTGGCGTAGCCCTTCACGGTCGCGACGAGGTTGGGCACCAGGTCGGCGCGGCGCTTGTAGTTGTTGAGCACTTCGGACCAGGCGGCGTTCACCGCTTCGTCCTTCTGCTGGATGGTGTTGTAGCCGCAGCCGCTGAGTGTCGCGACCATCACCAACAGCACGAACGCTTGCACCAGACGGACCATGGGGGGAACTCCTTCCTGACGTTGGCCGGCATTGCATCACCGGGACCGTGGATACGCAATGAGGCTGCGTCCCGACTCCGCCGCAAGCGTTAGCAATACGTTAGCGCCGCAAACGAAAACGGCCTTCCGAAGAAGGCCGTCCCGTGAAGACGCCGGGGCGCAGCGCGCCCGCCCGTCGGTTACTCCGGCTGCAGGCGGCGCTGCGCGCGACGCTTCGACCAGAGGTTCAGGCACTCCACCAGCGCCGAGAAACCCATCGCGCCGTAGATGTAACCCTTCGGGATATGCAGCTCGAAGCCGTCGGCGACCAGGTACACGCCCACCAGCACGATGAAGGCCAGCGCCAGCATCTTGATCGTCGGGTTGTGGTCGATGAAATGGCCCAGAGGCTTGGAGGCCAGCAGCATCACGGCGACGGCAAGCAGGATCGCGGCGACCATCACCGGCGTGTGGTTGGCCATGCCGACGGCAGCGATGACCGAGTCGAGCGAGAAGACGATGTCGATCACCGCGATCTGCGCGATCACGCCCATGAACGACGCCTTGGGCTTGGTGTGGATGTCCTCTTCCTCGGACTCGCCGGCGATGAGGTCGCGGATCTCCATCGCGCCCTTCACGACCAGGAACGCGCCGCCCAGGACCAGCACCAGGTCGCGCACCGAGATGCCCTGGCCGAACACCGCGAACAGGTCGTTGGTGAGTCCCGCCAGCCACGCCAGCGTCAGCAGCAGCGCGATACGCGTGATGCACGCCACCGCGATGCCGAACTTGCGCGCCTTCTCGCGCTGCGCATACGGCAGCTTGCTGACCGCGATGGAGATGAAGACGAGGTTGTCGATACCCAGCACGATCTCGATCGCGCTCAGGGTCACCAGGGTGAGCCACACATGTGGATCGGTCAGCAGTTCAACGATCACTTTCGATTTCCTACCTGATCAGAGCAACCGGGGCAGCACGATCGCGCCCCAGGTCAGCAAGACGTTCATCATCACCACGAACACCGCCGCCGAACCCATGTCCTTGGCACGGCCCGCCAGTTCGTGGAATTCCGGGCCGTAGCGTTCGATCACCGCCTCGACGGCGGAGTTGAGCAGCTCCACGCTCAGCACCAGCAGCATCGAGCCGATCAGCAGCACGCGTTCCACCGGCGTCTGGCCGAGCCACCAGCCGACCGGGGCAAGGAGCACGAACAGGTACACCTCCAGCCGGAAGGAGGACTCGTGCAGCCATGCGGCGCGCAGGCCCTGCATCGACCACTGGGTG
>Ga0102591_1003391_pt1 | contig 14458 bp, 14 predicted proteins | sample AraplaCol_mCL_r2_2_FD_76860 | JGI IMG/M metagenome (GOLD analysis project Ga0102591, IMG submission 76860) | Arabidopsis root microbial communities from North Carolina, USA - plate scrape MF_Col_mCL_r2 (SPADES assembly) (version 2) | ecosystem: Host-associated > Plants > Roots > Endosphere... | reverse complement strand
GGAGAATAGGTTGACTTTGGAAAGCGCTCAATGCAGGCTTGATATAATCTATCAAAAACCATCACGAATGACTTGCATTCATGATCGAGTCCATCAGGAACGCCGATGCGCCGTCCCACCATATCCGATCTCGCTCGCGCCTCCGGCGTCAGCGTCGCCACCGTCGACCGTGTTCTCAACGCCCGCCACCGCGTGCGCGAGGAAACGGCGCGACGGGTCTATGATGCGGCGCAATCGATCGGCTATCACGCTGTCGGCCTCATCAAGCAGCGCGTCTTCGAGGATCTGCCGCAATACAGGCTCGCCTTCCTGCTGCAGAAGCCGATGCAGCCCTTCTATCAGAGCTTCGTGCGCGAGATCGAAACCGCAGCGCGCGCGCTGACGAGCGCGCGCATCCAGACGCAGATCGACTTTCCGTCTGCCGCGACACCGGCTGCGATCGTCGAAAAGATCAAGACGCTCGGCGCCCGCAATCAGGCCGTTGCTCTCGTTGGCCCGGATTATCCGGCGGTGACGACGGCGGTCGAGGAGTTGAAGGAGCGTGGCATTCCTGTCTTTTCGCTGCTCTCCGATCTGGCCACGGGCGTGCGCGATGCCTATGTCGGTGTCAACAACCGCAAGGTCGGCCGCACTGCCGCCTGGACGATTGCGCGCACGGCACACAAGCCCGGCAAGGTTGCCTGTTTCGTCGGCAGCCACCGCTTTCATGGCCATGAGCTCAGAGAAATCGGCTTTCGCTCCTATTTTCGCGAGAATGCGCCTGAGTTCGATGTCGTCGACACGCTGATCAATCTCGAGACTGCCGAGATCACTCATGAGGCGACGTTGACGCTGCTGCAGAAACATCCCGATCTCGTTGGCCTCTATGTCTGCGGCGGCGGTATGGAAGGGGCGATCTCGGCATTCCGCGAAGAAGGCGTCGGCGGCAAGATCGTCCTCGTCGTCAACGAGCTGACGCCCGACAGCAAAGCCGGCCTTGCCGACGATATCGTCGCCATGGCGATCGGCACCCCCCTGCCCGCACTCTGTAAGGAGTTGATGGTCCTGATGACGGGCGCCATCGAAAACGGCGAAACGGCTGTTCCCGGACAGCTCTTCCTGCCTTTCGATATTCATATTTCCGAGAACATCTGAGGCGTGATGGAATTCCATCATTCCGTTCGAAATTCTCTCAGCAATGAAGGCCGGCACCGGCGATGACGGATGGATTGCGACGCGAATTCCGATAGAGATTCGCTGGCCCATTCACGAGGACCGCTCCGCCCTGACGCGGAGATCAGGAGGAGAACCAGTCATGACTTCGATCCGTTTTGCGCTCAACCATATGGCCGCGCCGTTGCTTGCCATCGACGATTTTTTTGCGCTGGCCCGATCGCTCGGCATCGATGCCGTCGAGATCCGCAACGACCTTTCCGGCAATGCCATCCTCGACGGCACCAAAGCTGAAACGATAAAGGAGGCTGCTGCCCGCCATGGCGTGACGATCATCTCGATCAACGCCCTGCAGCGCTTCAACGAGTGGAACGCGACCCGGGCCGCTGAAGCGCAGGAACTGATCGATTATGCCGGCGCGTCGGGCGCCAAGGCGCTCGTCCTCGTTCCGAAGAATGACGGCACCGGCAGCGCCGATGGCGAACGGCAGGCCAATCTGCGCCAGTCTCTGATTGCGCTGAAGCCGATGCTGGAGGAAGCCGGCATTATCGGTCTCGTCGAGCCGCTCGGTTTCGAGATCTGCTCGCTGCGCTCGAAGACCGAGGCAGCCGAGGCCATCAGGGAACTCGGCGCGGAATCGACCTTCAGGCTTGTCCACGACACCTTCCACCATCACCTTGCCGGCGAAGCGGCGACCTTCCCTGAGCTGGCCGGCCTCGTTCACATTTCCGGGGTCAGCGATCCCTCCGTTTCCGTTGCCGATATGCGCGATTCCCACCGCGTGCTCGTGGACGGCGACGACCGGCTCGATAATGCCGGACAGGTCAGGGCGCTGCTGCAGGCCGGCTATACCGGCCCGTTCTCCTTCGAGCCCTTTGCGGCGGAAGTTCATGCGCTGAAGGATCCGGCCGGTGCGCTGCGCGCCAGCATGGAATATCTCAGTGCGCGGGTCTAAAAGCCGCGCGGTCGCTTGACGCTACTCTCTACCTCTGAACCGGCGCTGATAGGCCGGGTCGTAGAGCGAGCTTTCGCGGAAATCTTCCGCCGCGAGCGAGGGGCCGACGAAGATGATCGCTGTGCGTTCGATCGGTTCGGCGGCAACCTTTGCCTCGATATCGGCGAGCGTGCCGCGCAGGATGCGCTCGTCCGGCCAGGAGGCCTTGACGACGATGGCGACAGGGCAGTCGACGCCGTAAAGCGGCGTCAACTCTTCGACCACCTGCTTCAGCGCGTGGATTGCCAGATGGATTGCCAGCGTGGCGCCTGTCGCGCCGAATTTTGCCAGTGTCTCGTCGTTCGGCATTGGTGACGCGCGGCCGGAAACGCGGGTCAGCACCAGGCTCTGCGCCACGGCCGGGATCGTCAGCTCTCGGCCGAGGGCTGAGGCTGCGGCGGCAAAGGCCGGAACGCCTGGCGTCATCGTATAGTCGATGCCGTGTTTTTGAAGCCGGCGCACCTGCTCGGCGACCGCACTCCAGACGGAGAGATCGCCGGAATGCAGCCGGGCGACATCCTGGCCGGCCGCCGCAGCGCGAAGATATTCTGCCTCGATCTCGTCGAGCGACATCGGCGCCGTATCGACGATGCGCGCGCCCGCCGGACAATATTGCAGCAGTTCGGCCGAGACGATCGAGCCGGCATAAAGGCAGACCGGGCATCGGGCGATGAGATCGCGGCCACGCACCGTGATCAGATCCGCAGCACCTGGTCCCGCGCCGATGAAATGCACCGTCATCTCGTCATCCTTTCGTCCAGTGCCACTGCGTTACCGGCATGGACGGCCGCCAGCCGGTCATGCCGCCAACGGGCTGAGCGCGCGATATTTCGATCCGCGTGAGGAAGCCGCCGCGTTTGGCATGTTCACTGAGCAGCACCGCTTCCATCTCCAGCGTCACGGCATTGGCAACGAGCCGCCCTCCCCGCTTCAGCGCGGCAATTGCAGTATCGACAACACCCGGCTCGCTGCCGCCGCCGCCGAGGAAGATTACATCCGGTTCCGGCAGGCCCTTCAGCGCGTCGGGCGCCGTACCTTCAATGACGGCGAGATGCGATACGCCGAAGGCGGCTGCATTGCGGGCGACCCGTGCGGCCCGTTCCGGCGATTGTTCGACGGCGATTGCCTTCAGGCTGGGATCGGCCAGCATCCATTCGATGCCGATCGAGCCCGAGCCTGCGCCGATATCCCAGAGCAGCTCGCCGTGACGCGGCGCGAGCGCCGAAAACGTCATCGCCCGGATTTCACGCTTGGTGATCTGTCCGTCATGCTCGAACAGCTCGTCCTCCAGCCCGGCGGAAAACGGCAGAATGCGCGCCCCCTCCCCTGCCGTGATATCGAGTGCGCAGACATTCAGGGGATTGATGTCCAGGAGGTCGAAATCCGCAGCTGCCGCACTTCTCTGCCGTTCCCGAACGCCGCCAAGCGCCTCGAGCACCGTAAGTCGCGACTGACCGAAGCCAGCAGCGGTCAGCAGGGCAGCCAGTTCGTCAGGCCCATTCTCGTCCGAGGTCAGCGCGATGATGCGCCGCCCGGGGTGCAGATGCGGCCGGATCAGGTCGATCGGCCGTCCATGCAGCGAGATCGTCGCGACGTCCTGCAGTGGCCAGCCAAGGCGGGAGGCAGCAAGGCTGAAGGCCGAGGATCCGGGAATGGCGCGCATCTCGTCTGCCGCCACGTAGCGGGAGAGCGTTGCGCCGACGCCATACAGAAAGGGATCGCCAGAGGCGAGCACGACAACAGGCGTGCCGCGCCTTTCAAGGATGGCCTCGACCGAGCGCTCGAACGGGCTCTGCCAGGAAAGCCTTTCGCCTGTGATCAGCGAGGCAGCAAGTGCGTGGTGTCGCGCACCGCCGAAGACGGCGGGTGCGGTCGCGATCAGCCTCTTCGCCGCCTCGCCCAACCCTTCTGGACCATCTTCGCCGATGCCGATAATAGTCAGCCAGCGCTGGCCGGACGGAGGAGCGACATCAGACATGGGACGACCCCGCATCTTGATCCTCGGCGGCACCAGCGAGGCGCGGCTGCTGGCCGAGGCGCTCGCGGCGCGGGATGATTGCGATGTTTTGTTGTCGCTTGCCGGACGCACCGAAAAACCGGCCACGCAGCCTGTTCCGGTGCGCGTCGGCGGTTTCGGCGGCGCTGCCGCACTTGCCGATTTCCTGGAGGCCGGCGGATATGACCTGTTGATCGACGCCACGCATCCCTTCGCCGAGCGCATTTCGGCCAATGCCGCTTTCGCGGCTGAGGCCAGCGGTATCGCTGCCATCGCACTGCGCCGTCCCGAATGGCAACGCCGGCCGGGCGATCGATGGCGGGACGTGCAAAGCATTCCGGCTGCCATCGAAGCGCTTGGCCCCTCCCCCCGCCATGTCTTGCTGGCGACGGGCCGGCAGGGTGCCCATCATGCGGAAGCCGCACCGCAACATCATTATCTCATTCGCAGCGTCGATCCCGTCGAACCGCCGCTTGCGCTTGCGAATGTCGACTACATCCTCGATCGGGGTCCGTTCACGCTGGAAGGCGAACGCGATCTGCTGAGACAGCACGATATCGACGTCATCGTCGCCAAGAACAGCGGCGGTGCCGCCACCTATGCGAAGATCGAGGCAGCCCGCCTGGTCGGTATCGAGGTGATGATGGTGGCGCGCGCTCCGGCCTCGATCGTCAAAGCGGTGGACACTGTCGAGGCGGCGCTGGTGGCGATCGATCACCTGTTTCCTCCCGCCATGAAACGCGGCGTATAGACGAGGTCCAGTCTGCCTGGCCGCGTGACGATGCGTGTCTCGGCCGAGCCGATGATGATGCAGGTCGCCATATCGGCAATCGACGCATCCGCCTGCGACAGCGGCTGGACCGCGATGCGCTCGTCCGGCCGGCCGGCCGCGCGCCCGAAAATAACCGGCGTTGCTGCAGGCAGATGGTTGCGCAACAGCTTGAAGGCGTCGCCGAGCTGCCACGGCCGCGCTCGGCTGATCGGATTATAGAGCGCGATGACGAAACCCGCTTTTGCCGCCAGTTCAAGGCGGGTTTCTATTATATTCCAAGGCTTTAGATTGTCAGACAGCGATATGGCGCAGAAATCGTGGCCAAGCGGGGCACCGGCTCTTGCCGCCACGGCCAGCATCGCCGTGATGCCGGGCAGAATGGTGAGATCGACCGAGCGCCAGGCGGCCGGCCCGTTCTCGATTGCCTCGCAGACCGCGGCCGCCATGGCGAAGACGCCGGGGTCGCCGCCGGAGACGACGCAGACCTTCGCGCCGTCAGCCGCCATGGCGAGGGCTGCCCCCGCCCTGTCGAGCTCCTCGCGATTGTCCGAGGCATGGCGCAGCTGATCGTCGCGGAGCTGCAGCCTGTCGAGATAGGGTCCGTAGCCGAAGAAATCCGTTGCCTGGTCGACGACGGTCAAAGCCTCCGGCGTCATCTGCTCGGGATTGCCGGGACCGGTGCCGATCACGAAAAGCCTGCCGCTCATCGGCTGCCCTCCCAGCCCGGCACCAGCACCAGCGAAAAATACGGGGCATCGCCGTCTGTCCTGTCGGCAAGCTTTTCCATCGCCGCATTCGCCATGGTGCCGCGCTCGACATAGACGGCTTCCGCAAGCCGGCCGGCCGCTGCCAGCGCCCGGCGGATCTTCGGCAGATTGCGGCCGACCTTCATGATGACGGCGGCTTGCGTATCGGCGAGGCGGCGCGTCAGCTCGGTCTCAGCCATCGTACCGGGCAGTACGGATAGCACGTCGTCGCCCTGGACGATCGGCATGCCGGCAAGCGACCAGCAGCCTGACATGGCGCTGATGCCGGGGATCACTTCCGTCGGGTAGCGCTGGGAAAGCCTGACATGCAGGTGCATATAGGAGCCGTAGAAGAGCGGATCGCCTTCGCTGAGAACGGCGACGGTCAGCCCGGCATCGAGATGCCTGGCGACCGCTTTGGCAGACAGATCGTAGAATTGGGTGATCAGGCTCTGATAGCGTTCGTCGTTCTTGTCGATCTCGGTCGTCACCGGATAATAGAGCGGCAGCAGCGTCACGCCGGATTTCAGCAGCGGCTCGACGATCGCCTTGCCGTTGCCGCCCCTGCCCTGTTTGGCGAAATAGGCGATCACATCCGCGCCTTCGATGGCGCGCACGGCTTTGAGGGTGAGGAGCTCCGGGTCGCCAGGACCCGTGCCAACGCCGATGAGACGGCCGCTTGTCGTCATAGGCCCGGCCTCGCCAATGCATTGATGGCGGCTGCCGTCATGGCGCTGCCGCCGAGCCGGCCGCGGACGATGGCAAAGGGTACGCCGTAGGAATTTTCCGCCAATGCATCCTTGGATTCCGCCGCGCCGACGAAGCCCACGGGCATGCCGAGGATCGCCGCGGGTTTCGGGGCGCCGTCGCGCAGGAGTTCAAGCAGATGGAAGAGGGCGGTCGGCGCATTGCCGATCGCGACAACGCTGCCGCCGAGCCGATCGAGCCAGAGATGCATGGCGGCGGCCGAACGCGTATTGCCGGTCTCGCGCGCAAGCTCCGGTGTCGCGGGATCGCGCAGCGTGCAGATCACCTCGTTCAGCGCCGGCAGCCGCGCCCGGGTGACGCCCTGGGACACCATTTCCGCGTCGCAGAAAATCGGCGCCCCACCCTTCAGCGCATCGCGCGCTGCGCTGACGAAATCGGCGGAAAACAGGAAATGCTCCGCTGCCTCGACCAGCCCGCAGGCATGGATCATGCGCACGGCGATTTCGGCTTGATCGTCGGTGAAGCGCGAAAGATCGGCCTCGGCACGGATAATGGCAAAGGAACGCTCGTAGATCGCATCGCCGCTGCGGATATAATCGTAGTCTGGCATTCCTATTCCTGTCGCAGCGCCTTCGAAACACCGGTTGCGCCGAGCCGTGTAAGGCAGGCGGCGGTCGATTCGCCAGCGTCTTTGTTGTCTTCGATGGACCGGGCGAGCCTCTCTATAGCGAAATCGATCCGACCGCCAGCGATCCGTTCGTCCGGCTGATCCGCCGCAAGCCCATTGAGGATGAGGCCATAACCTTCCGCTGAGCCCGTCAGGGTCAGCGCCGGCCGGGCATGAGCGCAGCCCTTGGCGCAGCCGGATAGATGCAGCGTCAGCGAACCGTCGAAAAGGGCAGGTGCTGCGGCAATGAGACGGCGCGCCAGAGTTCGGGTCTCGTAAAAGGCGGAGCCGCAGGCGCCGGCGCCGGCACAGGCGGCGATATGCTCGGTATTCTCGCCAGGCTGGCTGCTGAAGCCATGTCTGGCTGCGGCGATCTGCATAGCCAGCACTGCATCGTCGGAAAGCCCGATGAGGAAGAAACCGCGACCGGGCGCAAGCCGGATGGCTGTTGCGCCACGGGCCTTTGCCAGGTCAAGCAAAGCGACCAGATCGGACGCTCTCATCTGCCCGAATTCCGGCCTGACGCCGAGTATGATTTTGCCGTCGTCAAGCCTGTGCGAGCCGGCAAGCGGCATGACTGCCGCGCGAGACGAAATGAATTGAATGCCATCCATCGCGGGAAAACGCGCCCGCAGAAGCGTCGCGTCGATATCCCTTGCTCGCCTGCCCTGCCCGAGGGTCGCCAACAAGCTCAGAATCTCGCCAACGGCTGATATCGCCGCCTCCGCAGGACCGATCGCGACTGGCATTGCAGTTTCACCGTCGCCATTGATCGCGACAAGCCAATCTGCGCCGAATTGCGCGACGATACGAATATCGGCGGACAGTGCCGCCAAGCCGAAGGATCCGCCGCCGTCGACGATAAGCGAGAGCTTCGGCGCGAGCCGCGGCGAGGCAAGCAGATCGTGGAGCGTAGCACGCAAGGCCATCTCGATCGCGGCCGGATCGCTTATGTCTTTCGGGTCGATGCCGTGCAGCGGCGACGTCTCGATTGCCGGCCCTTCCGGCACGGTGATACCGGCGGCATCGATATCGGCAGCGAGGTGTCCGACGGTCTCAGCCCGAAGGCCTCGGATCTGCAGATTGCCGCGGGCGGTGATTTCGAGAATGCCGTTTCCATGCGCTGCGGCTGAGCGGGCAAGGCTTGCGAACTGCGACAGCGTCAGCGCGCCGCCAGCCGGCCGCAGCCGTACCAGCAAACCGTCGCCGGTCGGCATGGGCGCGGCAAGGGCGGGGCAGGCGCCGCGCCTACGCATCGTCGCCGCCGGGCAACCGTGCAGATCCGCCTCGCCTGTCCTGTCGCTTGCCTTTGCGGCCTCAATGCTCATTCTCGATCCTCTGGCCACTTCTTACATGATCGCAGCCGGGCCGGCAAAGCATGCTGGAAAGGCTTCGCACTGGCTAATCGTCGAAATCCCGTCCCTTGCGCAGAAGATAGATGTCCATGATCCAGCCGTGCCGCTGCCTGGCCTCGGCCCTGAGCGTCAGAATGTCGGTGGCGATGTCGCCAAGTCGTCCTGATCTGACGATCTCGTCCTTGGTGCCGAGATAGGCGCCCCAGAAGATCTCGGCATCGGGATCGTCGATCTTCGCAAAAGCCTGTTCGCCGTCAAGCATGACGACGGTGCTGTCGGTTAGAAGTCCATGCTGCGCCAGCCTGCGCCCTGTGGTGATCTCGATCGGTTTGCCGACGAGGTTGACCGGGATTCTGTGGCTGGCCGCCAGCGCCTGGATGCTGGTGATGCCGGGAATGACGCTGTAATTGAAATCCAGGCTGCTTTCCCGGCGCACGCGTTCGATGATGCGGATCGTGCTGTCGTAGAGACTGGGATCACCCCAGACGAGAAAGGCGCCGCAGCCATCATCAGGGAGACCGGAGATCAGTTCTGCATAGATGCGGGCGATCTCACCGTGCCAGGCGTCGACGCTTTTCACATAGGTCTTGTCTGCCGTCTGCCTTTGCGGCACCGCGAACTCTGAAATCCTGCCGGCCGGCCGTGTGATATAGCGGTCGCAGATATCCCGCCGGATTTCAAAGAGTTCTTCCTTGCCGACGCCCTTGACCGGCAGGAAGACCACGTCGGCAGCGTTCATTGCGTTGATGGCCTGTATGGTCAGGTGCTCCGGGTTGCCCGTGCCGATACCGATGATATGGATATGCTTCAAGCGGATACTCCCCGTTGAGTCCTGGCGGTCATGCCGAAAAAGCTTGGACGTCGCAAGGGCTGAACGATGAGTTGGCCGCGGCCAACCGGGCCTGTGGATAGCGGCTTAGCCCTATTGTTGCTGCAAATCCCGAATCGTGTCACTTTTGATACGCTTTTTGACGCTATGTTGACAGAAAAGCGCATCGAAAAGGATTGGGTGTTTTGGACAACATTAGCGTATCGACGACAGATGTACGGATCGAGCGGCATGCGAACCAGCTTTCGCGGCAACTGAAGCTCCTCCGTGACAAGCTGTTTCCGCCGCTCTCGCAAAAGACGCTACGAACATTCTCCTCCGGCGAGGCTGCCCAGATGATCGGCGTCTCCGACGGCTATCTTCGCCAGCTTTCACTGGATGGCAAGGGACCGCAGCCGGATCTTGCCCAGAATGGCCGGCGTTCCTACACACTCGGTCAGATCAACGAATTGCGCCAGTATATGGCGAAGCTCAAGCCGAAGGACGCGCTGTCCTATCAACCGTGGCGCCGTCCTGGCGAAAAGCTGCAGACGGTTGCCGTGACCAATTTCAAGGGCGGCTCGGCCAAAACAACGACGACGCTCTATCTGGCGCAGTATCTGGCGCTGGCGGGTTACCGGGTGCTTGCGATCGATCTCGATCCGCAAGCTTCGCTTTCCTCAATGCTCGGTGTTCAGCCCGAATTCGATCTTTCCGAGGGCGATACGCTCTATGGCGCAATTCGTTATGATGAGGGCCGCAAGCCGCTGAAAGAGATTGTCCGCAAGACCTATTTCGACGGACTGGATCTGGTGCCGGGCAATCTCGAGCTGATGGAGTTCGAGCACGAGACGCCACGGGCACTGAACGACCGGCAGCGTCCGGGCGAGCTGTTCTTCCGTCGCGTTGGCGTTGCCATTGCCGAGGTAGAGGCCGATTACGACATCGTGGTGATCGACTGCCCGCCGCAGCTCGGTTACCTCACGCTTGGCGCCGTTTGCGCCGCAACATCGCTGCTCATCACCATCCATCCGCAGATGGTCGACGTCGCCTCCATGTCGCAGTTCCTGCTGATGACTTCGGATCTGCTTTCCGTCGTACGCAAGGCCGGCGGGGACCTGCAGCATGACTTCATCAAATATGTCGTCACTCGTCACGAACCCTTCGATGCGCCGCAGTCGCAGATCGTTGCGCTGCTGCGCAGTCTTTTCAGCGATGACGTGTTGACGGCGACCATTCTTAAATCGACGGCAATCGCCGATGTCGGTCTGACCAAGCAGACGCTCTACGAGATCGAGAAAGGGCAGGTGCGCCGCTCGACCTATGACCGGGCGTTGGAATCGGTCAATGCCGCCAACAGCGAGGTTCTCGCCGGTATTCACAAAGCCTGGGGCCGCACATGAGCAGACGCGATCGCCTGAAAGGTCTTTTCGACGATACGGCGCAGGAGTTGGCCGCGGCCAACTACGAGGAGCCATCTTCGCGCGGATCGGCCGGGCCGGTTCGGACGATGGCGCTGACTCTTGGCCGCATGGAGGAAGAGAGCAGGGCGATGCAGGAGGCCTTGCTCTCCGGTGAACGCATCGTCGAACTCGATCCTGATCTGATCGATTCCTCTTTCGTCCGCGACCGCCTTGCCGACCAGCCGCTCGATACGGAAGACGAGCTGGTGCAGTCGATTGCTGAGAACGGCCAGGAAGTGCCGATCCTCGTTCGCCGCCATCCCAATGATGAGGACCGCTACCAGATCGCCTACGGCCATCGCCGCCTGCAGGCGGTCAAGCTGCTCGGGCTCAAGGTTCAAGCGATCGTCCGTAAGCTTGACGATACCGATGTCGTCATCGCGCAGGGCATTGAGAATTCGGCGCGTCGGAACCTTTCTTATATCGAGCGCGCGGTCTTTGCCCTCAATCTCGAGCTCAAGGGTTTTGAGCGTCCCGTTATCATGAAAGCGCTGTCGACAGATAAGACGGAGCTATCGAAGCTGATATCCGTCGCAAAGGCTATTCCTGCCGAAATCGTCAGGTCGGTCGGAGCCGCGCCTGGCATCGGGCGACGCAGGTGGATGGCGCTTGCCCAGGACTGGAACGGGATGACGGCCGCCCGGCTTGCGAAGCTCATTGCTTCGGGAAGTTTCCTGGCGGAAGAGAGCGACCGCCGTTTCGAGCTTTTGGTTGCCGAGCTCGCCAAGAAAGAGGCGAAGCCCGAAACCACGGAATATGACTGGAAGCCGAAGAGCGGCGGCAAGATTGCCGGCCGAATCAAGAGCGCCGGCAATTCCTTCACGATCGCGTTGAAGACCGGCGATGCGCCGGATTTCGGCGCTTACATTTCACGCCGTCTCGATGAGCTTTACGAAGCCTATCGGGCCGGCAAATTGCAAGCAGGAGAATAGGCCGCAAAAGAAAAAAGCCTCCGAACGTTGCCGTCGCGGAAGCCTTTCTCATATCTGGACAATCTGAGAATCGCACTTCCTCGAATCACTGTCAAGCATCTTCGGCATCCTTTTGGGTGGTAGCTTTCTTTTGCCTTGAGAAAAGGTGAGGGACATGGAGCCTCAATATGTATCGACGCCCTTTGGGCGGCGATCGATGACGCTTGGCATGCTGGCAAGCCAGGAAAGCGCCAGCAAGGTCGATCCGGACGCATCGGTCGACAAGTGGAAGATCTTTCGTGCACTCTGCGAAGCAAAGGACATGGTCGGCGTATCGGACCGTGCCTTGGCTGTTCTCAACGCGCTGTTGACCTTCTATCCGAAGAACGAGATTGCCGAGGCCAACGGTTTCGTCGTCTTTCCGTCGAACGAGCAACTGTCGCTTCGCACGCACGGCATGGCCGGCACGACGTTGCGGCGGAACCTGGCGATGCTGGTGGAAGCGGGCCTGATCATCCGGCGGGATAGCCCGAACGGGAAACGTTTTGCCCGCCGCAACGGCGAAGGCGGGCTGGGTGAGGCCTTTGGCTTCAGCCTGGCGCCACTCCTGGTGCGCGCTCGCGAGATCGAGGCGCAGGCGGCTCAGGTGATGGCCGCCAGACTCGAATGGAAGCGCCTGAGGGAGCGCCTGACACTTTGCCGGCGTGACATCACCAAGCTCATCGAAATCGCGCTGGAAGAGGAAATTGCCGGCGAATGGATCGAGATGCAGAAGCATTTCAATCTGCTTTCCGCAAGCCTGCCGCGCCGTCCGTCGGCTGCTGAGATGGAAAGTCTGCTGGCTGATCTCGAAGCTTTCCGGGAATTGATCGTCAAGACGCTGAAATCGAAGTCGAAAACAGAAAAAACAGACGGCAATGATAACCAAAACGGTCGGCACATACATAATTCAAACCCACACCTCATATCTGAACTTGAACCAAGCTTCGAACCGAAGCAGGGCGCAAAGCCGGAGGAAGAACCGCAGCCGTGGCGGGAGCCGCCGAAATCCTTCCCCCTTGCCATGGTGCTGCAGGCCTGCCCGGAGATCATCGCTTACGGACCGGGCGGCGGCATTGGCAGCTGGCGCGATCTGATGGCCGCGGCAGTCATCGTCCGTTCCACTCTTGGCGTCAGCCCCAGCGCCTATCAGCTGGCCTGCGATGTCATGGGGCCGGAAAACGCCGCCACGGTGATCGCCTGCATTCTGGAAAGGGGCGGACATATCAACTCGGCCGGCGGCTACCTGCGTGACCTGACGCGGCGGGCGGAGCGCGGCGAATTTTCGCTCGGACCGATGCTGATGGCGCTGATGCGGGCAAATGGTCCGGCAGCGAGGAAAACCGGATGAACGGCTATGAAAAAGCTTCGCGCCAGCTGCGACGGTTAGAAGGATATGCGGCCGGTCGATCTGCCATCTCAACGGCTTCCTTCCCTCGACTTTTGTTGAAATACACCATTAACCATGTCATACATGGCGGAAGGAAACACCTATTTTGCTTCCATTTGTGAAAAACCGTAAAGCTTAACAATGCGCTACGATATCGACGGTGCAATGCTTCAGACCCTGCTTCCCTCCATTGCCGCGGCGGAGGATGCGGTGGCTCGGCTGGACGAGCGGGTGTTACGCTCGGTGGTCGGCGAGGGATTTGCTGAACGCAGCCATTTCTTCGACGCCGCCGGCGCGCTCTGGGTGGCCGGCGAACTCGTGCATGTCGAGGATCTCGTTTTGCATGATGCGCATATGGATAGCCGCGCTCCCACCCACGAACTGACGATCGCCCATTCCGTGCTGCGGGCACGTCGGCGCATCTGGACCGGCGACCCCTCCTGGGCACTTGGCGTCTCGGGCCTTGCGACGCTGACTGCGACCAGCGGGGAAGGGGAGGGGAAAGCACAGGAAGCGAAGAGCCTGGCAGTTCCGGTTGAGTCCGACGGAGAGGGTGAGGATGAGGACGGGCCGCTCGCTGCCGAGATGGCGGAGATCGATGCGCTTCTTGCCCGCTCGCAGAAGCTGCTCGATATCCATGCCGGGAAAACGCCGGCAAGCGAGACGGCCGCCGTTACCCCGGCAAGGCGCAACGAAGATCCTCTCGGTTTGCTCGGTGACGACGAGTGGGACGAGGAACAGCGGCTTACGGAGTGGCGAAGCGTCCAGCCATTGGCCGATAGCTTGCCACCAGTTCTCGGCGCCATCATCCTCTTCGAAGCCTGGGAAAGGATCGAGCCGTTGCGGCGTCAGCACTGGCTCGGTGGGCTTCTGGTCGCAGGCCATCTGCGCGCCCGTGGCAAGGTCGCCTCGCATCTGTTTTCTTTTTACGGCGGGCTGAAGCTGGTGCGCCACGAGCGTCGTCGGGCGCGCGATCGCGCAACGCGGCTGCAAGCCTTTCTGGAGGCGATGCATCTGGGTGCTGTGGCCGGCCTCAAGGAAATCGATCGCTTGTCGCTGGCACGCACGCAGATGGAGCTGCGCTTTCGCGGCCGCCGTTCGAACAGCAGCCTGCCGGAGCTTGCCGATTTCATTCTGTCGCGGCCAATGGTCTCGGCGGCGATGATCGCCCGTCATCTGCGCATCACGCCGCGCGGTGCGCTGAACCTCGTCAATGAGATCGGCATTCGTGAAATTACCGGCCGGGGCCGCTATCGCGCCTGGGGTATCATCTGAAACGAAAACGGCCGGGCGTTGGCCCGGCCGTCTCCTTTAGGTGAGCACCCAGTCCGCCATCCTGTCACAGACTGCAGACCAGGCGCTCTTGCGCTTCCTTTGCCCCCAGAAGCGCAGTCCTATTCCCGCTCGCCGGTGAAGTTGAGCAGAAGCTGGAAGATGTTGACGAAGTTCAGGTAGAG
>Ga0102591_1003390_pt1 | contig 14458 bp, 12 predicted proteins | sample AraplaCol_mCL_r2_2_FD_76860 | JGI IMG/M metagenome (GOLD analysis project Ga0102591, IMG submission 76860) | Arabidopsis root microbial communities from North Carolina, USA - plate scrape MF_Col_mCL_r2 (SPADES assembly) (version 2) | ecosystem: Host-associated > Plants > Roots > Endosphere... | reverse complement strand
GAGCCCCGCGCTGGAAGCGCTGCGGGCGCTCGCCGGCCCGTTGTTCGACGCCCTGGTGAAATCGGGCGTCGCGGTCACGGTGACCGATCCTCGACGGGACGATGATCCCATCGTCTACGTGAATGCGGCCTTTGAAAGCCTGACGGGCTATTCGGCGCGCCAAGCTGTCGGGCGCAACTGCCGCTTCCTGCAGGATCCCGATGTCGACCCTAAGACCGTCGCGCTCATCGCCGAGGGCGTGCGGCGCGACGGCGCCGTCACCGCCGATATCCTGAACCGGCGACGCGACGGGGCGCCGTTCTGGAACCGCCTCAACATCACCACCCTTCGAGACGCTGACGGCGCGCTCGCCTATCGCTTCGCGACGCAGGCCGACGTCACGGGCGAATATGCAGACGAGGTGGTGGTCGAGCAGCTTCGCGTCAGTCGCCAGCGCCTGGCCGAAGCGCGCGAGCGGCTTCGGGTCGCGCAGGCGATCGCGGGCGCGGCCGGCGCATGGGAATGGGACATCGCCGCCGGCACGCTGGTCGCCGACGTACGTTTTGCCAATCTGTACGGCCTCGACCCGGTGGCGGCCGCCGAAGGTCTTCCGACCTCGTCCTTCTTCGCGCCGGTTCATGCCGACGATCGGTTGCGGCTGAAGATCGCCGTCGCCGGCGCCCTGCACGGCGCCGAGGTCTTCACGCGTGACTATCGCGTCGTGCGAAATGGAGCAGTCTATTGGGTGTCGGCCCGCGGACGCACCTATCTCGACGCCCACGACCGCCCCGTCCGCTTCTCCGGCGTCTTGGCCGACATCACCGACCAGAAGCGGGTCGAGGAACAGCTGCTGGTCGCCCAGACCGCGGGCGGCGTCGGATCGTTCGAGTATCTCAGCGGCTACGGGACCGCCGACGTCTCCGAGCAGTTCTGCCAGCTTCTGGGCCTGCGGCCGGCGATCAGCCTTCCTGTCCGCACCATCAACGCCCTCGTCCATCGCGATGACCCGCCGATCATCCAGGGGCGGGACGGACAACACGCCTTCGGCCCGGCCTTCCACGAGTTCCGCGTCCGCAGGGCCGACACGGGAGAAGAGCGCTGGCTCGCCTCGCGAGGCGAGTACCGGCCCCATGGAACGGGCGGCGTCAGCTTCATCGGCGTGATCTACGACATCACCTCGACCAAGCGTTCCGAAGAGCAGCTTCGCATGCTCACCGAGACCCTGGAGGTTCGTGTCGCCGCTCGCACTCAGGAGCGCGATCGGGTTTGGAACCTGTCGCGCGACCTTTTGCACGTGATCGGGCCCGATGGACTCTATCGCGCGGCCAACCCCGCCTGGAAGACCTTGCTGGGCTACGACGAAGCCGATCTTGTCGGCATGCCGGCCGGCAGCCTTGTGCACGCCGATGACCACGAGGCTGCCATGGAGCAGTTCGCGTCCCTGTCCCGGGGCGAGCCTATGGGCGATTTCGACTGCCGTATGCGGGCCAAGGACGGGACCTATCTGTGGGTCAACTGGACGGCCATGCCAGAAGGCGACGCGATCTACGGCATCGGGCGCGACGTCACCCAGCGCAAGGCGCTGGAGGACCAGCTGCGCCAAAGCCAGAAGATGGAGGCCGTGGGTCAACTGACCGGCGGCTTGGCGCACGACTTCAACAACATGCTCACGGGCATCCTCGGCGGCATCGACATGGTGCGGCGACGCATCGCCGAAGGGCGGATGGCCGACGTCGATCGTTTCCTGGATGCGGCGACGCAGTCCGGACAGCGCGCGGCGGCGCTCACGCACCGGCTGCTCGCCTTTTCCCGCCGCCAGACCCTCGACAACCGCGCGTTGGACGTGGGGACGCTGGCGGCTTCCATGGAAGACCTTCTGCGCCGAACCCTGGGCGAGCAGGTGTCGCTGCGCATCGACATCTCAGCTGACCTCTGGCCGGCTGTCGCCGACGAGAACCAGCTTGAGAGCGCGATCCTCAACCTCGGCATCAACGCCCGCGACGCTATGCCTGACGGCGGCGAACTGATCATCACCGCGCGTAACGTTCATCTCCTGGACCGAGAACTGGCCGACAGCGATCATGCCGAAGCCGGCGACTACGTCGCCATCAGCGTGACCGACACCGGTACGGGCATGCCGCCCGAAGTGCTCCAGAAGGTCTTCGATCCCTTCTACACGACCAAGCCGCTGGGGCAGGGCACGGGCCTGGGCCTGTCGATGATCTACGGCTTCGTCCAACAATCCCGAGGGCATGTGGTCATCGACAGCGTCGAAGGCCAGGGAACGACCATCCAGCTCTTCCTGCCGCGTCATCAGGGCTTCGTTGAAGCGGCCGTAGCGGTCGACGACGACACCGCGCCCATCGGCGCCGGCGAGACCGTGCTCGTCATCGAGGACGACGCCGCTGTGCGGCTGCTGGTGATGCAGGTGCTGGATGAACTAGGCTATCGCGGCATCGAGACCGCAGATGGCCGTCAGGCCGTGCCCATCCTCGAATCCTCGCGACATATCGATCTGCTCATCAGCGACGTGGGGCTACCGGGCCTCAACGGCCGACAGCTGGCCGAGATCGCCCGCGAGCGGCGTCCCGACCTTCCGATCCTGTTCATGACCGGCTACGCCAAGCAGGCCGCCGACCAGGCCGCCTTCCTTGAAGGCGGGATGGAGATCATCGGCAAGCCGTTCGCCATCGAGCAACTCGGGCGACGCATTGGCGAGATCCTGAAACGCCAGGTCGGCTAAGCGGCCGCTCCTTGTCTCTGGACCGTCGAAGCCCGGTGGCCTCGTTTACGCCCCTTGTCACTCCGGGGGATCTTCTGGAGTACAATAGCGTATTCGTAGTTATCGGTTTCGTCCGACAGTGGGCGCCATTTTCTCTTTCAAGGCCTCGAAAGACGAGAAAGCCAAGAAGAGACAATCACTTAATGGCGTTCTAAACCCTGTTTCCCGGCTATATGTGAGCCGCTTTGGAAACACGAGTTTCGCTACCAAAGACCTCTCCTCCGGCACGCCAGAATTCCAGAGAATACAAGGGCTTGCTAGAAACTTGAGCGCAGTTCTAACTGCTCGCTCGGGATCTGGCTTTTTCTCGTCTGTGCGAGCGACCTGATCGCGAAGCTCTGCCCGCCGCTCCTCGAACATTTTCAGCTTGCGCTCGTAGGCGGCAACAATCGTCTCGCTATCTGTTTCCACAATACGATCCAGAAGTTGGTCGATGCTGCGGTCAAGCTTCGATAGTTCAAGCTTGCCCGCTTCGATCAATCGCTTGGCCGATGCGGTATGCCGCTCCCAATGGTCGCGAATGGCTTCCTTCGCTAGTTCGACCAGACCAACGGACGGCGTGAGCGATTGAAGCAGTGCTTCGAACTCGCCCTCGATTTTCGCAAGCGGGATCGACTTCCCATACTCGGGGCATGCCTTGGTCTTATCGGGACAGAGATAGTAGCCGTACTGCTTACCGGTCGAGCTGCGCGACCAGCAAGCCGTCAGCGGCGTGCCACACCCGCAAAGCACATGGCCTCGCAGAGCGAACGCGCCGTCATTGTGCCGGGGCCTGAGCCTGGTCTTGCCGTTTAGCTTGTCCTGGATCGCCTTGTAGGTGGCGAAGGAGATCAAGGGCGCATGGTGACCTTGCACCATGTGGATGCCCCACCGCTCATGATCAATGATGCCCGCGTAGAACACGCGCGTGAGAACTTGGCGAACATGGGAGATTTCCACGCGCCCATGTCTGTTGCGCGGAAATTCCGGGCGCGATTGGAAGAAGCGTGTGAGGGCCGCCTGCGTGTCGAAGCGCCCAGAGGCGAAGCCCTCCAACCCTTCCTGAATGGTCGACGCGAGCGGTTCGTCACGCACGCAAATCTTTCCGTTGCCCTTCATTTTTTCGTACCGGTAGCCCACAGGCACGGCGAAGGGCCACCAGCCATTCAAGGCGCGACTCTTCATGCGGCTCAGCGTTTGCTCCGCGTTATGGTCACGGAAATGCTGGGCGAAGCTGGCCTGAATATTCTCGTTCAGCTTCTGGGCGGGAGAGTTGCCAAATTCTATTGTAGGCGAGATCAGAATTCCGCCCGCTTCCGCGAGCAGCGCCCGCAATTCCCAATGGCTGTGAACGTCCCGCGCCCAGCGGTCGATGTGCTCAATAATGACGTGGTAGGTGCCTTTGGGATGCTGGCGTAGGAACGCGATCATCCTGTGCATGCCCGGCCGCTCGGCGACGCCGCCAGTCATTGTGTCAAAGAACACTTGGTCGATGACGAGCCCGCGCGATCTCGCGAAATCCGCGCCGCTTCGCTCTTGCGACCTGAGACCGTCGCCGCGCTCCTTTTGCGACTTACCGGAAACGCGACAATAAAGGATCGCCCTGTTCGTTGTTTCTGCTTTCATGGCGACTCCCTTCTTCGCAATCCGTTTGCTGAGTTGTTGTAGATATCTTTCAGTGCGCTGGGTGACGATTGTAACAAATCGTCGTCGTTGTCGGCCGCGCGATGAATTGCTTTCCCACAGGTTTTCGTCGCTGGCGAAGTGTCAAACTCAGCGGCGACGATTAGGCCCATGGCATCATAGATGCTCCGCGCGACATCGAGCTTTTGCGCTTCGCTCAGGTCGAAGCTTTCGACGAACTGTCGGTATCGCTCGAAGTCAAAGGTCATGGGCGCGGCTTTCCGATCGCGCACGCGGGGTAAACCATGGCGCGGTCTATAAGAGGTGTAATGAGAGTTGAATTGAACCGCGCAAATTCGCGTATCGCGGGGGGATAGCAAAACGCCCCGCCAGTGAGGGCGAGGCGTAGGCGCAGTTTTCAGGAATTCTGTCCTAATATAGAATATATGCTGCTAAAAAGTCCAGAAAAATCAATGCTAATCTTATGGCAACTGTCGATGCTCGTGGCGATTGTCATTGGCGTGGTCGCCGATCAGGTCGGTCTCGGAATATCGGCGGTGGCTTCCCGCAGATGCAGCTCTGGCGCAATACCCGAAAATTCGGGGGTGCGGCCCCACATTCCCGACCTGTTCGCCCCTCGTTCGTGATGGGTCTGCCACAGCGCAGAATCCTTGCGCATTGCATACAGGATCGTTGCGCGTGATGTGCCGAAACTCTGCGTACTAGATGCGGAATCGCTGCGTGCTTCGTGCCGGACCGCTGCACAATCCGCGCAGGAATCTGGCGCACAACTAGCGATCTAATGACGGGCCACGGTCTCGACCGCGCGCATTGTCTCGCCGTGGCGCATCGTGACGGGTGACGACGTTCTCCGCACTGTTGGACGCGCGGCGGAACGACCTTGCCAAGCTGCTGTCACGGCCTTCATTACGCGCCTGGCTCTGTCGCGCGAGATCGCGATGCAGTCCTAGCACCAGATTTGCGTGCTGGTGTCGTGCCCGCCGGATGTCTTTCTGGAGAGTGCGCCGGTCTTTGAGCTGCGCTTCAACCAGATCGTCTCGCTGGCGTCGGTCCCGGCGATAGCTCGCAAAAGCCTCCGCATCATTCTGTTTTTGAATTTTAGCGCGCTCGCCGGTCAGTCGATCCCATACACCTAGGACACCACCACGCAGCCGTTCGGCCCGCGTGCGTTCTTCGGTCTGCCGCCGTGTTGCCAGCCCCTTGTCGAGACGTTCGCGCTCTTGCGCGTGGGAGAATTTCAAAGCTTGTCGCCGCTCTTCTAGCGGAGCCATGGCGCGAACGCGCATCTTGTCGGCCTCCGCGATGAGGGCGCGGAGCTTTGGCGCGATGACCGTGGCGATATGGGCGCGGGTGCCATCAACACCGCGAAGGTCGTCAGGCTTGCCGAGCTTGGCGACGATCTCTTTCGCGGGCTTGCCGATGACGCGTGAGATCGACAGCACCTCACCTTCATAGGTGACGGCGACATGGCCGCGCCGGTCTCCCTTGGCCAGATGGAGGCCGCGCGTTTCAAGCGCTTGTGAAAACGCAGCCCGTGAATCCGAGACGCCCCAACACTCTTGAATGATGCCCTTGAGTTCGCGGGGATCGCGGCCCGACCGTTTGGCCTGCTGCCATTCGGCGAGATCGAAATTGCGCGGGTCGCGCTCCTTGGAGTCCATCAGGCCGCGCGGCATTTGCCAGCCGTGCTCAAGGTACAGACCCTTGGAAATCTCCCGGAGCTTCACCTTGAAGAAAGGCAGCGGAACCGCCGTCATGGTTTCGGCGTCGACGCGCGACCAAACAGCGTGCGCATGGCGTCGCCCTTCCTTCTCGTGGAACACGACGATACGGGGGTGATCGGTCAGGCCGTGGCGTTTCTCGATCTGGTCGATGGCGCGGGCGAAGGCATCGACGCCAACGGCTTCAGTTTCGGGCGGGCTGAGCGACACGGAAAAAAGGTGCTGTCTGCACCGCGTTCCGCTGGCGATCGCTTGGGCTTCCTTCATGGCTCCCAGCACGTCGTCAGCTACAAATCCCCTGATTTCCGCCACCTCGACATGCTCGTTGTCAGCCGTGTTCAGCAGGTGACGACCGAGCTGCATGGCTGCGCCGCGCTGCGACGCTTTCAGGATCATACGGACCCCGAACGGCCTGGCGGCGTCATCAAGAGGGTGCGAATTTCCGAGAGCAGGCCTTTGACGCTTTGCAGTTCGCCCAGCAACTCAGCTTCCGCATCGGGACTGACCGGGTATCGACCTTCGTTGATCGCCTTGGCGATTTGATTGATGTTGTTCGGGACGCGGCTCGCACCGAGGATTGCTAGCGCTTGTGCTGTGTCTCGCGCCTTTTGCGTGGGACGCCTCTCCCTTCTCATATGCTTGCGTTCCGGCTCAGCCACTCCTCCGCAAGCTTCGGCTAAAAGGGATCGGATAAACGAAGAAAGGGACATCGGGCCAGCCGCCCGTTCGGCTCGTTCACGCTCCTTGAGCCCTAGGCGCAGCGAAAACGGCGGCGCTCTTTTGGGCTTCGGTGTGGACGTCATGGCTCTTTCTAAAAATGGCAATAAGCGGCCCGGCCCACGCCCCACGGGCGCGGACTGAGCCGCAAGATTAGGTTTGGTGGCTAGATGCAGTGGGGGCTTATGCTGCGTTCCCGGTAGACCTAGGCCATCGCAGGAGATCGTCGTGAGCAACGCCCAGCTTGAAGAACGCCAAGAGCGCGAATTCGCGCAGCAGGTCGCCGACGCCCTTGGCATCACGTTGGACGACCTCGACGACACCGAATGGGAAGTCGAGGAGAACGCCAGCGACGACGGTGTGGTGTATGGCTACGTAGTCAACTTCGCCGAAGGCTCTTCCCTCGAAGTGTTAGGGAAAATCAAAGGCCTCCAGCATGGCCGATGGATTCAGATTGGGCCGCTCTAGCTAGGCCCGTCCAGGGAAGGTGGTTTTGGTCTGGCGAGCGACGTATCGCGCAGACACGACTCCCAATTTTCCAATGTTGTCAGTAGCTCGTTCGAACTTTCGAGTTCTAGGCGCGCCAACCTGGCTCAGCTGTACGAACGTCTAGAGCCGCCGATTCTACGCCATTGCTCGCCGAAATCGTTCTCAGCAACTCAACCTTACAGCCACTCACGCGGAGTCCCCCCTTCGGGGTCACGTCAACCCGCTGTGCAACGGCCTTGAGCAGGTCCCGCCGATAGCCGCCGTTTTCATCCCGGAGCATCTGGCGGGTCGCCTTGGCGAATTGCCTCAAAAGCTCCGGTGACAGGGTCGTGCCCATCCGCTCCATCGCCGCGGCCGCACGATCGGCTTGCCCTTCCAGGCCGTCCCGGGTCTCTCTGAGTTCAAGAAGGCGGGCCTTGAGCGACTTGTCGGCCCGGTCGACGAGTCCGTCCTCGATCGCCTCCATCAGGCGCTTGAGTTTCGCTTCGGCTTCCGTGGCGCGCTTGCGCAGATCGGCGATGTGCTTGCCGCGACGCTGAATGAAGTCTTCGCGGCGGTCGATGATGTTTTCCATCATCGCGGCCAGCCGCTTGGGCTCCAGCAAGCGGTTTTCCAGGTGATGGATCACCGCCGCGTCGGCGGCGTCTTCCCGGATGGACACGCCTTTGCAGCCGGTGTCGCCCGTGCGCGCCCGCGTGCAGCACGTGTAGTAACGATATTGGCCGCCATTCCCCCGCCCGGTCCGCAGCGTCATGGCCCCGCGGCAGTTAGCGCAGAAGATGATGCCGCCCAAAAGCGTGGGGCCGCAATAGGCCTGGGAGTGGGCGGTCGTCGGCGCGCGCAGGGTCATGCTCTGCTGCACCGCGTCGAATTCCTGGCGGGTGACGATGGGCGGCACGGCGAGGATGACATGCTCCTCCTCGTCCTTGAATTCGCCAGTCTTGGCGACGCGCTTATTGAAGTGATGCTCGCCGATGTAGGTCGTCGCCGTGAGGGCGTTGTAGACCGATGAGGAGCCCCAGCGTCCGCCGTTTCGCGTCGTCAGGCCACGCTTGTTGAGATAGGTGGCGATCGCCTTGAGGCCCATGGGCCCGGTGTTCTCGTGGCCGCTCAGCGCCAGGCGATAGATCAGGCGGACCTTGTCGGCCTGGACCGGATCAATCTCCAGCTTGCGCTTGATCTTGGTTCCGCGCTGTTCGGCCGCGACGATGCGATAGCCCAGAGGGGGCCGCGCGCCGTTCCAGAAGCCCTGCCGGGCGTTCTCCTTCATGGCCCGCAGCGTGTGCTTGGCGTTCTCCCGCGACTGGTATTCGTCGAAGAGGTTCATGATCTGACGCATCATCAAGCTCATCGGATCGTCGCCCAGCTCTTGGGTGATTGAGACGATGCGCACGCCGTTGCGGGCCAGTTTGCGGGCATAGAACTCAAACTGGAACTGATCGCGGAAGAAGCGCGAAAACGAGTGGACCAGGATGACATTGAACGGCGGCGGCTTTGACAGGGCCGCGTCGATCATCGCCTGGAATTGCGGGCGCCGATCGTCGGTGGCGGTGTTGCCCGGCTCCACGAATTCCTGGTCGGGGACCCAGCCTTTGGTGGCGCAGTAGGCCTCCAGCTGGCGTTGCTGATCGGGGATCGACAGATCGCTATCGGCCTGACGGCCGGTAGACACCCGAAGGTACAGCGCCGCGCGGGCGACGGCGGGGGCGGCGATTTTCGTACGGGTCTTCTTGGCCATTCCGATGCTCCTGGGATCAGGGCAGGGGTCCGAGCAGTTCGGCCAGCACCTTCTCCAAATGGGTCTCGGTGACCTGGATCTCGCGCCATCCGATGGGGACGTTGCGCGGCCAGTCGTCCTCGACCTCTAGGGAGACACGCGGGCGAGGGCCTGTTGGTAGTCGCGGTTTGAATTTATTTTCGTAGTCGTAGAGATCCAGATCGGGCTCTGGGCGGGGAGGGGGCTTTCTGGGCATCCGGCAAGCCTCGCGCTCACCGTTCTCAACCGCAAACCCGATCCGAGGCAATCGTACTACGGGCTAAAGAGACAGGCGATCGGCGAGTTTGGCTCCGGGGCGACTCGTGGCGAGATCGCCTTTTCAGCGCCAGTGGCGCGCGCCATTCCCTACGACCATGACGCCCGAAGCCTTTCGCACCCTGGCCTTGAGCTTTCCGCGCGCTCAGGAGCGCCCGATGCTCGCGTCCCACCAATTCCGCATCAAGGACAAGGTCTTCGCCACCTTGGGCTGGCCCGAGGCCGGCTGGGCGGTGATCAAGCTGACCCCGGCCGATCAGTCCCGGTTTCTTGAGACCTGCGAAGGCCTGTCGCCAGAGCCCGGCGGGCGAGGCAAGCGCGGCGTGACCCGCGCGCGCTTGGCGGCCCTTGATCCCGATCGCTTGTCGCCGGTTCTGAAGGCTGCCTGGATCCAGGCGGGCGGCCCCGTCGCCGACTACGGCTGAGGCTTGGCGTAGGGCGAAAACTCAACGGTCGGATCGGCGTGGGCGTAGGCGATCGCTGGATCCAGGCCATTGCGGATGGCGATCTGGCGCAAGATGCCCGCCGCCATCGACTCGTTGAGCTTGGGCTTGTCCCATTGGGCCGCGCCGCCCAGGCGGATCGGTTGCTCCGGATAGCTCAGGAAGGTGAAGACTGCGTCGACCACCTGCTGCATCAGCGCCTTCATCTCGTCCTGGGAAATGCGAGAGGCGTCCAGATACGGGATCTCGCCGGCTGGGCTGACGATCTTGACGTCGCTGAAGTCGCCAGCCGGGCTGATCACCTCGCGCCCGGCGTGCCAGTCCTCGATCATCGAGTTGCGAAAGCAGCTTTCGACCAGCGCCAGGGTCATCCGTTGAAGCGCTCGGCGCTCGGTCTCGCTTTCCCAGGGTGTCGTCATTGGCTCATCACCGCTTCGTGCCAGGATCGACCGCAGATATAGCGCGCTTTCCTGCCCAAGCCGTCCTCGAAGAGGTGCACCGTGCTGATCTCGCCGCCAGCCATCCCCTCGACCCTGACCGTCTACACCTCGTCGATGGACTTCATCGAGGTGATCTCCGGCTTGAACCTGGGCATGCCCAGCTTTGCGCCGACCAACGCCGAGATCATCCCAGCGCGCCTGAAACGCTTCGGCGTCTCGATCGATGAAATCCAGGACTGGCTGCGCGCCAACCTTCATGCGCCCGCCCACCTTTTGATCGCGGCCCTGCCCGAATACGGCGAGAACCACGAGGTCGAGTTCGAGGACGTCGTCGACGGCGAGGCGTTTCGCGTCCGCTGGCGACGGCTGTGCGAGCCGTTCGGCGCGGACCTAGCGCGCCTTTGCCAGCAACAGCGGCGGGCTTGTTAGAGCAGGCTAGCGGCCAAACGCGGGTTCCCGCCGGGCGCTTTCGCGCCCGGCTCCACCTGACACGGTGAGCGGCCGGCGGTCACGCTCGGTCCCGCGGCTTTCGCCGCTCCCTCGGGCGCGACGCCTCGCGGGCGCCTTTGGGGCGCCGCCGACCGCTCGACGCCGCCTCCCGCCACGCGCTTGGCGCGGGCTCCTGTGCAGGCTTCATTGTTCCTGGGCGCCCGCTCTTGCGGGCGCGTGGCTTAGGGCTTCGCCCTCGGCGCACTTCGGATCGGCTTCCGCCCAGCTTCGGACGGCCCATGGCCGTCCTGCAGCCGGGTCCCCGCGAAGCCGGCTGCTCCGCTTGCACCCCCGGTCTCGCCGACGGGCAAGGGTTCGATTGATCGAACCCTGCCTTGAGGATGAGGACCATGGGACAAGCCGCTGATGATCTGGAGCCCCGCATCTATGTCGCCTGTCTGGCCGCCTATAACGGCGGGCGCCTGCATGGCGCCTGGATCGAGGTGGAAGACGACGCCGACGCCGTGCGCGAGGCGATCGCCGCGATGTTGAAGGCCTCGCCCGAACCCTTGGCCGAGGAATGGGCGATCCATGACTATGAGGGGTTCGGGGGCGTCGAGATCGCCGAATATGCCGGGGTCGACCGGGTGGTGGCGATCGCCGCATTCCTGCGCGAGCGCGGGCGGCTCGCCGCCCTGGTGCTGGAGCATTTCAGCGGCGATCTTGATCGGGCGCAGGCGGCCTTGGACGAGGACTATCGCGGGCTCTTCGCCAGCTTGGCGGACTGCATGGAGGCGACGTGCGAGGACTTGCCGGACGTGCCCGAGGCCCTGCGCCGCTATATCGATTGGGAGGCCATGGCCCGTGACGCCGAAATCAATGGCGAGCTCTTCGCCATCGAGACCGCCTGCAACGAGGTTCACGTGTTCTGGACGCGCTAGGCGGGGCTCAGCTCGGGGCGCGCGCCAGCACCGCAGCGGCGGTCGCGCCGCCGGCGACCACGGCCAGGACCAGCAGCCCCACCCAGCCGGCGGGGGTCAACAGACGGGCGGTCGGGCGAAGGCGAGGGGGCATCGGAAGAGATTAAGGCGCCGCTCGCGGCGAGGCTAGGCGTCGTTTTGCTCGGCCAACCCACTTGCGTAAGGGGTCGTGCGCGAGAGGCAGCGGGTCAGGTCGGGCGCGCCCTCGGGCCACCACACCGGGGCCCGCTCGCCCAGCCCGACCTTGGCGGCTTAGCGGACGGTCTGCGAGGGACGCTTTTACCCTCGGTCGACCTCGGCGTCATAACGAAGACGGGCGCCTTCGATTCTATGCAGGTTGTCGAGAACCCACGCACCGAGCGCCCTGACCGGCACGACCAGTTCCCGGCCTAGGTCAGTCAGCTTATATTCGACGCTAGGCGGCTTGGTCGGATGCACGGTGCGCGTGATGAAGCCGTCTCGCTCGAGGTTGCGGAGCGTGAGCGCCAGCATCTTGTGCGAGATTCCACCGATGGCGCGACGCAACTCGCTAAAGCGCCTGGCCTCCGCGTCCAGCTGCATGACGATCAGGACCGACCATTTGTCGCCGACCCGAGCCAGCGCGCCGGTCGCGCGGCGGCAGTCCTCGGTTCCATGAAGGTGACCTTGTTCCAAAAAAGTGCCTCCTTGGCACGTCGCATCGGTCTCCAATATGGAGAAGGTAACCAAAGGGAACCATCTCTTCTGGGAGCAAAGGGCTAAAGCGCGCATATGGAACAGGTGGTCCTCATCACTGGCGGCGCCTCGGGTATTGGCCTGGGCCTAGCCGAAGCCTTCATAAGGCAGGGCGCTCGCGTGGCGGTTTGCGCTCGATCAGAGGCGGCTCTTGAGCGCTTCTCCCGCGCTCATCCGCAGGCCTTGGTCATCCAGGCCGACGTAACAAGCGGCGAGGCCAGGAGCGCCATGCTGCAAGCGGTCGCCGATCGGTTCGGCCGGCTCGATATCCTGGTCAACAACGCCGGCCTCTTGGTTGAACGAAACTTCGCGGCGGACGCGGACGCCACGCAGGACCTTGAACAGGAAGTCGCTCTGAATCTGACGGCGCCCATCCAGCTGACGGACGAAGTGCTCAAGCGCTGGCCTTCGATGACCGCGATCGTTTTTGTCACGTCAGGCTACGCCCTGGTTTCTCCCACGCGTGCGCCGACCTACGGCGCTGTGAAAGCAGGGCTGCACGGCTTTGCCGAGGCGCTGCGCCGGCAGCTTGCTCCCAAAGGGACGCACGTCCTCGAAGTCCTTCCCCCCCTTGTCGATACGCCCGCCACGGCGAAGGAAACGGCGAAGAAGATCTCGCCGGCGGAGGTGGCGGCGGTCACGCTCAAGGCGCTGGCGCTCCGTCGACCCATGGCTCTGCCAGGCCAGACCAGGCTGCTCCCGACCTTGCTGCGGATCGCGCCGAACACCATCAAGCGCATGGTCGCCAAGACCTGACTATCGCGCGTCAGCCAGCTGCCAGGGTTCCAGCCGCAAGTCCCCGTGGCGATGACGACGGCGCGATCCTTTGGCGGTCAATGCGGCGCCCCTCGTGCATTGGCTCGTTTGCCAGAGGGCGCTCGAAGCGGACATTCCCGTCTTCGGCTCAGGGGCGACATGAACCAAGGTCCTCGCCGACATCCAGACCTTCTCTGCGGAGCGTCAGGCCGCCTGCGTCGGTGCGGCGCCGGCCCGCCAGTTCCACGTTAGGAGCGCGTCGATCCGTTAAGCGCGGCGCCCAGCGATGCGCGCGAGGACGTCCGCGAGCCAGGCTTGAGGGGCGACGTCTTGGCGGGGACCTTTAGGCGACCGTTCGCGCCACCGAAGTACTGGATCTTGAAGCTCTCGCGAAAAGAGCTATGGCTCCTGGGGGCACCGTATATTTAGGCGCTTCGTAGCCGATCGCGATTGATCTTGGGCGCGCGCTTGGTCCCGGCTAAACTGTAGAGAAACCCCGCGATAGGACAACTATGAAGCGCGAAGGGCTTGATCTCAATCTTCTGATCGTTCTGGATCACTTGGCGGTCGAGGGAACCGTCAGTCAGGCAGCCGTCAAGCTTGGTGTCACTCAGTCGGCCGTGAGCAATGCTCTGCGACGACTACGAACACATTTTGGCGACAGCCTGTTCATCCCCGTGGCCGGGCGCATGGAGCCCACGGCGCTGGCCGCAAGCCTTATCGATCGCATACACGCCGTGCAGGGCGAGCTCACGGAAATCGCCGAGCTGCGCGCCACCTTTGATCCGGCGCGGTCGGATCGCTCGTTTACCGTGGTGACATCCGACTACGTCTATCTCGTCCTTCTGGCCGAGGCGGTTCGACGGCTGCGAAAGGTCGCGCCGGGCTTGTCGCTGAAGGCGCTCTTGGTCAGCGAGCATACGCCCGAACTCCTGCGCCAGGGCAGGGCGGACTTCGTGATCATGCCTGGCCAACTCCTCGTCGACGACCATCCCTCCGAGCCCCTGTTCGACGATGGCTACGTCTGTGTCGTCTGGTCGGAAAACAGCAAGGTGGGTGAGGTCCTGTCCCTCGCCGACTACCTGTTGCTTGGTCATGTCGGCTCCTCGATGGGCAACCCGCATTTGGTTCACCTGGGCGAAGAAGTGGTCGAGCGCGCGGGCTTCGAGCGGAAGATCGCCGCCTACGCGCCAACCTTCACCCTTGTGGCGGATACGGTGGTGGGCACGGATCTGGTGGCGACGATGCACAGGCGAGCCGCCGAGATTCAGGCCCAGCGCCTGCCGTTGCGGATCTTGCCCACCCCCACGAAATTCAAGCGCTTCACCGAGATGCTGCAATGGCACCGTCGCA
>Ga0102591_1003388_pt1 | contig 14468 bp, 17 predicted proteins | sample AraplaCol_mCL_r2_2_FD_76860 | JGI IMG/M metagenome (GOLD analysis project Ga0102591, IMG submission 76860) | Arabidopsis root microbial communities from North Carolina, USA - plate scrape MF_Col_mCL_r2 (SPADES assembly) (version 2) | ecosystem: Host-associated > Plants > Roots > Endosphere... | reverse complement strand
GCAGCTTCGTGGACATCGAAAGCGACGTCTGCATCATCCCGCCGAACTCCTTCGCGCTGGCGCGCACGGTCGAGTACTTCCGCATCCCGCGCGACGTGCTGGTCGTCTGCCTGGGCAAGAGCACGTACGCGCGCTGCGGCATCATCGTCAACGTGACGCCGCTGGAGCCGGAATGGGAAGGCCACGTCACGCTCGAATTCAGCAACACCACCCCGCTGCCGGCGCGCATCTACGCGAACGAAGGCGTCGCGCAGATGCTGTTCTTCCAGTCCGACGAAGTCTGCGAGACCTCCTACAAGGACCGCGGCGGCAAGTACCAGGGGCAGGTCGGCGTCACGCTGCCGCGCACCTGATCGCCAATCGCAATCGCTGAACGAAAGGCCCGCAGGAATGCGGGCCTTTTTCGTGGGGCATTCGGATTCCTCCGATTCGGCCCGCGAACGACGCTGTCGAGAATGCATGACGCGCGAATCCCCGCGCGCTGGAGACATCGCATGAAACGCAATACGAAACGACTCGCGCTGACCGTTGCCGGCGTGATGTGCCTGGCCGGGAGCGCGCATGCCGGTAAGTTCGCCGACCTGCTCGGCAGCCAGGGCCTGAAGGACGCGGGCACCACCGCGATGACCGGCCTCGCGCTCACCGACGCGCAGGTGATCGAGCTGGGCGCGAAGTCGGTCGCGCAGATGGACAAGGACAATCCCGTCGCCGACGCCGACAACGCCTATGCAAAGCGCCTGGCGAAGCTGGCGCAGGGCATGACGCGCGAGGACGGATTGCAGCTCAATTTCAAGGTGTATCTGGTGAAGGACGTGAACGCCTTCGCCGTGCCCGACGGCTCGGTGCGGGTGTTCTCAGGCCTGATGGACCTGATGCCCGACGACGCCGAACTGATGTCCGTCATCGGCCACGAGATCGGTCACGTGAAGTACGGCCACAGCAAGGAGCATTACCGCGCCGCGTACCTGTCGAGCGCCGCGCGCAAGGGCGTCGCCGCGATGGGCGGTGCCGTCGGCAAGCTGGCGGCCTCGGACATCGGCGCGATCGGCGAAGCCGCGGTCAACGCGAAATTCAGCCGCGCGAACGAAACGCAGGCCGACGAATACGGCGTCGATTTCCTGCGCCGGCACAACATGGACCCGAACGCTTCGGTGCGCGGCATGCAGAAGCTCGCATCGCAGGACGGCAAGACGAGGACGTCATTCCTCGACGACCACCCGGCGTCGCAGGAGCGTGTGTCGCACCTGCAGAAGTACATCGCGAAGAAGCGCTGAGCTTCCGGCGCCTTTCATGCTGTCATCCCCGCGAAGGCGGGGATCCAGCCATCCGACGCTTCACGCTTGTCGGAAGGCATGCATCGCCTGAGAGATGGATTCCCGCCTTCGCGGGAATGACAGCATTTGTTCGGTTATCTCAATGCGTCGCGCCGCCGCCCATCCGCACGTCGTGCTCGACGGTGAGCGCGATCCCCACCGCCAGACGCAACGCCTGCGCGACGACCGCCGCCGGCAGGCTCGGCGCGCCCGCATGCAGCGCCGCCTGTGCCGGCGAGTAGGGAATGTGCACGAAGCCGCCGCGTACGCCGGGCAGCGCGCGCAGCGCGTGCATCAGGCCGTAGAACACGTGGTTGCACACGTAGGTGCCGGCCGTCTGCGAGACCTCCACGGGAAATCCTGCGTTACGCAGTCCCGCCAGCATCGCCTTGATCGGAAGATCGGTGAAATACGCGGCCGGGCCGTCCGCCGCGACGGGTTCGTCTATCGGCTGGAAACCCGCGTTGTCGGGAATGCGTGCGTCGATGACGTTGATCGCCACGCGTTCCAGCGACAACTGCGCGCGTCCACCCGCCTGGCCGATGCAGATCACCAGCGCAGGCGCGAGTTCGTCCAGCGCGTGCCGCAGCGCGGGCAGCGATGCCTCGAATTCCACCGGCAGGCAACGCGCGACGAGGCGGTGTCCGGCGACGATCTCGCCCTCCAGCGACTGCACGGCTTCCCAGCTCGGATTCGTGGTTTCGCCGCCGAACGGGGCGAAGCCGGTCAACAGCACATGCGGGAGCGGCGTGGCATTCATCGGAAGGCGAGCCAATACATCAGCGCGAGATTCACCACCAGCAGCGGGATCGCGGTGGGCAACTGCGCGCGGATCACCGCGTTGGGATCGTCCAGTTCCAGCAGCGCGGCGGGAACGAGGTTGAAGTTGGCGGCCATCGGCGTCATCAGCGTGCCGCAATAGCCGGTGAGCATGCCGATCGAACCGAGGATGGCCGGGGCTGCGCCGTGCTGCTGGATCAGCAGCGGCAGGCCGATGCCCGCGGTCATCACCGGGAACGCCGCGAATGCGTTGCCCATGATCACGGTGAACAGCACCATCCCGAGGCCGTACGCGAGCACGCACGCGAGGCGGCTGTCGGCGGGAATCAGCGCGGAAACGATCGACGCCACCGCTTCGCCCACGCCGCTGGCCGCGAACACGCCGCCCAGCGTCGCCAGCACCAGCGGCAGCAATGCCGCCCAGCCCATCGTGTCGAGCAGGCGCCGGCCTTCGCCGAGCGCGGCCATCGGGCGCTCGCGCGTGACGATGATCGCCGCGAAGGTCGCCACGACGCACGCCAGCGCCAGGCCGATCAGCGTGATGCTGCCTGCGCCGAACAACGGCGTCGCACCGAACGCGATCTTCGGCCCGAACAGCACGATCAGCACCGTGATGACGGGAATGATCAGCGCCGGCACGAACAGCTTGTGGCCCAGCCGCAGCGCCGATGCCAACCGCTGCGCGTGCGGCGCTTCATCGGTGTGTTCGCGGCGCATGCGCGTGGCGAGCAGCGCGAGCGCGATCACTCCGGCGCCGGCAAGCTGCGCGGGAAGTTTGTCGCCGGCTTTCGATGCGTCGAGCACCGGCTTCCCGGCGGCGAACATGACCGCGATCAGGATCCAGAACGCCGCATGCGCTAAGCGGCGCTCGCGCAGGTTGCGCACGCCTGCGTACAGCAGGAACAGCGCGAGCAGCAGGTAGAAGTGTTCAATCGATAGCATCGGCGTGCGCGCCCTCGCTGGCTTGCGTGCTCGTGGCGTGCGCGGCGCGCGTGCGTCGATCCAGCCGGCGCTGGAAGAACACGATGCGCACGGCATGGATCACGAAGGCTGCGATCGCCGTCGGCAGCGCCCACAGCGCGATCTGCAACGGTTCCAGGTGGATGCCATGTTCGGCGTAGAAACCCTGGATCAGCAGCACGGCGCCGAAGGCGAGGAACACGTCTTCGCCGAAGAATCGCCCGACGTTGTCGGTCGCCGCGGCAAGCGCGTACACCTTCTGCGTGTCTTCGCGCGAGATCGTGCCGTTGGGTTTGGACGCCGCCGATTCGGCCATCGGCGCGAGCAGTGGCCGCACCGTCTGCGCATGGCCGGCGATGTCGATCAGTCCGAGCATGCTCAGGCCCTGCCGCGCGGCGAGATAGCCCGCCAGCAGGCGCGAAAGCGTGAGCCCCCGCCAGCCTTCGATCCAGCGCAGCGCGTGCTCGCGCAGGCCGGCGCGTTCGAGCAGGCCGATGGTCGGCAAGGTCATCGCGAACATCAGCAGCGCACGGTTGGACACGAAGCTTTCGCCGAGCAGCGCCAGCAGTTCGCCCATCGACTTGCCGGCCAGCAGTCCGCTCACCAGTCCCGCGCTGACCACGACGATCACCGGGTTGGCGCGCAGCACGAAGCCGACGACGACCCACGCGACGCCGATCAGCGGCCAGTAATTGATGACCTCGTTCATGCGGCTGCCCCGAACGGCCGTACGGCGATGCCGTCGGCTTCCAGCGCGGCGCGAACCGCGCGGGCGAACTCCGGCGCGTCGCTTCGGTCGCCGTGCAGGCACAGCGTATCGGCGCGCAGACGGACGATGCTCTCGTCGTCGGCGATGACTTCGCCATGCACCGCAAGGCGACGAACCTGCGCGATCGACGCATCCAGCGATTCGATCACCGCGCCCGGCGTGCCGCGCGGACGCAGCCGTCCGCGTGCGTCGTAGCCGCGTTCGGCGAAGACCTCATGCGCCACGCGCAGGCCGCGTTCGATGCCCGCCTGCGCCAGCGCCGAGCAGGACAATGCGTATAGCGCCAGCGTCGGATCGATGTCCGCCACGGTGGCAGCGATCGCGTCGGCGACGGCGCGATCGTCCGCCGCGACGTTGTACAGCGCGCCGTGTGGTTTCACGTGCGCGAGGGCGACGCCTTCCTCGCGTGCTATCACGCGCAGCCGTTCGATCTGCTCGCGCACCATGCGGGCGATTTCGCCGGGCGCGACATCCAGGACGCGCCGTCCGAAATTCGCGGGATCTTCATACGACGGATGCGCGCCGGCCGCGACGCCGTGTTCGCGGCACAGGCGCAGCGTTTCGCGCATCGTCGATTCGTCGCCCGCGTGGCCGCCGCAGGCGATGCTGGCCGAGGTCACGTGCGGCAGGATGGCCGCGTCGTTGCCACAGCCTTCGCCCAGGTCGCAGTTGAAGTCGATGCGCGCGCTCACGGTGACGGCCGCGCGGCGTCAGCCGCGTTTGAACAGCATGCCGAGCCCGACGACGATCAGGATCGCCGGCCACCAGGTCATCAGGAGGTGGCCCAGGCTCATGTTGGTGAAGCCGAGGTTGTTGAGCAGGAACAGGGTGCCGATCACGACCAGCACCAGCGCGCCGACGATGTGGGATTTCATGGAGTTCGAGTTCGCCAGAAAAAAAGTGGAAGGTTCAGATCGCGGGCAGGCGCGCGTCGATCATCACGCCGATTCTGGCGATGCGCGCACGTGCGGCGCAAGCCAGCCGATGGGCGGTGGCGGCATCCACGGGCGCGAAGTGCAGCGGCTGTCCCGGAACGCACTGCGCCAGGCGCGGCAGGTCGGCGGCGATGACGTGGCCGAGTTTCGCGTAGCCGCCAACGGTCTGCGCATCGGCGAGCAGGAGGATTGGGCAGCCATCGGATGGCAACTGGATCGTCCCGGGCGCGACCGGCTCGGAAACGCCGTCGCCACCCGGCGAAGGCAACGCGTCGCCCTGAAGGCGCAGTCCCTGGCGGTTGCTGCTGGCGCTGACCGTCCAGCCGCGGCGGGCGAGGGCGGACGCGACCGGATGCGCGGAGGGGCAATAGCGGATCGGCTGGTCCGTGTCGTGCGCGTGGTCGATCCACCATGCGGGCGCGCGCGGTGTTGCGATCTGCTGCGCGAAGCCCGCGCCGAGCGGCACCACGTCGCCGGCGCGCAGTGCACGTCCGTGCAGCCCGCCGAAACCGCCGCGAAGATCGGTGCTGCGGCTGCCGAGCACCGGCGCGACGTCGATACCGGCGTCGATCGCCAGCCACGCACGCGCGCCGCCGCGCAACGAGCCGATTTCGAGCGTGCCCGCGGGCAGATCGACCGGGCGGCCGGAGGGCACGCGTTCGCCGTCGAATCGCGCCGACGCCACGGCGCCGGTCAGCGCGATGCGTGCGGGTGCGTCGAAGCGCAGCGTCGGCCCGCGCAGGGTCAGTTCGAGCACGGCCGCATCGGCATGGTTGCCGACGAGGCGGTTCGCCAGTCGCGCCGCGTCGGCATCGAGCGCGCCCGCATGCGTGACGCCGAGATGGCGCCATCCGCTGCGGCCGCGATCCTGCACGGTCGTCTGCAGGCCGGGCGAGAGGACGTGGAGGTTGCGCATCACGGCGCCGCCTCCTGCACATCGACCAGGCGCGCGAATTCGTCGGCGTCGATCGCGACGAATCGCATGCGGTCGCCCGGTTGGAGTCGCGCCGGCGGCTCGCGGCTGGGATCGAACAACACCCACGGCGTGCGCCCGAGTACGCGCCAGCCGCCGGGGCTTTCGCGCGGATAGATGCCGGTCTGTGCTCCGCCGATGGCGACGCTGCCTGCGGCGACGCTTGCGCGTGGCGTTGCGAGCCGCGGCAGCGCAAGCGCGGGATCGAGCCCGGAGAGATACGGAAAGCCCGGCGCGAATCCGATCATCGCGACGGTGTAATCGCCTGCAGCGTGGCGTTCGATCAGTGCCTGCGGCGACAGGCCGAGTTCGGCCGCGGACGATTCGAGGTCGGGGCCGTGTTCGCCGCCGTAGAGCACGGGGATTTCGATGACTCCCTCACTCGCAATCACCTCTGGCGCGGCTTCGAGCTCCTCGACCAGCGTCAGCAACCTTGCATGCACGCGCGCCGGATCTTCGTCCGCGTCGAAGAACACGCCCAGGCTCGCGAACGCCGGCACCACGTCGCGCAGCCACGGCGGATCGAGCGCGCGCAACCGCGCCGCCATTGCGTGCACTGCGGCATTGAGTTCCGGGTCGATGCGATCGCCGAAGCGAAGCAGCCACGCGTCGTCGGCCAGCGCCTCGATGTCGCAGGCCGGGCGCGGATTCACTGCTTCAACGCGTCCTGCAATTGCTGGATGCGCACGACCAGCGCTTCGGGCGTGTACGGCTGCGCGGTCGCCGTGCCCCACACCGGGCGCGGCCAGGCGATGTCGTCAGGGAAGCGCGCGATCACGTGCACATGCAGCTGCGACACGACATTGCCGAGCGCGGCGACGTTGAGCTTGTGCGGCTTGAACAAGGCGCGCAGTGCGTGGCTGGCGAGGTTGATTTCGGCCAGCAACGCGGCCTGCTGCGTCGCATCCAGATCAACCAGCTCCACCGCTTCGGCCACGCGCGGCACGACGATCAGCCACGGATGGTTCGCATCGTCCATCAGCCGCAGTTCGCTCAGCGACAGATGCGCGACCGGGTGCGTGTCCTGCGCGAGCTGCGCGTGCAGTTGCCAGGGGCCGGGGTTGCCCGAGCGGCTCATCGCAGGTTCTCCTCGAAGAAGGCAAGCGTCATGGCGCCCGCCGTTGTCGCGGCGTCCCGGTCGTACGCGTGGTTGTCGACGTCGCGATTGAAGGCGTGGCCGGCACCGGCGTACACCTGGATCGACGCACGCGGCTGCTTCTGCCGGTGCAGTTCGATGACGTCCGCGGGAATGCTCGGATCGGTCTGTCCGAAGTGGAACAGCATCGGCGCGCGGAGCGTTTCGTCGAGGAAGGGCACGGTGCGCGCGCCGTAATACGAGACTGCCGGCAGGCCCAGGCGCGTGTTCGCGAGGAAAGCTACGCTGCCGCCCCAGCAGAAACCGACCGCGCCCACGCGCAGGCCTTCGGCGGCGAGCGAATCGGCGGCGACGGACACGATATCCACCGCCCGGTCGAAGCCCAGTTCGTTGCGCAGCGCCACACCGCGCTGGGTGCCGGCTTCGTCGTAGTCCAGCTCGATCCCGGGTGCCACGGGGTCGTACAGCGCAGGTGCCAGGGCCACGTAGCCGGCCGCCGCGAACCGTTCGGCCACCCCGCGAATGTGCGCGTTGGCGCCGAAAATCTCCTGCAGCACGATCACCGCCCCGTGAGACGGGCCGGCCGGCTCGGCCCGCCAGGCGCGCACGGGGCCGTGCGGAGTCTCAAGGTCGATCCAGTGGGCCATGGCGCTGTTCAGTTTGGTCGGGGGACAGGGTCGATTCTATCGCTGACGCTATACTCCGCAGCCTTCCCGCCCGTCGCTGCCTTGTCACTGCGCATCCGCAGGACGGGCCGCCGCCAGCTGCCCTTTCGTTCCGGTCCGTACATGTCCCTCGCCAATCCCAAAGTCGGTTTCGTCAGCCTCGGTTGCCCCAAGGCGCTCGTCGATTCCGAACGCATCCTCACCCAGCTGCGCGTGGAGGGTTACGACATCGTGCAGAGCTACGACGACGCCGACGTCGTCGTGGTCAACACGTGCGGCTTCATCGACTCGGCCGTGACCGAATCGCTGGACGCGATTGGCGAGGCCATCGCGGAGAACGGAAAGGTCATCGTGACCGGCTGCCTGGGCAAGAAGCCCGAGCAGATCCGCGAAGCGCATCCGGACGTGCTGTCCATCAGCGGCCCGCAGGACTACGGCAGCGTGATGACCGCCGTGCACGCGGCGCTTCCGCCGAAGCACGATCCGTTCCTGAACCTGGTGCCGGACACGGGCATCAAGCTCACGCCGAAGCATTACGCGTATCTGAAGATTTCCGAAGGCTGCAATCACCGTTGCAGCTTCTGCATCATCCCGTCGATGCGCGGCGACCTCGTCAGCCGTCCGGTCGACCAGGTGCTGCGCGAAGCCGAGAAGCTCGCGATGGGCGGCGTGAAGGAACTGCTGGTCATTTCGCAGGACACCTCGGCCTACGGCGTCGACGTGAAGTACGCCTCGCACGAGTGGCGCGGCAAGTCGTACCAGACGCGCATGAAGGCGCTGTGCGAAGGCCTGAGCGAACTGGGCATCTGGACGCGCCTGCACTACGTGTACCCGTATCCGCACGTGGACGACATCATTCCGCTGATGGCGGAAGGCAAGCTGCTGCCGTACCTGGACATCCCGTTCCAGCACGCCAGCCCGCGCGTGCTCAAGCTGATGAAGCGCCCAGGCGCGGTCGACAAGACGCTTGAACGCATCCAGCGCTGGCGCGCTACCGCGCCGGACATCGCGATCCGTTCGACTTTCATCGTCGGTTTCCCCGGCGAAACCGAAGCCGAGTTCGAAGAGCTGCTGGATTTCCTCGATGAAGCGCAGCTGGATCGCGTCGGCGCGTTCGCCTATTCGCCGGTTGACGGCGCCACGGCCAACGCGCTGCCCGATGCGATCCCGGAAGAAGTGAAGCAGGAGCGTCTGGCCCGCTTCATGGAAAAGCAGGCGGAGATTTCCGCCGCGAAGCTCGAAGCGAAGGTCGGCACGACGCAGCGCTGCATCGTCGATGCGCTCGACGGCGAACTGGCGATCGCGCGCACGATGTACGACGCTCCGGAAATCGACGGCCTGGTGCAGATCCAGAACGGGTTCATGGCCGGCGTGAAGCCGGGCGAGTTCGTCGACGTCGAGATCATGGGCAGCGACGAACACGATCTGTTCGGCGAAGTGCCGTTCGAGGATTGAGGTCGCGAATCGCTGCCTTGGCGGCGATGAAAGCGACTTGAAGCCGCGAAGCCCGCAACGCCGGCGATGATAGTGATGCTTTGAAGCTGTCATCCCCGCGAAGGCGCCATCCGTCCGACGATTCAGGCTGTTCGGGCACACTGCCAGCGCTGAGACATGGATTCCCGCCTTCGCGGGAATGAGAGCTCCAAGCGCCAGCGCGCAATTCTTCAGCCGGCCGCCGTCACCAGCGCGGTCGTCACGCCGCAGGCCAGCGCCATCCCGACCAGACCAACGCCGACGAGCAGGCCGTAGCGCCGGTTCCCGCTGGCGAAGGCGACCACGGTCTTGGCGGTCGCGCTCGACACGAGCAGCGCCGCGATGCCCCACTGCGCATGCACCATCGTCAGCCCGCCGGCGGCCGACAACTGCGCGATGCTGGCCGCCGCCGCATGCAGTTCCGCCAGCGCGACCAGCATCGCTGTCGCCAGCGCGCCCATGTCGCCGAACACGCTGCGCAGCCACGCCGAAAGGACCAGCACGACGGCGATGACCAGCGCCAGCAGCAGGCCGTGGCTCAATTTGAAGGCGCGTGCCTGGGGTTCTTCCGGCAGCGCGGTGGTATCGCCCTGGCGTCGCAATCCGATCGCGGCCACCAACGTCGGCACGCTTGCTGCCGCCGCCAGCGGCCACGCGCTCGCGCGCAGAAGTGCCGGCGCAGCGGTAGCCACAATGCCGATCAGCAACAGCAGCGACGCCAGGTTCGACAGCAGTGCCGCCGACGCTGCGCCCGCGGTTACCGCGGGTGTCTCGCGCGAGCGCTGGCCGAAGCCCGCCACCGCCGCGGTCGAAGAGGCGAACCCCGCGAAGAAGCCCGCCACCGGCAGCCCCCAACGCGCGCCGACCGCGCGCAGCGCGACATGCCCGAGCATGCCCACCGCCATCACCAGCACGACGATCTTCCACAACTTCGATGGAACCAGCACGCCCCAGGGATCGACCGGATCGTCGGGCAGCAGGGGCAGGATCACCAGCGCCGACGCGGCCAGCAGCAGCGCGTCCTGTACCTCGCGTTCGCCGACGATGTCGCGCGCGAAACGGCGCAGCGGCTGCTTGGCGAACAGCAACGTCGCGCTGATCACGCCGAGCCCGGCGGCGACGGCCGTGTGGATGTGCGTCAGCGCCGCCAGCATCGCGGTGACCAGCAGCGCCATCTCGCCGGTCAGGCCCGGATCGTCGTTGCGCGTGCGCAGGTAGGCGGCCACCGCCAGCGCGCCGACTGCCAGGACGACGGCGACCAGCACCGCGGGTCCGATGGCCGCCGCGACGGCCGCGGCGGTCGCCACCATGGCATGGGTGCGGATGCCGGCGACGATCGCGCCGCCCTCGCGGTGGTGGCGTTCGCGCACCACGCCGATGAGCAGCCCGATGGCGATGGCGGTCAGTACGGCCTTGAGGTCGTCCGGTTCCATGCGCACACGCTACCGCATGCGCAGGGAAGGGAGGGCGTCAGCGAGGCGGGTGGCGCATGGGCAGGGAGCGGATGCCGTGTTCGGATCGAACCGGCCCCGCTACTTCGAACCCCAGCCGGAGATACGCGTCGACCGCACGCAGCGCGGAGTTCACCGTCACCGGCGCATCCGCCGCGGCGCTGGTACGCACTGCATTCCACAAACGGCGGGCGAGGCCTCGCCGCTGCATGTCGTCGGCCACGAACAGGTGATAGAGGTGCGATGGCAGGCGCAGCACGGCGACACCGACGATGCGGCCGTCGAGTTCCGCGACGACGTGGCGATGTCCTTCGCGCAACCGCGCCTCGATCCTTTCCGGCGCCATGGAATCCAGCAGCCGCGCGACGCCTGCTTCCGTGCAGTCCGGCGCGATCCATCGCTGCATCAGCGCGACGACCAGTGCGCTGATCGCGTCCGCATCGCCGCCGGTGGCGTCGCGCAGGACGATGTCGTCAGTCGTCATGGTCGTAGGCGACTTCGGCGATCACGAAGCGTGCCGCGCCGCCGGGAAGCATGGCTTCGAACTCGTCGTCGAGGCGCTTTTTGAGCATCGCGCGCGCCAGCGGCGAGTCGATGCTGATCGCGCCGGTCTTCGCGTCCGTTTCATCGGGGCCGACGATGCGATAGCGCTGCGTTTCGCCGCTGGCGACATTCTCGATTTCCACGCGCGCGCCGAAGAAGACCGCGTCGGGATCGCTGGGCACGGTGTCCACCACGCGCAGTGCGGGCACGCGTTTGGAGAGATAACGCACGCGGCGGTCGATCTCGCCGAGCTGCTTCTTGCGGTAGGTGTACTCGGCATTTTCCGAGCGATCGCCCTCGGCCGCGGCGGCGGCGAGCGCCTTGACGACTTCCGGACGCTTCACGCGCCAAAGATCGTCCAGCTCGGCCTTGAGGCGGTCGTGACCGGCGCGGGTGATCAATGCGGTGCTTTTTTCGGCAGGGGGGCGCCAGCGGGACATGCGATGCGGCGAAGCACGCCGTTGACTGCAGGGGGACGCCGTTATCTCAGAGTCGCCGCCGGCGCTCAAGCACTCATGGCTTGGTCGCGCGCTCGATCAGCGCCGCAGCCGTCGTCGGACCGGCAGCGAGCGTGTCGGTGTGCGAGGCCATCACCTGGCGGAATTCCAGTCCCGCGGCGGGGCCGACCTTCAACCCGCGCTTGCGCTCCAGCGCGTCGATCTTGTCGGAGGTGGCGTCGTCGAGGTCGGGACTGATGACGACGAAGTCCCAGCTGTCGCCACTGATGTGCGCGTACCACTGCGACGGTGCGACACCCGCCTCGGTCGCGACGGCATCGCGTGCGGCCATCCACTTCAGGAAGTCGAGCTGCTTGCCCGGAGCGGGCCGGTAGATGGACACGACCGAACGCGGAAGCTCCTGCGCGAATGCAGGCGCAGTGGCACACAGGCCAGCCGTGCAGGCCAGGACGGCGACGAACAGGCGGGAAGCATGGGAGGACATGGCGACTCTCCAGCGCCGTGGCGGCGCATCGGCCGGACAGGGGGCGTGTCGGCGCCTCCGGCCGCGATGTCGACACGCTGCACCCAGGCCCCCAACCCTGAAGCACGCACGGAACAACGCGCCGGGCCATCCGTACCGGTCAGCTGGCGCGACGCCCTCGACATGCGGCGCGCACCCTGGTCATGCGCTTACTGCGCGGCGCCTTCGCGCTTGAGGTTGTACGGCAGCGAGCTCTCGATCGGCTTGCCTTCCATGTCCAGCTGGCGGATCTCGTTGTTGGAAAGGATCGCGAACAGGCGGTCGTTGTCGGACTTGCTGTTCGGGTCCAGCCGCAGGCGCTGGTTGTTCTCTTCCGCGGTCCACGTGCCGTCGCCCTTGAGTTCCGGGGCCGAACGTTCCTGGTAGGACTCGGTGATCGTGTAAGTGCCGTCGGCGGCGAGCACCAGGCGCGTGTCGATGCCGGGGCAGTCGGCGCAGGGCAGGGTGCCAGTGAACGTGCCGGCGAAGGCCTTCGTGTCGAACGGCGCGCCCTGTGCGGACGGGATCGCATCGGCGGCCGGCGCGGCCGGTGCCACGGCTTCGGGCTGTGCCGGTGGCGCGGCGGTTTCGGCCGGCGCCTGCGGCTTGCACGCCGAAAGCGCGGCAACGACCAGCGCGGCGAGAAGAACGGTTCGTGCGTTCACGACGGACTTCGACATGGATGGCTCCTTGCGTGGGAGGTGCGATTGGGCCACAAGGCTGATCAACGCCGCGTGCCGCCAAAGATGCTGCCCAGCAATCCGCGCACGATCTGCTGGCCGATGCGGTTGCCGACCGTTCGCGACGCCTGCTTCGCCATCGTTTCGACCATGCCCTGGCGACGCTTCGTGCCGAACACCGCGTCCTTCACGGCCTGGCCGAAGCCGCTGTCCTCGGCTTCGTCCTGTGCGCGCGAACGCGCGGGCGGCGCCTTGCTCTGCTGCGTCGCGGTTTCGGCGCGCGTGGCGAGCATCTCCGACGCCGATTCGCGATCCACGCGCTCGTCGTACTTGTGTCCGACCGGACTGGTGCCGCGCACCTGCTGCCGCTCGGCTTCCGTGATCGCGCCCATGCGGCAGCGCGGCGGAGCGATCAGCGTTTTTTCCACCGGCATCGGCACGCCCTTGTCCTGCAACGTCGACACCAGCGCTTCGCCCGTGCCGAGTTGCGAGATCGTCTTCGCCACATCGAGCGCCGGATTCGGCACGAAGGTTTCCGCCGCGGTCTTCACCGCTTTCTGGTCGCGCGGCGTGAACGCACGCAGCGCATGCTGCACGCGATTGCCGAGCTGGCCGAGGATGTTGTCGGGCACGTCGTCGGGGAACTGCGAGCAGAAATACACGCCCACGCCCTTGGAGCGGATCAGGCGCACGACCTGCTCCACGCGCTGCTGCAACGCCGGCGGTGCGTCGTCGAACAGCAGGTGCGCTTCGTCGAACACGAACACGAGCTTGGGCTTGTCGAGGTCGCCCACTTCCGGCAGCGTCTCGAACAGTTCCGACAGCAGCCACAACAGGAAGCTCGAATACAGGCGCGGCTTCAGCACGAGTTGCTCGGAAGCGAGGATGTTGACGACGCCGCGGCCGTCGGTCGTGGTGCGCATCAGGTCGGCCAGTTCAAGCGCCGGTTCGCCGAAGAACAGCTCGCCGCCTTCCTGTTCCAGCCGCAGCAGCGAGCGCTGGATCGCGCCGATCGACTGCGCGCTCACAAGCCCGTAGCTGGTGGAAATGTCCTTGCGTTCGTCCGCGACCAGGCCGAGCAGGGCGCGCAGGTCTTCCAGGTCGAGCAGCAGCAGGCCGCGGTCGTCGGCGAGCTTGAAGACGATGTCGAGCACGCCGGACTGCGTGTCGTTGAGTTCGAGCACGCGCGCCAGCAGCGTCGGGCCCATCTCGCTCACGGTGGTGCGGATCGGATGGCCGAGCTTGCCGAACAGGTCCCAGAACACCACCGGGTTGGCTTCGTTCGCGTAACCCGGCAGGCCGATTTCGGCCACGCGCGACTGCAGCTTTTCGTTAGCGGTGCCGGCAACGGCCAGGCCGGCGACATCGCCCTTCACGTCGGCCAGGAACACAGGAACGCCCAGACGCGAGAAGCCTTCGGCCAGCGTCATCAGCGTGACGGTCTTGCCGGTGCCGGTGGCGCCGGCGACCAGGCCGTGACGGTTGCCGAACTTGGGCTGCAGGAACACGTGTCCCTGGGTCTCGGGCAGCGATTGCGGCGTGGTGACGGCCTTGCCAAGCAGGATGGGGTCCATGGGGGATCTCGGGGCGAGATGGAGTTGCGGCGATTCTAGGCGCGGCCGCGGGCGGTCGTGTTCATCTTTGGGAATCTTGCGGATTTGCGGACGGAGCCGCCGTTCATCCGGACGTGCGGCGGGAATTCCGGATTTATCGGACGTTTCCGGCTTGTCGCGCTTGCATGCGGGCGGCTACCCTGCGTTGCCCCCGTCTTCACGCTCTGCGCTGTCCATGCCTGTGATCGCCCGTACTTCCGCCGCGCTGCTCGCGCTGGCTCTCGTTTCCGTCATGCCGCAGGCGCAGGCGCTGTCCA
>Ga0102591_1003387_pt1 | contig 14469 bp, 16 predicted proteins | sample AraplaCol_mCL_r2_2_FD_76860 | JGI IMG/M metagenome (GOLD analysis project Ga0102591, IMG submission 76860) | Arabidopsis root microbial communities from North Carolina, USA - plate scrape MF_Col_mCL_r2 (SPADES assembly) (version 2) | ecosystem: Host-associated > Plants > Roots > Endosphere... | reverse complement strand
AAACATGGCCTTCGACGCGCAACGCATGCGGGGTCGTGAAGACTTCCTCGGTCGGAATGTTCGGATTGCAGGTAATGCCGTTCTTGGCCGTCGACGAGCCGCCGTGCCACTCGTGACCGTCGGCAAGACCGACCGTCAGATCGGTGCCAGGTCCCCTGAAGTGCAGCGAGGCGAAGCGCTCGCCATTCAGCCAGTGCGAGCGTTTGGCGAGATTGGCATTGTGCTCGGCCCAGGCCGCAATCGGGTCTTCGACATCGACGCGCGACGCCGCGAAGATCGCCTTGGCGAGCTTGGCAACGGCGATTGCTTCCGGATCGTCAGGGAAGACGAGCGCTGCCCAGGACGGGTTGGGGTAGGAGACGATGTTCCAATTGATGTCGAAATTCGAGATCTTTTCCAGCGCCGGCTTGTAGGCCGCCGAGTTCGCCCGGTTGGCACGGCCGACCTTTGCCGGATCCTGTTCCGAAAGCAGCATCGGATTGTCGCCAGAAACCGCAAGGCGTGCAGTGCCTTTGGCATAGGCCTTGGCCATGCCGTCGTAGAGCCAGTCGGAGGCGCGATCGAAGCTCTGATCACTGCCATATCGGTAGCGCGCCAGCGTCGAATCCTCGTCCGAATAGAACGCCGTCACCAGCCCGGCACCTGCCATATAGGCATGCTGGGTAATCAGGCGCACGAGGGGCAGGGCGACGACCGGGGCCGTGATCACGAGATCCTGGCCCGTCTGCAGCTGCAGCCCGACCTTGACGGCCACCTCCGCCAGTTTCTCAAGCTTTACGGGATCCACGGAGGTCTGGCTTTGCGGCATGAAATTCATGATCGGTCACTCCTCGAACAAAACGGATTGGCCGGTAGACTTAGACCCCTTTACGGCGAAATTGAAGCTCGCTTGTCGACCGATGGCAGCTCTTTGCCGCCATCGGCCCACACGCGGGATTAGGCCGCCGAAACGGATGGCTGCTGCAACAGCACCGCGTCGTGGCGCTTCAGGAAGGCCATCAGCCGGTCGGCATAGTCAGGTCCGACGGCGGCCTTCACGCTCGGTCTCTCGGACAGCGCTGTCCGCCAGGCCTGGACGCGGGGCAGGCCGGCAAAAATGCCGCTGCCGCCGATGGCGTCGAAGACGTCGAAGTAGCGAAAGATCGGCGCAAACACGGCATCGACCAGGCTGAAGTCCACGCCCGCAAAGTAGGGGCCATCCTTCAGTTCCGCCTCGATGGTGGCGAACTTTGATGCGAGCACCTGCCGCTTCGCCTCCAGCTGCGCGCGATCCTGCGTCGTTTCGTAGACCCAGAGATCGGAGAGGATCGAAGAGCCGAACTCCATCCAGCCGCGGTGGCGGGCGCGTGTCAGCGGGTCGGATGGATGAAGGCGGCGGCCGTCCTGCGTCTCCTCCAGGTATTCACAGATTACGCTGCTTTCAAAGAGCACGTCCTGACTGCCGTCGCTGAGGCGAATGCAAAGCAGAGGCACCTTGCCGAGCGGCGAGACCTCCAGGAACCAGCGCGGTTTGTCCGCGAGGTCGATATTCACGCGCTCGAACGGCACTCCTTTTTCCGCAAGCGCGATCGCGGCGCGCTGTACGTAGGGGCAAAGGTGGTGGCTGACGAGCAGCAGAGCGGAACCGGATACTTGAGGTGGCAAATGATCCATCGTGGCAATCTCCATTGTAGATGCAATTGCATGTAATAGCTGTTGCGCCAGGATTCAAGGTAGATGTAAATGCATGTATGAGTGAAAAGACGAATAGAGCCACGCCCTCCGATGCGGCGATCGATGCCTGGATCGGGCTGATGCGGGCGCAGCAGCGACTGCTCGGTCAGATCGAAGCGGATCTCAAGCAGGCCGGGATCCCACCGCTCGGCTGGTACGACGTGCTCTGGGAGCTCGTGCGGTCGCCGCAGGGCAAGTTGCGGCCATTCGAGATCGAAGAACGAACGCTGCTTGCCCAATACAATCTTTCGAGACTGATCGACCGCCTCGAGAAGGCGGGGCTGGTGCAGCGCCAGACATTCGACCAGGATGGCCGCGGGCAATGGGTGGTCGTTACCGACGAGGGACGCGCGCTGCAGAAGCGCATGTGGAAGGTCTATGCCAGAGCCATCGAGGAGAACTTCGGCGCCAAGCTGAGCGAGGCCGATGTCGCGACGCTGACCTCGCTGCTGTCACGCTTCAGCTGAGATCAGGCAATGAGGGGCGCGGCGGCAGCCTTCAGCGTCTTCAACGCGTCCTTCGGGTCCAGCCGAACCTGCAGGCCGCGTTGCCCGCCGTTGATGTAGACCTGCGCCTCCGTCAGTGCCGCCTCTTCGATTGCCGTCGGCACAAGCTTCTTTTGCCCGAAAGGGCTGATGCCGCCGACGTGATAGCCCGTCAGGCGCTCGGCATCGGCGGGCTTCATCATGTTGGCGGACTTTCCGCCGAAGGCGCTTGCGAGCTTCTTCATGCTGACTTCACGATCCGACGGCACGACGACGCAGACCGCTTTGCCGTCGACCTCCGCCATCAGCGTCTTCAACACGCGATGCGGCTCCTCGCCAAGCGCTTCTGCCGCCTGCAGGCCAACGCGCTCCGCATTCGGATCATAGTCGTAGGTATGGACCGTGAAGGCAATTCCGGCTTGGCTCAGAACCTGCGTGGCGCGTGTGGTTTTCGACATCGATCAGGCCTTGAAGAAGCTGCCGTAGATCTCGGGCTTGAAGCCGATGAGCAACTTGCCGTCTGCCTCGACAACCGGCCGCTTGATCATCGATGGCTGCTCCAGCATCAGCGAGATCGCCTTGCCCTCGTCGAGATTTTCGCGCTCGGCCTCGGGCAGCTTCCGAAAGGTCGTGCCTGTTCGGTTGAGCACCGTTTCCCACCCGGCTTCCTTCGTCCAGGCCTGCAGATGCGCGCGATCGATCCCGACAGCCTTGTAGTCATGGAACTGGTAGGCGACGTCATGCTCTTCCAGCCAGGTTCGGGCCTTCTTCATGGTGTCGCAGTTCTTGATGCCGTAGATGGTGACGGTCACTTAGTCCTCCAGCGTTCCAGGCTTGCGTGTTGCCTTGCTGGCGGTCTTGCAAGCAATCTTCATCAGGTCGGCGCGCCGGCGAACCAGCCGTTCGGAGCTGCGCGTCACGATCAGGCCGGCCTGTGGTGCACAAATCTCGATGCTGCCGTCAGCCATGCCGGGGCGGGTGATCAACGTGGCAAGCACATCGCCTTCGCCAACCCATTCGCCGATGTTGCGTTGGAAGAGAACCGTGCCGGCCTCCGGCGCGCGGACCACCTCGATATTGTCGAGCGGGACAGCGGGGCCATCGAAAGCGGGCAGCGAGACCGGGGCATCGATTGCGCCGCGGCTTGCCAGGAATTTCCACAATCCCTCGGCATCCTTCTTCGCCATCTCGGGATAGACGTCACGCCGGCCGCGAAGCTCGACGGTGACAGACAGCTTGCCGGGCAGGCGCGATTGTTTCTCTAGGGTCTCGTATTTCCAGGCAAAACCGACGGCCTCCTCGAAGGCGGAACTCTCGCCATCGGAGAGAAGAACGGCTTCCATCTCCATCGCAGAGGCCAGATCGGCCGCCTCCGGCCAGAATGCCTCGTCGATATAGGCATATTGCAGGGATTCATCATCGCAATGCAGATCGATCACCAGATCGCAGCCGAGCGCCATATGCAGCAGCTGGCGCTTCAGTTTTTCGACGGCCGAACGGCGCTCGAGGTCCTCAAGCAACCCGTCGCGATCCTTCACCGAGATCAGCGGAAACTCCCTGTTGAAATTGGTGCGCGATCCAAGATCGAAGCGGCCCTGAAGTTCGCCGAAATGCGACTGGGCCGCCCCGATCGGATTGGCATGCGGGACGACGATGAAGTCGCTCTTGATCTGACCGGCGTTTTCCGACTGGCGCAGTCTTTCACACAGGAAGTGAACCAACGCCGTGCCCGGCAGCTCGTTGGCGTGGAGAGCCGCCTGAATGTAGACCTTCGGTGCCTTGGGATCGCTGCCATTGAAATGAAGAACCGGCAAACGCCACTCGATACCCGCCGTGTCACCGGCAATAATGATCTCGGACGTGTTCATGTCGTTCTCCGCTTGATGCCTTGTCGCAGGAGCTTTAAGCGAGTTCGATAGCCGGAGGCAAGGTGTTATCCGCGCGCATGAAGCGGCCAGCGCCCGAGCTCTTCGTAGCCTGCTTGACCCCGGCGATTGTGCAGCAGAACGAATTCGCGCGCAGCCATCACGACCGGCCTCCGCAGGGCGATCCGCGGCACCACGTCCTTGTCGCAGAGGAGCGTGGCGTGAGGTTGAAAGTTCGGGTTCAGATTGGCGTCTGCGCCCAACCGGTGTATCTCGATCGCGATCTGCACATGCAGTTGCCACAGTTCCCGTCCGCCATTGCCTTCGAGTACGATCGCGTTGTCCTGCGGCAGCAGGAAGGTGATGATATGGTCGAAGACGAGCTCGAACTGACACGCCTCGATCGCCGTTCCTGCCTGGCGTGCCGCCGCGATGACCCCCTTCGGGAATGCGGGCGCTCTTGCCGACACAATAGAGCGAGACATGCACGGCCGCCGGCGGACGCGGCGATGCGAGGGGAAGGTGTTCCCGCTGTAGCCACTGCTGGATCGACACGCATTCGTCGAGCGATTGCGGATCCGGCAATATCGCAAAGAAAAGTCTCTGGCGAAGCGCGATGGTTGTTGGCGCGTCTTCTGCGAAGCGAAATCGAAAGATGCCTGCTAACATTTGATCTTGAAATGGCAAGAACAAAAAAAGAACATACGGGCGAGCGATCGACCGGAGCAAGCTCGTGCGACGCAAGAAACGGGTTGAATTCGGGCCGCGACGGCACGATCTTCGGAGAAGAGCAGCAGGGAGGCAATGACCCATGCAACAGGCAATGCATCACTATCTGATTTTCGAGACGAGCGGTGGCTTCTGCGGCATCGCCTGGAATGATGTCGGCATTACGCGGTTTCAGCTGCCGACGTCGAGTGCCGAGGCAACCGAGCGATTGCTCCTTCGCCGCATTCCCGGCGCCGAGCCGGCGAAGCCGACGGCTGCCGTTGCCGAAGCTGTTGCCGCAGTGAAGCGCTATTTCAGCGGAGAGCCGACGGACTTCTCAACCGTAAAGGTCGATCTCGCTGGTCAGGATGCCTTCTTCAGGCAGGTTTACGATGCTGCCCGCCAGATCGGCTGGGGCCACACGACCACCTACGGTGCGCTCGCGAAACAACTCGGCGTAGGGCCGGAGGCCGCCCGCGACGTCGGCCAGGCGATGGCGAAAAATCCGGTCGCCTTGATCATCCCCTGCCATCGCGTGCTAGCGGCCGGAAACAAGATCGGAGGCTTCTCCGCGCCCGGCGGCTCAACGTCCAAGCAGAGGATGTTGGAGCTCGAAGGCGTTAGCCTGGCGCCGCCAAAGCCGGTGCAGCAGTCACTTGATTTCTGATGGATGTCGCCTCGATTGAGGCGACTCTCAAATCATTCCCACTCGATGGTGCCGGGCGGTTTCGAGGTCACATCATACACGACACGATTGATGCCGCGCACCTCGTTGATGATGCGGGTTGCGGCGCGCCCGAGGAATTCCATGTCGTAGTGATAGAAATCCGCAGTCATGCCGTCGACGGACGTCACGGCGCGGAGCGCGCAGACGAACTCGTAAGTGCGGCCGTCGCCCATGACGCCGACGGTCTGGACAGGCAGCAGCACGGCGAAGGCCTGCCAGATGGCGTCGTAGAGGCCGGCCTTGCGGATCTCGTCGAGATAGATGGCGTCGGCTTCGCGGAGAATCTCCAGCTTTTCGCGGGTGATGCCACCCGGGCAGCGGATCGCGAGACCCGGACCCGGGAAGGGGTGGCGGCCGATGAACGAGTCGGGCAGGCCGAGCTCCTTGCCAAGCACGCGCACTTCGTCCTTGAAGAGTTCGCGCAGCGGCTCGACGAGCTGCATGTTCATGCGCTCGGGAAGGCCGCCGACATTGTGGTGCGACTTGATCGTCACCGACGGGCCGCCGGTGAAGGAAACGCTTTCGATCACATCAGGATAGAGCGTGCCCTGGCCGAGGAAGTCGGCGCCGCCGAGCTTCTTGGCCTCTTCCTCGAAGGTCTCGATGAACAGGCGACCGATGATCTTGCGCTTGGTCTCTGGATCGGAAACACCCTCGAGCTCGCCGATGAACTTGTCGGATGCGTCGACGTGGATGAGGTGCAGATTGTAGTGTTCGCGGAACATGGCGACGACGTTGGCCGCCTCGTCCTTGCGCATCAGTCCGTGGTCGACGAGCACGCACGTGAGCTTGTCGCCGATCGCTTCGTGGATCAGTAGTGCTGCGACCGAGCTGTCGACGCCGCCCGAAAGGGCGCAGAGGACGCGCTTGTCGCCGACCTGCTCGCGGATCGCTTCGACCGCCTTCTGGCGATAGGCCGACATCGACCAGTCACCTTTGATGCCGGCGATGTTGTGAATGAAGTTGCCGATCAGCTTGGCGCCATCGGGCGTGTGCACGACTTCCGGGTGGAACTGCACACCATAATATTTGCGCTTCTCGTCGGCGATGAAGGCGTAAGGCGCGTTCGGCGAAGTCGCGACGACCTTGAAGCCTTCAGGCAGCGCCGTCACGCGGTCGCCATGGCTCATCCAGACCTGATGGCGGGAGCCCTTCGACCAGAGGCCTTCGAACAGTTGGTTGTCTTCGTCGACTTCGAGGAAGGCGCGACCGAATTCGCGGTGATGACCGCTCTCGACCTTGCCGCCGAGCTGCATGCACATCGTCTGCTGGCCGTAGCAGATGCCGAAAACGGGCAGGCCGCTGTCGAAGATGATCTGGGGCGCGCGGGGCGAGCCTTCATCAACCGTCGAGGCCGGGCTGCCGGACAGGATCACGGCTTTCGGCTGCAGGCGCTTGAAGCCTTCTTCGGCGGACTGGAAGGGAACGATCTCGCAGTAGACACCCGTTTCGCGCACGCGGCGTGCGATCAGCTGGGTTACCTGGCTGCCGAAATCGACGATGAGGACGCTGTCTGGATGTGCTGTCTGGGTCATGGCGAGCCTTTAATGAAAAGCACCCGGTCTTGCAATGCGCGAAATCCCCCGGCCGAGGATTTTATTGTGCTGATTGTCCCTATCCCGCAGGGGTTAGAACCAGAATACGCCGTCTTCCAGAGCCGTAAACAGGCTGTCGACGGCATAGGAAAGCTTGCGGTCGATGACATGCAGGTATTCTGTCCAGCCGGAAATGTGCTGCAACTCTTCGACACCGTCGGAAATCCCGCGCAGGCCGATCAGCGGCAGTTCGTAAGCCTGGCAGGTGCGCAGGATTGCGAAGGTCTCCATGTCGACCATATCGGCGGCGATACCATTATAGGCCTGCCCGGACACGACGTTGCCGCCGGTCGACAGGCTTGCCTCCGGAATGCCTGGGATTCTAAGCGGCAGGTCGATGGTGGCAGGGAGATCGAGGAACGGCGTGCGCCCCTTCTCGAAACCGAGTGGCGATGCATCCATGTCGCGATAGGATACGGAGGTGGCCTGATAGACCTCGGTCTGCTCGAGCTTTGCCGAGCCCGCCGAGCCGAGCGAAACGACGAGGTCGGGCAACTCATCGGCCTGCGCTAATTGCGCCAGCGCCCGGGTGAGGACGATTGCCGCCTCGACGGGACCGACCCCCGTCATCAGCGGCTCGAAGCGGGAGCGTAGGAACGGACCGTACTCGGCCTCCGCCGCCATCACGAAGAGAATGGATTTGCCGGCGACCGATTTCAGCTCAAACTTCATCCCGAAATGCCCTCTCTGCCACGGATGATCATCATGGTGCTTGTCATGGAAGCGATCAGCTTTGCCGGTCCGTCGCCGATCGCATAGCCGCGCCCGTCCGCAACGATGATGTTCGATCCCGGCTTGGTGATTTCGCCCCTGAAGAGGAAGCGATCGCCACGGCCTGGCGACAGCAGGTTGACCTTGAATTCGATCGTCAGAACGGATGCCTCGGCGTCGATGACGCTGTAGGCCGCCAAGCCGCAAGCGGAATCGAGGGCAGCGGAGATCACGCCGGCATGCAGAATTCCGTGCTGCTGGGTGAGCTTGACGTCGAAAGGCAGCTCGATCTCCACCAACCCCCGCCCGACGCGGGTCAGTTCGGCGCCGAGCGTATGCAACGCCGCCTGGCGGGTAAAGTTCTGGCGGATTCGCTCGTGGAAATCGCCGCTGTCGTTGTCGGTCATCGTCGCGCCTTTCTTGCGATCGCGAAAGTGGCATGCTGCGCCGCATCAGACAAGCGCTTCCCGGAAATCTGTTGGCAGAGTGCTCCCGGGCCATGCGGCCGCTTGTCTGACGCGCATGCAAGTGCCGGGCGTAAAGATTGGATTCAGTCTTTTTTGGTAAATCTCCGTTAGCCATTGCTTTTCGATGGGTCCCTGGCGGCAGCGAATCTGTCGTCGACAATTGTTTTGCGTGCGGGTTCTTATGCGTCTATTGGCTGCGCCAGCTTTCTTCCTTGCTTGTCTCGCCTTGTCGGGCTGCACGTCCAGTTTGGGACCGGACAGCCTCGTCGCGGGAATCCCGTCGCGGGAGACGACCAGCTCGGTCGCACGCCCAAGCGCGCCCGTGCCGGCCAGCGTCATGCCGGCGAGCCCTGTTCTCTCAGCTGATGTCGCCGAGGCGCCAACGCCAGCCGCGCCGCAACAGGAGGAATTGGCCTGGGCCGGCCCGGTGCCTCAGCCGCAAGCCTTCACACAACAGGCCGGAGTGGCCACCGCTCCCGTGCCGTCGGAAAGGCCGATGGCAACGGCAGTGCCAGCCGTCCTGACGCCCGCAGCGCCCGAAATTGACGAGACGCCGCGCACACGTTCGCGGATCTACAGTCATCGTTTCCGCGACGTCAAACCGATCAATTTCGGCTCTTCCTCGCCCAGAAAGCTTGCCGTCCATGGCGTCGACGTTTCGCGCTGGCAGGGCGACATCGACTGGGACAAGCTGAGAACGCAGGGTGCGAATTTCGTCTACATCAAGGCGACCGACGGCGGTGACCATCTCGATCCGATGTTCCGGAAGAACTGGCGCGACGCCAAGCAAGCTGGGATGAGGCGGGGCGCCTATCACTTCTTCTATTGGTGCCGCACGGCGGGCGAACAGGCGGACTGGTTCATCCGCAACGTTCCCCGCGAAGCCGGGGCTCTGCCACCGGTCATCGACGTCGAATGGAACGGCGAGTCGAGCTGCAAGCGGCGGGTCTCGCCCGAGAAGGTTCGCGAGAAGATGCAGGTCTTCATGGACAAGCTCGAGCAGCACTATGGCCAGCGGCCGATCATCTACACCGCGCCGGACTTCTATCGCGACAACCTCAAGGGCGCCTTCCTGAACTATCCCTTCTGGCTGCGTTCGGTTGCAGCCCACCCGTCGAAGGTTTATCCCGGACGCCGGTGGGTATTCTGGCAGTATTCGGGCTCCGGCATCTCGCACGGCGTTGATGGCCGCATTGACCTGAATGTGTTCCACGGCAGCGAAGCCGACTGGCACGACTGGGTCGCCAGATCGGACTGAGGTGCTGCTCGTCTCGCCCGCGCGAAACAACCGGGAGGTTCGCCATGGCAGAGGTTGTGCTGTTTCACCACGCGCTTGGATTGACGCGAGGCGTCATCGCTTTTGCTGGCGATCTGCGGGCCGCCGGGCACGTCGTACATACGCCTGACCTGGTTGCCGGCCGGACGTTTGACACGCTGGAACAGGGCGTGCAGCACGCCCAGGAGACCGGCTTCGGCGAGATTATCCAGCGTGGAGCCCGCGCCGTGGATGGCCTTGCAGCCGATCTCGTCTATGTCGGGTTTTCCCTGGGAGTGCTCCCGGCACAATATCTGGCTCAGACGCGTGCCGGTGCGCGGGGTGCGATCTTCCTTCACGCCTGCTTGCCGCGTTCGGAATTCGGCTCGGCCTGGCCGAAAGGCTTGCGGGCTGAGATCCATGCCATGGACGCCGACCCGTTCTTCGTTGGAGACGGTGATATCGAGGCGGCGAAGGCGTTGGTTGCCGAGTCGGCGGATGTCAGGCTTTTCCTCTATCCGGGGGACGCGCATCTTTTTTCCGATCGGTCGCTCGCCGCCTTCGATCCAGCGGCGGCAGCCGTTCTCGAACGGCGCGTGCTCGATTTTCTCGCTGATCGCTAGTTCAAATAGACGATCGCGGCGTTGAGCAAGGTCGCGAAGCCAACCCAGGCTGCATAGGGCACGAAGAGCAGGGCGGCGGTCCGATCCGAATTCCAGCGGTTTGCGGCAAAGGCGAGGATCAGTCCGAGCAACAGCACAATGACGACGAGCGAGGCCGACAGCATTCGCAGGCCGAAGAAGAACGGCGACCATAGAAAGTTCAGCACCATCTGCCAGGCCCAGATAAGCATGCCGACAGACAGATGCCCGCGCAACCACGTCCGTGCCCCGGCAATACCAATCAAAACATAGAGGGTGAGCCAGACAGGCCCGAATATCCAATCAGGTGGATTGAACGGCGGCTTGGCGAGAGATTGATACCATTCCTCCGGCAGATTGTTGACGCCGATGGCGAGCCCCCCGCCGAGCGCGATGGCGACGAAAACGACGTAGGTCAGGGCTTTGCTCATTCGCCGGAAATAGGGCGGCTGGACTCTCCAGCCAGATCGCTAGCGATCTTTTGCGCACAATTCAGACGGCCGCAATGCGCACGATATGCTGGTCCCAGGTAACGTCGCTCTGCGTCGACAAAAATCCGCCTTCATAGGATGACACGGCAAAGCCGGCCTTGGCTGCGGCAATCCCTGCCGCATCCGGCACAATCTCTTCACGAAGCACGCGTCCGCTCTTCGCATCGATCGTCACGGACGCGCCGCCCTTGGGAGACGTGACGCCGACGAGCCCTTCACCGCGATTGATTGCGATCGCGCCGACATAGTTGGCAAGCCGGCGTGTCGTCTCCTCCGGCAGATCGACGAAGCGCAGGTCTTCGCCTTTGGCAAAGGAGCCGACGAGCGGCGGCAGGTCGTTGCGGTGCCCTTCATACTGGCAGGCAAACCAGATGCGGCCCCTCGCGTCGACATCGACGTGTCGGGTGGAGAGCTGCGCCCACTGCGATGGGAGGGAGTGCTTTTCGATCAGGGCTCCGGTTGCCGCATCGATCAGCGTCAGCGAAGGCTGCATATTGGAGAGGTTGAGCTTGGCGCGGCCGAAATCCGGATGCGTTTCAATGCCGCCATTGGCAACGATCAGCATGCGCCCGTCGTCGGACACGGTCATGTCATGCGGACCGACACCGTAGGTCTCGAACTCTCCTATGCGCTCAAAACGCCCGGTCGCATCGTAGAGGCCGATCATGCCGCGGTTGGCGTCGAAGGCGTTCTCGCTGGCATAGAGAATCCGGCCGTCCGGCGAGAAGGCGCCATGGCCATAGAAGTGGCGCCCCTCGGCGGCTGCAATGGTGATCGGCTCGTTTTTGCCGCGGGGATCGAAGATCATCGCATAGGTGCCGGGGCGGCGCGCAAAGGCGACGGTTTTTCCCGTCGCGTTGCTGAAGGCCATGCCATGGGCGCGTGCGGGAAGGGCGATTTGATCGACGATCTCGCCGCGCTCCGTGACCGTCGCAACGGCGTAGGATCCGTTCGCGGTCCGCATCCCTGACGCATAGATCGCATCCGCGCGCTCAAGTGCCATGAGCGCTCGCGGCTGTAGGGCAGCCAGGAAAGTCAGCCCGGCCGCCTTGACGAAACTGCGCCGATCGATCGCGGAGCTATTCCACATGGATTCAGTCGCCGTCCGAGAAGGAGAAGCCCGCTGAAAGGCCGATTGCCGCGCCATAGTCATCGCTGATCTTGGTGATCAGCTCGCGCGTGCTGACCAGAAGAGCATCAAGCTTTGCCCTCTCGGCGTCGCTTGTTGCAACTTCGATATCGGGGTTGAGCTTCTGCAACGCCTCAAGCAGCGACTTCAAATTGGCATCGATCGTGTCGGCGATCGGCTTCTTGTCGGCTGGCAAGAGCTCGGCCATGCCGGCTTTTTGCCAGAGTGTGCGAAGTCCCTCGACGTTGGCCGTCATCGACTTCCAGGTGTTCCCGGAGCGCCAGTAGATCGCCATGCGTGGACGAGGCGTGGCGTCCTTGCCCTTGTAGAACTGCTCGAGCCGCTGATCGCGAACGGTCTCCGCGCCATGAACGAGGATGCCGAGCAGAGCGGTTATGGCCTCCTTGTTGTCCATGAAGTCTTCGCTTTGCGGGCCGGGATGCTTCCAGCTTCCCTGCACGCCATCGGGCTTTTCCCAGGCCGCGACGACCTCGCCCGCCTCACGCTGGATGTTACCGGCAATCGCAGCGCCGTAGAGGCATCGGAAGCTGTTCTTCTGCGTCGTCAGGTCTTCCGAACCGGTGCCGTGGAGCACGTATTCGAGCGCAGTCAGCCCCTGCAGCGCGACGCTCTTGCCGGCGATTGCATCGACAGTCGTATCCTTGGGATCGGCTTTGGCGATCAGAGCCTGAACCTGCTTCAGGGCGACGCCCTTGCGATCGGGGTAGAACAGGATGTGCTCGAAGAGATTGTCCTGGATCACTGGTCCAGTCTGAACGATTTCAATGACCGACCAATAGCGGATCATGTCGTCGAGTGCTGACCGCGCCTTGTCCAGCTTCTGCTGCGTCGCGTCCTCGCAGAGGTCCTTCATCGCCGTTGTCAGGCGTGCTGCCGATTGCTGGGCATTGCGATAGCCTGGGCGGATCACCTCATCGACCGCCCGCTGCATGACTCCGGAGACCGCCTCCTCGTTCAGACCGGCTTGCGGTGCGGGAGGAGTCTGGGCGAAGGCAGAAGTAGCAAGGACAAGGGAGAGGACAAGAGGTTGCCAAAGGCGCATCAAAGGGACTCCAGGAATGTAATCAGTGCCTGCCGGTCATCCCCGGGCAGGGATGCGAAAGCGTCACGCGCCTTTTCAGCCTCGCCGCCATGCCAGAGAATCGCTTCGGTGAGATTTCTGGCGCGGCCGTCGTGGAGGAAAAAGCTGTGCCCGCTGACAGTCTGGGTCAGACCTATACCCCATAGCGGCGGCGTGCGCCATTCACGTCCGTTCGCGCTCCCGACTTGTTGTCCGTCCGCGAGACCCTCGCCCATGTCGTGCAGCAGGAAGTCGGAATAGGGCCAGATCAGCTGGAAGGCTTGAGCCTTGTCGGCGCTGTCGCGCCGCGTGACGAACTTCGGCATGTGGCAGGAAATGCAGCCGCTTTGGTAGAAGATTTTCTTGCCCTGAAGGGTCGCGGGGAAGCTCGCCTTGCGGCGGGCAGGAACGGCAAGGTTGGCCGAATAGAAGGTGACGAGGTCGAGGATCGGGCCGGGGGCCTCCTCCTTGCCAAGCCGTTTCTGCACGCCGGTCGGCATCTTCCCGCACTTGGCTTCGGCTTCTGTGCAATCGCCATGCGGGTCGGGTCTATCAGGCGTCGAAATGCCGATGTCATTGGAGAAGGCATCCGCGCTCTGGTCGCGCACGCTCGCATTCTGCGCCTTCCAGCCGAAGCGTCCGAGCGCAACCTTGCCGGTGCGATGGTCGCGCACGATGGCCGCCTTGCCGTGGATGCCGTTGCCGTCCGCATCATCCGGATCGGCGTGGGCAAGGATGTCCGCTTCAGGGATGGCCTCGATTAGACCGAGCCCGATCATCGCCGGCGCAACGCGCGGCGAGATCGTCGTTGTTGGGTCGAGTGGCCCGTAGCCGAGGTCGGTCACTTCGTATGTCGGACGGCGGAGCGAGATGGTCTCGCCGTCGCCGAGCGTCACGGGCTCCTCGGTGTAGCGGATCGCCATCTTGCCCTCTGAGGGAAGCCCTGGAACCGCAAGATCCTGCAACTGGTGGCCATAGGTTGGATCGGGGAAATTGACGACTTCGGCGCTGGCAATCGCCCGCTGCTCCTCAGGCGTTGTCGCCGGGCGCGACAGGCGCAGGAACATCGAGGTGGCGCTGACGCCGCCTTCCGGCGGCTTGCCGCGGCCGTCGTTCACGTGGCAGCTCATGCAGGAGCGGGCATTGAAAAGCGGCCCCAGGCCATCCGAGGCCTGCGTCGAGGACGGAGCGGAAACCCAGAGCTTCTTGAAGAGGGCATTTCCGAGCCGGAACGGCTGCTCTTCTTCGAAGGGGATTGTCGCGGAAATATGCGAAAAGGAGTCCTGCGTGACCGGATCGATGGAGGTGGCGCCGCCGGCCTGCATCGCTTCGTATTGCTCGGCCTTGGAAAAATCCGTGGTCGGCCGCGTCACCGTGGCGACGCGTTCCATATCCGCGTCGGAAAGGTCGGTTCGCTTCGTCGGGAGATCGAAACCGGATGCCAGGGCAACGGAAAATCCGGCGATCGCGGCGCAGAATGCGGCGCTGGTGAGAAGACGACGAGCCGGTATGGAAGGCATTCTTGAGTCCGGGCCGCTCCGACAGACGAAGCGGCCCGCCTTTTCACTTATTGGAAGACCGCGCCAGGATTATCCAAGCTG
>Ga0102591_1003386_pt1 | contig 14482 bp, 10 predicted proteins | sample AraplaCol_mCL_r2_2_FD_76860 | JGI IMG/M metagenome (GOLD analysis project Ga0102591, IMG submission 76860) | Arabidopsis root microbial communities from North Carolina, USA - plate scrape MF_Col_mCL_r2 (SPADES assembly) (version 2) | ecosystem: Host-associated > Plants > Roots > Endosphere... | reverse complement strand
AACACCAGCCAGGTCTCGACGCGAACCGTGACGGTCCAGGGCGGCGCCTATGCCGAGCACCAGATCCTGAGCGTGGCGATGGGCGACGCGGCGGCCGCGCCGGTCGAGTCATCAGCATTCACGCTTCGCCTGGCCCCCGGCGCCGGCGCGCGGCTGACGCTGAAGATGAAGCGCTATACGAACGCGCCGACCCTGAGCTTCCCCTGGGAGCGGGCGTAGTCTCGAAGGAGAGATCGATGATCGGCACGGCCGCCCGTTGGGCGATGCTGGCGGCGTTGGCGGCCGGACCCGTCCTGGCCCAGACGCCTGATCCCAAGCCAATCGCCGCCGTCGCCGCGGGCGGACCGGCGATCACCGGGGCCGAGACGACGCTCCTGCTGGTCGACCGCGAAGTCGATGACGAGGCTCAGGGCTCACTGCGCTGGGCGGTGGCGACCAGCAACGCCGATCCCGGCCGCTATCGCATCGAGATCGCCGCGCCGCGCATCGTGCTGACGTCGGCTCTGCCGCCGATCAAGGGGCCGCTGGCGATCGAGGGAAGGGCCTTCGCGCGTTCGGGTGGCCACAACGTCGTCGACGGTTCGGGCTACCTGCCACGGGACCTGAAATCCTGCCCCGGCACGGTCCCCGGCCAGTACGGGACCAATGTCCGCACGGCCAGCAATCCGGGCTTTGCCTTGGTCGACACCAAGGGCGTGACGCTGCGCGGTCTGGAGATCCGAAACTTCTGCATCGGCGTGCTTATCCTGAGGACGTCCAATGCCGTGATCGTCGACAACCGGATCGTCCGCAACATCGGCGGCGCGGGGGTGATGCTCAGCGGCGACGACGGCAAGGGCGGCTCGACCTCGAACACGACTTTGGACAACAAGGTCCTACGCAACACCTTCCTTGAGAACGGCGACGGCCTGGAGCTGACGCGCGGCGCGGCGTTCAATCTGATCGCCGACAACGTTTTCGACGGCGGGACCGACAATCTGGAGCCCTCGCAGGGCATCGAGATCCTGTGGGGCAACGACAACACGGTCGTCCGCAACCGTTTCGTCCGCTACTCAGACGGCCTGCAGTCGAACTGGGGCGCGCGCAACTACATCGGCGCCAACACCTTCGCGGGCAATGCGTTCGGGGTCAGTCTGACGGGGGCTGGCAACATGATCGAAGGCAACGACATCCGCGGCAACGGGATCGGCATCGCCGTGCGACCCGAAGCCAAGGTCGCCGCCAATCGCATCAGTCAGAACACGATCGCCGGCAACGGGCTGCCGATCATGCGCTGCTCGGCGGGAGGGTCTTGCGATCCGAAGATGGTCCGAGGCGGCATCGTGATCGGCCCACCGGGTCTGGAGCACGGCAGCTTCGTCGGCTCGCGCGGCATGGGCGTGGTGTTCGACAAGGCCGGCGCGGCGGTGATCTGCCTGAACCAGGACGACCCAGCGAGCTGCCATGCGCTGCCCCAGTTTGGGTTGGGACCGCCGCGCCTCTCGGCAGTGCGTCTGGCCGGCGGGACGCTCTCGGTGCAGGGCGTGTTGCAAGGCCCTCCGGTGAGCCTCGTCACCGTCGAGGTGTTCAGCGGCAAGGCCGGAACCGCGGAGGGCGAGCGCTATCTGGGCTCCATCCGAGCGGTCACCGACGGCCAAGGCAACGCCACCTTCACCGGCGAGGTCGAGGGCGCGGTCGCCGGTTCGGCGATCACCGCGACGAGCACCACGGCCGCCGGCGCCAGTTCGGCCTTCTCGAAGCCGTTGGCGCTCCGCTAGGTCCCTTCCTTCAGGAACGGCGCGACCGAGAACAGCTCACGCTCCGCCTTGCGGGGGTCGTCGACCATGGCCGAGGTCTGGTTGATCACCAGGGTTGGCCGGCGGGGCGGGGTGTATTTCTCCCAGACCGGGATCGCCGCGCAGTTCGGATCACCCGTGCGGGCGAACGAGACGAAGGCCGCGCTCATCTGGTCGCGAACCTTCTGGGCGGCAGGGCCGGTTCCGGTCATCGAGCCCTTGGCGTCCAGTGTGCCGAACACCAGGGCGATGTCGTAGCTGTGGTAGGCGCCCATCTTCGGATCGGTCTGGGCGCCGAAGTCCAGCTGGTACATCCAGGCCGGCGCGTCGATCTTCGCCCGCTGCTCGGCCTGGATCAGGTGCCCCGGCCACGAGCGGCCGGCCGTGGTGGCGGCGAAGAACACGTCCGACGGGCTGTAGTTCGGATAGAGCTCCCGATAGCGGGCGATGATGTGCTCGGGCGCAACGTCCAGGACGAGTTCGCCTTCCATTCGGCCGGGCAATTCCTCCCAGGTCAGAGCGAAGTTCTTGGGATCGCCACCCAGGAACGCCTTGGTCTCGTCGTGGGTGTTGCCGATGATCATCGGGATGTGGCCGCTCTCGCGCGGCGCATCCGGATAGAACGGATGGCGGGCCAAGACGCCGTGATCGACGACCGACCAGAACAGGATCGAGCCCTTGCGCTCCAGCGGATCGCGCGTCTTCAGGGCCTCAACCAGCTGGGCGGCGGGTAGGGTCTTGAGCGCTTCGGTCTGGTCGGGCTTGAGGCCCAGTTTCTCCATGAAGGCGCGGGCGCGGATCGTCGCGTGGATGGGACCCATGGCGGTGACATGCTGGCCGCTCATCGTCGCGACCTTGTGGTAGAGGCCCGCCGCGCGCGGCATGGCCATCAAGGTCACCAGCTTGGCGCCGCCGCCCGACTGGCCAAAGGTCATCACATTGCCAGGATCGCCACCGAACGCGGCGATGTTGTCGCGCACCCATTGCAGGGCCAGGATCAGGTCGAGGTTGCCGACGTTGCCGCTGTCGGCCAGGTCGGGGTCGCCCAGGCGCGCCAGGTAGGCGTAGCCGAAGCAGTTGAGGCGGTGGTTCACGGTGACCACGACGACGTCGTAGGTCTTGGCCAGCCAGGTCCCGTCGTAAAGCGGACTGGACCCTGAGCCGTTCGCGTGAGCGCCGCCGTGGACATAGACCATCACCGGCCGCTTCTTCCCGTCCGCCAAGCCCGGCGTCCAGACGTTCAGGAACAGGCAGTCCTCGCTGGTCGACTCCTCGGTCTTGAGTTGCGGGCTGGCCGGACCGTAGGCGAGGGCGTCGGCGATCCCCTTCCAGGGTTGGGCCGCCTGGGCCGGCTGGAAGCGGCGCGGGGCGGTGTCGGCGCCATAACGGACGCCCTTGAACACCTTGATCCCGTCGATTTCGACGCCGCGCACCCGTCCGGCCGTGGTTGTCGCGATCGGAGCGGACAGGCCGATGGCGTTGACCCTAGGGGCTGCCACCAGCGCGGCGGCTCCGACCAGAACGGCGCGGCGATCGACGGCCATGTTTTCTCTCCCGGTTTTGTCGTCGTTGGGCCGTAGCCCGCCGAGGGAGAGAAACGGCGCGCGTTAGCGCGCGTCCGGCTCCGTCGGCGAAGCCTCGGCCAGGCAAAGGTCGATGAAGGCCTGCAGGATCGGGCTCTCGTTGTCCTTGCGCCAGGCCATGTAGAGCTCGACCGGCCGGTCGGGTGTTGTCGCCACGGGCCTGAACTGCACGTCGTCGAAGTGCAAGCTCATCGCCGCCTCGGGCACGATCGCCGCGCCTAGGCCGGCGTGAACGAGCGCCAGCATTGAGTGGATCTGGGTGACGTGCTGGACGTAGTTTGGCGCCACGCCGTTGGCGTCGAACAGCGTCGTCAGCATGTTGTAGAAATAGCCCGCGCCCTCGGGCGAATACATGATCAGCGGCGCGCCGTCGAAGTCGGCCAAGGTCAAGGACGCCTTGGCCAGGCGCGCGTCGCCGGTCGGCAGGGCCGCGACCAGGGGTTCGGACAATACGCGGGCGGTGGCGAACTCGACCCGTTCCATCGGTGGACGGACCAGGCCGATGTCGATGCGGCCGGTCAGCAGCGCCTCGACCTGTTCGCGGGTGACCATCTCGCGCAAGGTGAGATCGGCGTTTGGGAGCCGGGCCTTGGACAGGATCACCAGCTGCGGCAGGAAATTGTAGCCCGAGGCGGCGGTGAACCCGATGGCGATCTGGCCGGCCTCGCCGCTGGCGATGCGGCGGGTGGCCAGGGCCGCGCTCTCGGCCAGGCGCAGGATGCGGCGCGCTTCCAGCAGGAAGGCGCGGCCGGCGGGAGTCAGGCGCACCGAACGGCTGGTGCGGTCCAGCAGGGTGACGCCGAGGATCCGCTCCAGCAGCTGGACCTGCCGACTGAGCGGCGGCTGGGTCATGTTCAGCCGCTGGGCGGCCCGTCCGAAATGCAGCTCCTCGGCGGTGGCCACGAAGCAGCGCAATTGGCTCAGCTCGAACATCGGAAAGCGCCCGTTCACAACACCCTGAAGGCGCGAAGCTAGACGCTCGTTCGGGCCGATCGCTAGCGCCTTCTTACCGGGGAGGGGTGTGAACGCGTTCATCGTGAGCGCGAGGTCCTGCGATCAGGGTCGATGCGTCATGAGCATTGACCCTGATCGGGCGCTCACCCGGCCGCCGCGCGGCGCTGGTCGCCGGGCTGCACCCGAGCGATCAAGGCCTGGAGCTCGCCCAGTTCGGCCGGGGTCAGCTCGGTCAGCGGCAGGCGCACGGGACCGGCGTCGCGGCCGATCGCCTTCATCCCCGCCTTCACGATCGAGACGGCGTAGCCCTTGCCGCGATTGCGCAGCGAGATGTAGGGCAGGACGAAGTCGCGTAGGCCGGCCATGACGGTGTCGCGGTCGCGAGCGCGCACGGCCTGGTAGAAGGACAGGGCCCATTCCGGCAGGAAATTGAAGATGGCCGACGAATAGGTCGTCACGCCCATTTCCAGATAGGGCAGGGCGAAGGTCTCTGCCGTCGGCAGGCCGCCGATATAGGTCAGGCGGTCGCCCATGCGGGCATAGACCCGCATCATCAATTCCAGGTCGCCGACGCCATCCTTGAAGCCGACGAGGTTGGGGTTGCGGTCGCAGAGCTGCTCGAGGGTGTCCTCGTTGATGATCGCGTTGTCGCGGTTGTAGACGATGACGCCAAGCTTGGTGGACTTGCAGACCGCCTCGATGTGGCCGGCGAGGCCGTCCTGAGTGGCGTTGGTCAGGTAGGGTGGCAGCAGCAGCACGCCGTCCGCGCCCGCGGCCTCGGCGTCGCGCGCCAGATCGGTGGCGATGGCCGTGCCGTAGCCGCAGCCGGCGATCACCGGGATCCTGCCAGCGGTCTCGGCGACGGCGGCGCGGACCACCTGGCCGACTTCCTGCGGGCGCAGCGAGAAGAACTCGCCCGTGCCGCCAGCGGCGAACAGGCCGGCCAGATCGCGTTCCAGCATCCAGCCGCAGTGCTCACGGTAGGGCGCTTCCAGAAACTGATGCTGATCGTCGAAATGGGTGACGGGAAACGACAGCAGGCCGCCGCCGAGCTGGCGGGCCATTTCCGTCGGCGACATTCGGCTCATGAAGTCCTCTCCGAGCGGCGGCGCTCGTCTCGGGTCGTCCCGGGAGGCCGCTTGTTGATGATCACGGTAGAGAGGGCTGAGGTCGCGGTCTAAGCCAAAGGCGCTATCGACTGATACAGGATTTGGCTTGATGTGAAGGAAGGCGACGTTCCCGCCTGAGGCGAGCTTGCCTGTGGATAGAATCACCAGGCAGCTTGAGCGTCAGTTGCTTGAGGGGCGTGTCATGGTGGCGTTGAGCAAGGCCAGGGGTTGGCTGGTTCGGAATTTCACGGGCAGCCTGCTGCTGGGATGGTTGGTGATCGCGGTCGTGGGCTGCACCGCCATAGGCGGCTGACCCGCCCCAATCCGTGTAAGGAGGAAGGCGGGCCGTTCGCGGCCGTCCGCTAGAAGCGGACGCGCAGGCCCACGAAGTATTGGGGCCCGCTCTCGCTGACTTCGGTGATCGAGTCCTCGCCGGCCTTGTACATGATGTCCCGGGCGGCGGTGACGTTCAGGGCCTGCAGCTTCAGTTGGACATGCTTGGTCAGGTCGTATTGAGCCGAGAGGTTCAGGATGCCCGAGCCGCGGACGCTGCGATTGGTGCCACTGTTGGGCTTGGAATAGTCCGAACGATAGCGGTACGAGGCGCGCAGCTGCAGCTTGCTGCCTTCCCAGTAGATCGAGCCGTTGACGTTGTGCTTCGACAGACCCCGCAGGTTGGCCGGGTCGACATAGGGCGCGACGGTCGACGGGTCGGGGAATTCGAAATCGGCCTTGGCGTACTTGTAGCCGATCGTCGCGCCCAGGCCGTCCAGCGGCTTGGGCAGCATGCTGAACACATAGCTGCCGCTCGCCTCGAAGCCGTAGAGGTGGCGCGTTTCGGGGTCGTTGGCCGGCGCGACGGCGTTGAACTCGACGAGTTGGCCATTGGCGATGATCGAGGTGGTGAACGGCTGCACAGAGTCGAAGGACGCGCCCTTGACCCACTTGTAGTAGGTCGCGAACGACAGGGCGCTTTCCGGGGTCAGATAGAACTCCAGCGAAGCGTCGAGATTCCAGCTCTCCAGCGGCTTCAGCTTGGGATTGCCGGTGTTCGATCTGGCCAGCGCGCCCTGGACGGTGGTGGCCGTGGCGTCGACGACCGGCGTGATGCCGACGTTGAATTCCTCGATCCCCACCCGGGCGATGGCGCGCGAGCCGGCCAGACGCAGGCGGGTCTTGTCGTTGAGGTCGAAGTTCACGTTCAGGCTGGGCAGCCAGTAGTGATACTTGCCTTCGCCTTCGACGGTCGAGATCGTGCCGGGCACGGTGGTCACCGTGGCGACCGAGCCGCCGACCGAAGGGGTCACCAGCACTTCGGACCGATAGCCGGTCGACTCGACCTTGGTCGTCACATAGCGCAAGCCCATGTTGCCGCTGACCGGAAGCCCGCCGACCTCGGAGCGGAACTGCCCCATCACGTAGAGCGCGCCGATCTTCTCGGTGACGTCGGTGTCCTCGGGGCCGCGGCTGTCGGCCAGCAGCGGATTGGTGTCGCGGCCGGCATAGGCGCGGAACAGGCAGCTGTTGTCGAACTGGGCCCAGGACCGGATGTTGGTCGGGGACTCCTTCATGAACCGCGTTGTGGCGTAGGGGACGCGGCAGTTGGCGTTGGCCTGGGCCACGATCTGGGCGACGGTCAGGCCGTCGCGGGCGATCGGGATGGGCACGTCGCTGTTGTTGTTGGCGTCGGTCTTGCGGGTGTGGACCGAATAGCGGAAGCCACCGCTCAGGGTGTGGAAGAAGCCTTCGCCCAGGTCGTACTTGCCATCCAGGCGCACGGCGCTGATGGCGTCCTTGCGGTCGGTGACCAGGCGGTAGCGGGCGTAGTTGGTGTTGCTGGCCGGGACGGCGCTGACGTAGTTCGCCGGATCGTTGATGTCGAAGCCGACGAAGGTCACCTCGGGAACCACGTCGTTCGTGCCGTCCAGCGTGTAGACCACGCGGCGGCCCGACCGCATGTTGGTGGCCTTCTGCAGCTCGGTGCGGTGCGATTTCGAATACGAGAGGTCGCCGTTCAGGGTCAGCTTGTCGCCGGTCCAGGTGGTGGCCAGGCCGCCGCCGACATATTCCTCTTCCCGCAGACGGTCCTCGAGCTGGATCTCCACGTTCGAGTTACCCGTGTACTTGATCAGCGCGCCGTCGCTGTAGTCGTTGCCCTGTCCGCCGATGATCAGCGGCTGCACGCCGCGCGCCGCTTCGGTGATCGCGAGCTGATTGCGGTTCTCCAGGCTGGAGCGCTTCGAGTACTGGCCGTCCAGCACGAAATCCAGCTGGTGGTTCGGCTGCCACTGCAGGGCGCCGATAACGCCGTCGCGGATCTCGCTGGTGTTGATCTGACGGAAGGTGCGCGAGGTGGTGGCGAAATAGAGCGGCGACTCGTTGGTTCCGGCCAGGTTGGCCGCCGACAGAGTGGGGCGCAGCGCGCAGTTGAAGCTGGTCCCCGCGGCCGTCTGGGCCGCCGCCGTGCCGGTGATCAGCGCCGGGTCCTTGGCCGAGGTGCTGCACGGGATGAACGACGAGTTGGTGCTGTAGTAGTCCTCGGGCTGGGCCTGGTCTTGGTGCTGCCAGCCGATCGAAACGCCGACGCGGCCCAGCTTGGTGTCCCAGCGATCGGTGGCCGAGATGTTGTAGCGATAACCCAGCCCATCCCGGCCGCGAATGGCGGCGTCCTTGGGCAGGTAGACCTCGCGGAACTCGGCCTGGATGCGCGGCTTGGCTTCAAGCGGACGGATCGAGCGCAGGTTGATGACCCCGGCGATGCCGCCTTCGGCCATATCGGCCTGCTGGGTCTTGTAGACCAGCACGCCATTGATCAGTTCGGACGGGAACTGCTGGAACGCCACCGACCGGTCAGGGCCGGCGGTCGAGACTTCGCGGCCATTGAAGGTGGAGAAGCTCAGCGTGGGGCCAAGGCCACGGACGGACAGCTCGTTGGCGTTGCCCTTGAAGCGGTCGGCGGTGACGCCGGTGATACGCTCCAACGTGTCGCCCACGGAGTTGTCGGGCAGGGCGCCGATCTCGTCGTTCACAATGGCGTCGACCACCGTCTCGGTGTTGCGCTTGGTGGCCAACGAGTTGCGCTGGGTGGCGCGGATGCCGGTGACGACCAGCTCTTCCACCTGGGCCGGCGCAGGCTCGGCGGCCGGCGGGGCGGAGGTGGTCTGGGCGGTCGCGACGACCGGAATGGCGGCGGCCAGAGCGGCCGAGGCGAAGAGCGCGGCGCGAAGCGAATGCGCGGAGCATGCGAGCATGGTGACCTCCCCTAAGTCGCGCCCGTAGAGCGAGCGTCATTGCGAGCGCCAGCTTTGTCAGATCGTGACACCGGTGACAAGACTGGTATGACCAAATTGGCGCCTCTTGGTCGCCAGAAATTCGCCAATGAGGTCGCCTGGCCAAGATGGCATGACCGGTTCCCAGCCGGGAAACGGCAAAATGTAGGACAAATGGCAAGGGGGAGGCTCTTTGTAGCGAGCTCGTTCCGAAATTGGCTTGGTCATATCGTCTAGCTCCAGGATAATTGGTATGGCCAAATTGTTTGCCGGCGCCCATTGTCGGTTTTGGGAATGGGGCTGAGCCCAAGGCCTGAGGGAGGTTGGCCCAATGTCGGACGAGTTGAGCGGAGGTCCCTCTCGGCGAGGCGTGCTCGGTCTTTCGGCGGCGGTGGTTCTGACGCCGTCCCTGGCCAGCGCCTCGGGCGTGGTCGCCGCCGATCTTCAGCCCTATGCGACCTTGCTGAAGACCTGGTGTGACGGCCTGATGGGACGGCAGGTCGCCGGGCTGGTCGGGGAGGGCGCCAATGGGGGCTTCCTATGCCCAGGCTGCGGCATGATTCACGGCCGTAGCGCCGACGCCGTCTATCCGCTGTTGCGGATGGCCCGAAGCAGCGGTGATCCGCGATACGTCCAGGGGGCCAAGGCGGTCCAGGACTGGAGCGAGCGCAACGTCAGCCGGGCCGACGGCGGCTGGGTCAATGACGTCTTTCTCAACGACTGGAAGGGTACGACCGTCTTTCGCGCCATCGCCCTGGCCGAGGCGCTGATCCATCACGGAGACCTGCTGGACACGAAGACGAGGCAGGCCTGGCGCGTCCGCCTGGCGGCGGCTTACGACTTTCTCGTCGGCTACATGACGATGGATACCGGCAACATCAACTATCCGGTCTCGGCCGCCTACGCCTTCTCGCTCGGCGCCGAGGTCTTCGAGCGACCCGACTACGAGACCCGGGCGCGCGCGTTCGCCCACGCCTGCGTCGACTACTTCACCCCGAACGGCCTGCTATTCGGCGAGGGCCATCCTCAGCGCGGCCGGACGCCGAAGGGCCGGTCGCCGGTCGATCTCGGCTACAATGTCGAGGAATCCCTGCCGGCCCTGGCGATGTACGCATTGCGGACCGGGGACAAGGCGGTGCTGGACCAGACCCTGATCGGTCTGCGGGCCCACATGGAATTCATGCTGCCTGACGGCGGGTGGGACAACAGCTGGGGAACGCGAAACTTCAAATGGACCTGGTGGGGCAGCCGCACCAGCGACGGCTGTCATCCGGCCTATCGCTTATTGGCCGACCACGATCCGCGCTTCGCCGAGGTCTCGACCCGCAACCTGGCCCAGATGGCGGCCTGCACGCACGATGGCCTGCTGTATGGCGGTCCGCACTATCGTGAGCAGGGCTACCGTCCTTGCATCCACCATACCTTCGCCCACGCCAAGGCGCTGGCGGCGGTGATCGACCTGGCCAAACCCGCGCCGGTCGCGCGCGCGACGCTGCCCCGCGACGCTCCCTACGGTTTGAAGCCGTTTCCGGAGATTGGAACCCATCTGGCGTCCGTCGGCCCGTGGCGCGCCACGTTCACGGACTACGACTTCGACTATCTGGCGCCGGGCGGTGGCGGCCATGCGTCGGGCGGCGCGCTGTCGCTGCTGTATCATCAGGTGCTCGGGCCGGTCCTGGCGGCCAGCATGACCCGCTACAAGGCGGTCGAAATCACCAACCAGCAAGCGCCGCTCGACGCCACCCACCAGCCGCTGACCCCGCGCATCGAGCTGTTGCAGGGCAAGGACGTCTTCACCAGCCTGGCGGATCTCGTCGCCGAAATGACCGTCGAGGGCGACGCGCAACGGGTGCGGGTCAGCGCGCGGGGCCGCCTTCTCACGCCCGAAGGACGGGCGCCGGATTCCGCTGTGAGCTACGAACTGCACTATGAGCTCACGCTGGGCGGGCTCGTCCTGACCGCTCGGGTCTCTGGTCTCGGGGAGGGCAGGCACGCGCGGCTGATCGCGCCGATCATCGCGCGGCGGAACGAAGTGACGGCCCAGCCGGACGCCCGCAGCTTTCTGGTCTCCCGCAAGGCCGGACGGATTCTGGCCCGGAGCGCCGAGCACGACTTCGAGCCGCTGGTCGTTCCGCGCATCTTCAATCTCGTGCCGGGCTTCCAGGCCGCGCCGCTGACCATCGCCCTGACGGACGGCCAAACCGCACGGTTGGAGGTCTCGGCCCAGACCTAGACTATGGCGCCGTTGCAACGTGGTTAAGAAACTCGCGGAACGATGTCATCTGAAAGCCCAGTTCTTGCGTTGAAAGCTTATCTAGGGACGCCGGAAGCCGCCTTTGCCGCTCGATATCGACGATCTGAACCGACTGCTGTTCCAAACGGAACAGGCCCGCCGCCTGCTGGTCGGCGATCGATTGAGCGCCTACGGCCTTGTCTTCGGCCAATGGGTGGTGCTCGACGCGCTCTTCAAGGAAGGGCTTTCGTCGATGACCGCCCTGGCCGCTGTGATCGGCGCCGACCGCACCACCTTGACCCGCACGATCGATAGTCTGGTGGCGGCCGGCTACGTCGATCGCAAGACCCCTATCGAGGATCGACGGCTGGTCGTTGTCGATCTGACGCCGAGTGGGAGGATTTTGGTGGAACAGGTATTGGCGGGCCTTGCGCCGGCCCACGAGACCGTGTTCGCCGGCTTTTCACGCCAGGATCTCGACGCCCTATCCGTCTTTCTTGCCCGGTCGCTGGCTCAGATAAAGCTGGCCGCCGCTGAAGGTCCAAGGCCCAAGGCGCTTCCCCGACTGGAGCGAGGCAGGTTGCGCGCCGGCGAGACGCGGGGGCGTTCGCGCCTCCGGCCCTAGCTCGACCTCGGCCACGACCTGACCGGCCTCGTCGAGGACCAGCATCTGCCATGGGCCGGGCTTGTCGAAGGCTTCGGGATAGTCCCGCACGAGCGCCGCGCCCAACCGCAAAGCCTCGCGCCTGGCTTCGTCGAGGTTGCGCAGCAGCACGCCTTCCGGGTCGGGAAAGTGTTCAGGCGAGACGACCTCGAACCGAAACCTGCGCATTTCACCCCGCGACGACGTAGGAGCGTCGACACGGAGAACGCATCTCGGACAAAAAGGCGCCGCAATCCGGCAAGGATGGATCGAAAAAGCGTCATGGTCGTCGCCTCGAGGGCGACGACCATGACCTCGACTACATCGGTCCGACACCGCCCGGGTTGGTCTGGAAGTCGAAGGCGGGCTCGCGGGGACGGCGCGGATTAGGGACGCCCTTGCCGCCGAAGCCGTAGGTGAAGCCCACGAACACCGCGCGCAGGTCCAGGTCCATGGCGCGGCGGTCGCGCAGAGCGGGGGTGTTGATCACTAGCTTGTCGCCGAAGGTCTTCAGCGCGTCCTGCACGGTCACGACGCCCGAGAGGCGGTCGTTGAACTTGTGCCGGTAGCCCAGGTTCAGCATGCCGGTCGGCTCGCGATAGCCCTGCGGCGTCAAGCGCTTGCCGATCGCGAAGCCGCTGACCTGGAGGAAGTCCTTGGGCGTGGCCTGGACGTTCAGGGCGGCGTAGCCCGAGACGGTGAAGGCCGAGCGCTTGTCGGGGAAGCCGAGCTCGGTGGCGCCCAGCTCGTTCCAGGCCGCGTTGCCGCTGATCGTGTACGAGACCTTGGGCGTCAGGCGGGCGTTGGCGACCAGTTCCAGACCGCCGGCGCGGCTCTTGGCCAGATTGGCCTTGGTGGTCAGCAGCACGCCATTGCCGATGTCGCGCACCACGTCGGTGACGCCGTCGCGGGCCTCGCGCCAATAGAGCGTGCCCAGATAGTAGTTGAAGCCCTTGCGCGGCTGGTAGGCGACCTCGAACGAGTCCGTCGTCTGCGGCTTCAAACGCGGGTCGCCCTGCCGATAGCTGTAGGGGTCCTGGTAGATCCGGTAGGGGTTCAGGTCCTGGGCCGTCGGGCGCTGAATGCGGCGGCTGTAGCTGGCGTTGATTTGGCGCGTGTCGTCGACCCGGTACTGCACATGCAGCGACGGATAGGCGCGCAGGTAATCGTAGCCGTCCTTCAAGTTGGAGGTGACCTGGTTGGTGTCGATCTTGACCTCCTCGATCCGCAGGCCCGGCATCACGGTCCAGTCGCCCATCGGTCGGTTATAGGTGGCGTATAGGGCGTGGACCGCCTGGTCGTAGCGAAACTGGTTGGTCAGGGCCGGATCGACCACCAGTCCAGCCGAGGTCGGCCCGCGAGCGCCGTAGTTGTCGTAGTCGTTGTCGTCGATCTGCAGCTCGTAGCCCGCCACCAGCTTGGCGCCGCCGGGCAGGGGGCGCTTGTACTCGGCCTTCAGGCGGGTCTGGACCAGCTCGTCGCCGATACGGACGTTCTCGACATAGTTCGAAACCGCGGGCAGTTGGTTGAAGCCGCTCGCCAGGGTCAGCTGGCGGTCGCGGGTGCGCTCGACGCTGGTGTGGACGGTGAATTCGTGCTCGTCGCCGGAGAACTTGCGGCGCAGGTCGCCCGATAGGCCGGCCACCGAGCGTTTCATCCGCCCGTCGCTAAGGCGCTGAAAGCGCGTGACGGGCGCGCCGTTAGGATCCTTGCCCTCGTAGGCCGAGCCGGCCTTGGAGTCGTATTCCATGTCGTTGTACCGCGCCTCGGCGCTGAGGCGGGTCTGCTTGTCGAGGTCGTAGTCGACGCTGGCGCGGGCGTTGTGCGACTGACCCCGGCTGGCGAAGCCGATCTTCTGATGGCTGTCGGCGTAGCGGCCCGTGGCCGCGTCCAGGCGCGAGCGGTCATCCACGATCTCGCCCTTGGCCTTGTCACGTCGCCAGCCCGCGTCGGCCGACAAGGTCAGCGCCTTGGTGTTGCGGGCCAGGGTGACGCTGGCGTTCTTGCGTCCCTCCGTGCCGAAGTTCGCGCGCGCCGACCCTGTCGTGCTGACGCCGCGCTGCTGCTTGGTGATCAGGTTGATGATCCCGGCCGTGCCCTCGGGGCTGAAGGCGGCCGACGGGTTGGTCATCACCTCGACCCGCTCGAAGTTGGCGGCGGGGATCTGCTGCAGCACCTGGCCGCGGTTCTCGCCCTTGAACATGCCGGACGGCTTGCCGTCGATCATGATGGTGACGTTGGCGTCGCCGCGCAGGCTGACATTGCCCTGGACGTCGACCTGGACCGAGGGGACGTTGCGCAGCACGTCGGCGACCGAACCGGTGGTCGCCTGCAGGTCCTTGCCCAGGCTGTAGCTGCGGCGGTCGATCGAGGTCTTGATGTCCTGGGCTGACGGTGCGGTGACGGTGACGCCCTGGACCTGGTTCGACTGATCCTTCTTGGCTGGCGAGGCGGAGGACGTAGCCGTCTGGGCGAACGCGTTGGCGCTGATCGCGGCCAGGCCCGTGGCGGCCAGCAGGGCTACGCGGCGGGTCGGGAAGGTCATGGGAAGTCTCCTCTGTTGGCGAGGAAACTGCCGCATCGACTCAAAGCGTTGCAGTGCCTGGGATCACGCGTTGAGGGTGACGTTTGTCACTTCAGGGCTTCGGCGGGTCGATCGGGTCGATCGGGTCGAGATATTGCCCCACGACGGCCTCGACGCCGGTAAAGATCAGGGTGCGGGTCACGCCGAACCGGCGGACGTTCACCTGGTTCACCTCGTCGCCATAGATGTCGGAGAACATCGCCGCCTTGATCCCCACCATCGCGGTGGCGTCCGCTGGCGCGATCTTGCCGACGTACTCAAAGCGCACCTCGTCCGCGCCGAGGGTCAGGTCCGTCAGGGTCAATTCGACGATCTTGCCGTCCACCGCCACG
>Ga0102591_1003381_pt1 | contig 14503 bp, 11 predicted proteins | sample AraplaCol_mCL_r2_2_FD_76860 | JGI IMG/M metagenome (GOLD analysis project Ga0102591, IMG submission 76860) | Arabidopsis root microbial communities from North Carolina, USA - plate scrape MF_Col_mCL_r2 (SPADES assembly) (version 2) | ecosystem: Host-associated > Plants > Roots > Endosphere... | reverse complement strand
CAGGCCAACGGAGTCGAGATCGGCTTCACCGACGTCAACCTGCTGGACGCCCCGCCGCCGACCGCCCACGTGCTGCTGGCCGGCGACATCTGCTACGAGGGCCCGATGGCCAAGGCGGTCATGGCCTGGCTGGCCCAGGGCCGCGCAGCCGGGGCGGCGGTGCTGGTCGGCGATCCGGGCCGCACCTACTTCCCCAAGGAGGGCCTGGCGAAGCTGGCCGAATACCAGGTGCCCACCACCCGCGAGCTGGAAGACCTGGCTGTGAAGCGCACCAGCGTCTGGACTCTGCCTTGACGTCAAACTAGAACATTTGCGGAACATCAGTGGAGACCCGCCCATGCGCGAGGACGGCAAGATCGACTACATCGAGTGGGCGGGCGGCGAGCTGCCGGCCACCAAGGCCTTCTATTCGGCCGCCTTCGGCTGGACCTTCACCGACTACGGCCCCGACTACGCGGCCTTCGAGGGCCAGGGCGCCGACGGCGGCTTCGTCGGCGATGTGACGGAGGAGCCGGCTAAGCCGCTGGTGGTGCTCTACGCCGTCGATCTGGAAGCCATGGAAGCCAAGGTCACGGCGGCCGGCGGCGTGGTCGTGAAGCCGATCTTCGAATTCCCGGGCGGCCGGCGGTTCCACTTCCTGGATCCGGCCGGCAACGAGCTGGCCGTTTGGAGCGCGACGGGGTTCGAATAAGACGATCCTCCCCCTATGGGGGAGGTGGCCCAGAGGGCCGGAGGGGGGCCGTTTTCAGCTTGCGAAGCCTCGCCTTCTTCTCCCGTAAAATCCCCGCGAAAGCGGGGACCCAGGTGTTTTATCGTCGAACGCCGTGGGTTTCAGAAAAAGCCTGGGTCCCCGCTTTCGCGGGGATTTTACGGATGTTGGGCGGTTTGCCGCTCCTCAGCCACAGCGTTCCCGCCCGCAAAAACCGTCACAAACCCTGGCTAAGTTCCGCACCCTGACGATTGGGGAATCCAGGTGGGCCAGCGGAGCTGCGGCGACTGCGGGATGTGCTGCAAGCTGATGGGCGTCGAGGCCATCGGCAAGGCGCCGCACGCCTGGTGCGGCCACTTCCGCAAAGGCGCCGGCTGCGCGATCTATGCCGACCGCCCCCGGGCCTGCGCCGACTTCTCCTGCTACTGGCTGAACGCCGAGGGCCTGTCCGACGACTGGCGGCCCGACCGCGCCCGCTTCGTCCTGCACCGCGAGGACGGCGGCCGGCGGCTGATCGTCGAGGTCGATCCGGCCCAGCCCCAGGCCTGGCGCAAGGCCCCCTACCACGCCACCTTTCGCGACTGGGCCCGGCGCGGCGCGGCCGGCGGCCTGACCCTCAACGTGCTGGTCGGCCCGCGCGCCTTCGAGATCCGCGCCGACGGCGACGTCGACCTCGGCATCGTCCGCGACATGGCAGCCAAGCCCTTTGCTTCTTCCGCCCCTCTTGGCGAGACCATCCGATGACCGACGCCGCTCCCACCGCCGCGCCTGGCAAGGCCTGCGGCTCCTGCGGCATGTGCTGCAAGGTGCTGGCCATCGACGAGCTGAACAAGCCCGACGGCGTCTGGTGCGGCCACTTCAGGAAGGGCGGCGGCTGCGGCTCCTACGAGACCCGTCCAGGCGCCTGCCGGGGCTTCCACTGCCTGTGGCTGACCTCGGAAAAGCTCGACGAGGCCTGGCGGCCCGACAAGGCCGGCTTCCTCATGTATTCCGACCGCGACGGCAAAAGGCTGAACGTGGTGGTCGATCCCGGCAAGCCGGCCGCCTGGAAGCGAGAGCCCTACTACCGCCGCATCAAGGCGATGTCGCAGCGGGCCTATGACGGCTACGAGCTGGTGGTCTGCGTCGGCGATCGCCGCACCGTGGTCTTCCCCACCGAGGACGTCGAGCTGGGCGTGCTGAACCCCGGCCACAAGCTGGTCAGCGGCTATGTGAACCGCGACGGCGCCCAGGTCCCCTTCGCCATGGTGCTGAGCGACGCCGAGGGCTGAGCGCCCTGACTGCTGAAACGGGCTCAGCAGGCCGTGGACGAGCCCGTGGCTAATCCCGCCGCCCGAAGGGCGCTATCTGGGCCTCCTGAACCAGGGAGAGGCCCTCATGAGCAAATCCGGGCGCGACGTCATCGTGGTCATCGGGGCGGGCCAGATCGGCCAGGCGATCGCTCGACGTGTAAGCGTCGGCAAGCGCGTGCTGCTGGCCGACATGAAGCGCGAGAACGCCCAGGCCGCCGCCGAGGTGTTGGCCGACGCCGGCTACGAGACCCACGTCGCCGTGGTCGACGTCGCCTCGCGGGAAAGCGTCCAGGCCCTGGTCGCGACCGCCACGGCCCTGGGCGCGGTCACCGGCCTGATCCACGCCGCCGGCGTCTCGCCCAGCCAGGCGCCGGCGCACGTCATCCTCAGGGTCGACCTCTACGGCACGGCGCTGGTGCTGGAGTTGTTCGGCGAGGTGATCGCCCCCGGCGGCTGCGGCGTCGTCATCGCCTCGCAGTCGGGCCACCGCCTGCCGCCGCTCAGCGTCGAGCAGAACCACGCCCTGGCGACAACCCCGACCGAAGCGTTGCTGGCCCTGCCCTTCCTGGCTCCGGAAGTGGTCACCGATCCGCTGAACGCCTATCAGCTCTCCAAGCGCGGCAATTCCTTGCGGGTGGCCGCCCAGGCCGTGCGCTGGGGCGAACGCGGGGCGCGGATCAACGCCATCAGCCCGGGCATCGTCATGACGCCCCTGGCCCGCGACGAACTCACCGGCCCGCGCGGCGCAGGCTATCGCCGGATGATCGAGGGATCGGCGGCGGGGCGCGCCGGAACACCCGACGAGGTCGGGGCCGTCGGCGCCCTGCTGATGGGTCCCGACGGCGGCTTCATCACCGGCAGCGACATCCTGATGGACGGCGGGGTGACGGCGGCGTGGCTCTACGGGGATTTGGCGAAGGGGTGAGGCTTCGCGAGCCCTTATCGTCGAACGCCAAGACCCGTCGTCATCCCGGAAAGCCCGAAGGGCTCATCCGGGATCCAGGGGACTGGGCGGGGCGGCAAGTTTGAACATCCAGGCGATGGCCGGCGCACTGCGGCCGCCCCTGGGTCCCGGCTCTACGCTACGCTTCGGCCGGGATGGCGATCTAGAATGAAGGCCAGCGCAGGCCTCAGCCCCGCGCCTTCACCGGCGCGGCGCCGTCGACATAGGCCTCGTTGAGATAGACCTCGGCCTCCTGCGGCGACAGGGCCGGCGCGTAGCCGAAGCCCTGGCCGTAGTCGCAGCCCAGCTTCTGGAGCGCGTGGGCCATCTCGGCGTTCTCGACGCCCTCGGCGACGACTTCCAGGTCGAGATCCTGGCCCAGCTTCACCACCGAGCGGACGATCTTGGCCGAGCCGGCGTTGCCGCCCATGGTCCGCACGAAATAGCGGTCGATCTTCAGCGTGTCGAACGGCAGGCGCGTCAGGTAGGACAGCGACGAGAAGCCGGTGCCGAAATCGTCCAGCGCCAGGCCAGCCCCCGCCTCGCGTAGGCTGCGCAGGATCACCGCGGCCCGCTCGGGGTCGCGCATGATGTCGCTTTCGGTGACTTCCAGCTTCAGCGCGCCGCGCGGCAGGCCGTTCTCGCGCAGCACCTGGGCCACGTCGTGCACCAGGCCCGGACGGTCGATCTCGCCGGTCGACAGGTTGACGCTGACGGTCAGGGCGCCGACGGCCGGATGGGTGTGGCGCCAGGCGGCCAGTTGCTTGCCGGCGCTGCGCATCATGTGCTCGCCGAGCTCGGCCATCAGGCCCATCTCTTCGATCAGCGGCAGGAACTCGTCGGGCGGCAGCAGGCCGCGGCGCGGGTGAATCCAGCGCGCCAGGGCCTCGAAGCCCGACAGGGCGCCGGTCGACAGGCGCACGACCGGCTGGAAATAGGGAATGATCTCGCCGCGGCCGATGGCGCCGCGCAGGTCGGCTTCCAGCGCCAGGCGCGACAGGCCGTCGGTCTCCATCGAGCGGCCGTAGGCGGCGGCCGAGCCGCGCCCGTTGGCGGCGGCGGCCTCGACGGCCAGTTCGGCCCGGCGGACCAGCTCGGCGGCCTCCGGCGCGTCCTCGCCGCCCTCGGCCGAGACGGCGCCGATGGTCAGGGTCGGGTGGATGTCGAAGCCGGCGATGCGCAGCGGCTGTTCCAGCGCCGAGCGCAGCAGCTCGGCCGGCTCGTAGCCGTGCGGCTCGCACAGCACGGCGAACTCGTCCTCGCCGATGCGGCCCAGGATCGAGCCCTCGGGGAAGGCGGCGGCCAGGCGCGAGCCGAGAGCGGCCAGCACGAGGTCGGCGCGCTCGTGGCCCAGGGCCTCGTTCAGGCGGCGCAGACGGTCGAGGTCGGCGACCACCAGTTCATGCACGCCGGTGTGGGTCAGGCGCTCGCGGGCGCGGGCGATGAAGCTGCGACGGTCGAGGAGCCCCGTGAGGTCGTCCTTGCCCGAGGCGGCGAATTTCACTTCCGGGGCGATGACGCCGGCGGCGCGCAGGCCCTCTTCCAGCCAGACGCCGCGCCAGATGCAGGTCTCGCCGCCGCGCATGCGCATGCGCACGACGATCTCGGAGCCAGCCTCGCGCACTCGCAGCAGCTCTTCGGCCTGGGCGCGATCCTGCGGCAGGGCGAGCGCGCGGAAGGCGGCCGAGGCGCATTCGGGGGCCAGGGGCGACAGGCCCAGGGCCCGGGCCGCGCCGTTGATGCGCAGCCGGTCGGTCTCGGGGTCCCAGTGCCACAGCGCGACCTCAGCGGCGCCCAACGCTTCCAGCGTGGTCGTCGCGTCCCAGATCCTACGCTCGGCTACCTTGAAAGACATGCCCGTTCCCGCGCCGCCCGATCCCCCATGGATGGACGGCGTGCGGTCCGGGCCAAACTCACGACGGAGCAATCAACCCGAACAGACGATGATCTCGCCACTCGCCGTTAATTTTAAGATAAGCGCGCGCATATCCCTCCTCGGAAAACCCGCATCTCGTGAGCAGGCCGGCCGAGCGCGCGTTATGCGGCATGCAGGCCGCTTCCAGCCGGTGGAGACCCAGCGGGCCGAAGGCGAAATCGATCACCGCCCGCACCGCCTCGCTCGTATAGCCCTGCCCCGCATGCGCCTCGCCGGCCCAGTAGCCGACCACTCCGGTCTGGGCCACGCCCCGGCGGATGTTGAACAGGCGCACGCCGCCGACGATGGCGTCGTCGGACTTGCGGAACACGAAGAACGGAAAGGCTTCTCCCAGTTCGAGTTCGCGGGCGTAGGCGGCCAGGCGCTGGCGGAAGGCGGCCCGCGTCAGGTCGTCGGCCGGCCAGGTCGGCTCCCACGGCGTCAGGAAGGCGCGCGAGCCGCCGCGCAGCTCCGCCCACGGCTTGTGATCGGCCAGGCGCGGCAGGCGCAGATAGACCCGCTCGCCCTCGATGCGCGGGCCCTGGTCGATGCGGAGAAGACGGAGAATGGCGGACAAAGACGGGTCTCGAACAGCAGGGCCGCACCATTGCGGCTTATTGTCCGCCGAACAACGTCCGCCGGAAGATTTCCCCCGCGCCCAGCGCGCCCTTCGCCCCCAGCACCGCCGTGGCGGCCTTGGCGGGCGCCAGCATCCGCATGCCCAGGCGGGCGATGTCGGCGGCGCCGACCGCATCGACCCCGGCCGCCAGTTCGGCGGGCGAGAACAATCGGTCGAAGGTCAGGGCCTGGCCGGCGGCCTGCTCGGCGCGGGCCAGGGGCTGCTCGCGGGCCATGAACATGTGCGCCTTCAGTTGGGCCTTGCATCGGGCCAGCTCGGCCTCGTCGATGCGCTCGACCAGGGCCAGCAGCTGCTCGGCGCAGACCTGGGCGGTCTGGCCTGCGTCCTTGGCCGCGCAGCCGGCGTAGATGCCAAGCGCCCCTATGTCTGCATAGGTGTCGGCATAGGCGTCGATGTTGTAGGCCAGACCGCGCTTCTCGCGGGCCTCCTGGAACAGCCGCGACGACATGCCCCCGCCCAGGGCCTCGGCGAAGACGCGCAGGGCGAAATAGTCGTCGTCGCGCGAACCGGCGGCCGGCAGCATCAACACCAGATGCGCCTGCTCCAGCTTGCGGGTCTCGGCGAAGGATGCGCCGACGAACGGGGCGGGCTCGGGAACCGGCGCGCCGGGCGTGGCCGGCAGGTCGCCGAAGGCCTTCTGCGCCAGGTCCAGCAGCTCGGCTTCCTCGACCGCGCCCGTGGCGCTGACCACCAGCCGGTCGGCGGCGTAGAGGCTGGCGCGCCAGTCCGACAGGGCTTCGGGCGTCGCGGCCTCGACGGTGTCGACCGTGCCCAGGATCGGCCGGCCGACCGGATGGTCGCCCCAGGCGCCCTTCTGCAGCAGGTCGAAGACGTAGTCGTCGGGTGCGTCGGCGGCCTCGGCGATCTCCTGGGCGACCACCTGCTTCTCGCGGGCCAGATCGGCGGCGTCGAGCGTGGGCCGGCGCACGAGGTCGGCGAGAACCTCGACGCCCAGCGGCAGGCCGCCCTTCAGGGCGCGGATCTGGAAGCTGGTGCGCTCATAGCCGGTGGCGGCGTTGATCTGGCCGCCCTGGGCCTCGACCACCTCGACGATGTCGCGCGCGCTGCGCCCGCCCGCGCCCTTGAACACCATGTGCTCGAGCAGGTGCGACCACCCCGACCGCGCCACATCCTCATAGGCCGCCCCGCGCCCGGCGACGACGCTCAACGCCAGGGTCTCGAGCCCCGGCATCGGATCACAGACGACGCGGACGCCATTGGGCAGGGTATGGAGGATCGGAAGGGTCATTTCCCTCCGTGTAGACGCGTAAGCGGGTGAAGGCTACTCGCCCGCCACGCATATCGCCAATCGAGAGAGATTTTCTCCAAATGCGAACGCGTTGGGAGACCGCTTTAGCGTCTCCGTTAAATCCAAACTCGAAGAGAACGCAAATTCATCGTGTGAAAAACCTTCACGACCACTCTTCGAGATGGAATACTCTTCCAATTTCTTTACAAGATTTGCGTCTATTATTTTCGTAATGGAAAATAATCTCACATTTTGATCTTCTGACCACCAAATTTTCGAAAAATAAACCCAACTTCCATCGAAGTTTATCCGCGAAAACCCGGCCAAAGGTCCATCATAAAATTCCTTCAAGACGACAAAATCAAAAAAATCTTCCACAATGTGAAGATTGTCATATTTCAAAATTTCACCAATCATAGGCCACGACCGAATATCATATTGAAAGTATCAGCGACGCCTTGCGTTACAGGTTTCGGCAAGCCTACGGTATAATGCCCCGGACCACCCGTCTTAGTCACAGTAAATCCAGCCCGCTCAAGCGCAGCTCTGGCAGCAGAAGAGGCATTACTGCTGAATTTCGATGTGACAGACACACCATGGATTCCGATCGCCGACTCAGCCTCAGCCGCCTTTCTGGCAAGACGACCTGCACTTTCCCGAGAGGTTCCAAGACGATAGAGCTTGTCGCAGCGATTATGCACCCAGACTTGAACACCTCCAACGAAGTAGGTGTGAAAGTCCGCAACCTCGAAATTGTAAATACGCTCAACTTTCTCGGTCTTGACAATCTTAAGCACGGCTACGCTGCCACGCGTGGTGTCAAGCCGCTGCCCCACGTGCAATTCCGACGTAACGATCCAACCGGTCGAAGAATGAAAGGGATGATCATCCGTCACCCGGACGACCGTAGCGCGCCCATCCCCCTCGCTGAGCGTCACCTCCCAAATTTCGCGCTCCAGCCCCGGCCCCAGACCAACGACACGCTTTTGAGCGACTTCGCCAGTCTCTTCGTTACGTGACAGCACAAGGTCGCCAACGCCAATCTCCTCGATCGGCCGCAAACCATTAGCGGTCGCCACCGGCGTGCCAGCCGCAAAACACATCCCACAGCTTCGCTTGAGGAGCGTCGCCGCCCGCCCGGCGACCGCCTGCACCGCTGGAGCCGCAGCTAATTCAAGAACCGCGACCGTGGCGACAGGAGCGAGAACCGGGATCAGCATCCACTTGTTCTCGTCTCCGACCCGCCGCTCCTCGATCCTGAACCGCGCCTGCTCCTGCGTGCAGCTGAAGCCGCAGATCCGCCAGATCTCTTCGGGCTTGTAGCAACCCTGGCTGGGGTTGCAGCTCGGCCCAGCCACGACGGTTATCGGGCAAACCGCGCTGCCCGCCGAGCCGCCCCCATAGCAATAGAGTTCCTGGGTTCCTCTTTCGCCGTTCATTCCCGAGGGGTCGGTTACGTTGAGCGGATCTCCGCCGACATAGGCGTAGAGGTTCAACCCGTCGATATAGCCGGCCGGATCCGGCTGCAGGAAGCGGCCCAGCGCCGGCGAATAGGCGCGGGCCTTGTAGTGATAGAGGCCGAGCTCCGGGATCCAGGCCTGGCCGGTGTATTGGAAGCGCCCGATATTGCCAGCCGCCGGCAGGCCGTACTCGTCATAGGCGTTGGCGGTGGAAAGAACGCCTGCATCGGAGACCACTCCGATCACCGAGCCCCGCTCGTCGGCGGCGAACCAGCGACGGTCGCCGGTCGAGGCGCCTTCGAACCAGACCAACGGCTCGTCTGCGCCCGGCCCGTGGACGTAACGGCGCAGCAGCGCGCCACTCGCGTCGTACTCTGCGATGATGTCGGAGCCGTCGTAGAGGAAACGGGTTGTCGTCGCGCCGGCGACGCTGGCCAGGCGAGCCAACGGGTCATAGGTCAGGTTAGCCGCGGGTGCAGAACCCGAGACGCCGGTCAGGCGGTTATCAATATCGTAGCCGTAAGCGACGCCTTGAACCGACGCCAGATTGCCGCGCCCATCGACACCGACCGGATCCGCGCCGATCGCCGTCAACTTGTTACCGGCGTCATAGGTGTAGGTCTTGCCGCTAATCGCCCCGGTGCTTCTTTGCCAGCTGTCGCCGGTCGTCACGGTGTCGATGAGCTGACCGGCGGCGTTGTAGCTGAAGCTGCGCGTAAACCCCTGCCCAGGTGCGACCGGCAGGATGTGGCTTTCGCTAGTCAGGTCTCCATTGGCATAGGCGTACTCAGTACGCCACAGGTCGCTAGCGCCGCGACGCAGCTTCACTCGCCGCGCTCGATTGTCATAATCGAAGCCAACCAGCCGTGCGCCGCCCTGGGAGATCGACAGCAGATTGTTGGCAGCGTCGTAGGCATAGCTCAGCGTGAAGCCGCCGGGCTGCGTCATCGCCGTACGACGATTGGCCTCGTCATAGGTGTAGGAGACCTCGCCGAGGGCCGTGGTCTCGGTCTTCAGATTGCCGAACACGTCATAGGCGCTGGTCACGGTCTGACCGCCGGCGCTCGCGGTCAGCTGCCGGCCGAGGTTGTCGTAGGCGTAGGTGCTGGCCGGCGCGCTGCGGGAGGTGATGCGCCCCGCGCCGTCATAGCCGTAATCGACCCACTGCCCGTCACGGCGTCGCTCGCGCGTCACCCTGGATGAAGCGTCGTACTCGTGCTGATCGAAGGATCCGCCGGGATAAACGGTCTTGATGAGGCGGCCCTGGCCGTCGCGCTCATAGGTGGTCGTCCCGCCGCGACCATCCGACTGGCTGGCGATCAGTCCATTGTCGGTATAGGTGCGGCTTTCGATGTCGGTCGCGTAAGCGGTTCCATAGCCTTCGGTGACCTTCGTCACCCGCCCCGCGTTATCATAAAGATAGGAGGTGATCCGGTCCGGACCGGCGGCGCCCTCCGAAGTGAAGGCGCAGGCGGAGGCCGGAGCGCTGGGGAAGTTCGGCCAGGCTCCGAGGGCGGCGATGTTCATGCGCTGAACGCTGCACGAGAGGTGGCCGCCGGCGTCGTAGCTGACCTGCGTCACGCTATGCGCCGTTCCGCCTGCGCCAATCGCGACCAGTCGGACGCGTCCCAGGGAGTCGTAGAGCGTCACGTTCTGTTCGAGCGCGGCCATGGCGTCGAGTTCGGCGTCGGACTGCGCCGCCGTGACGCCGCTTTCGACCAGGCTGGGTCGGCCGCTGGCGTCATAAGTGGTCCGCACGGCGCGGTAGCGCACCTGACCCTGGTCGTTGACGAACGCCGGCTCGATGACGCCCGTCACGCGCCGGGCCGAGTCATAGCGCATCCAGGTCGTGTCGCCCGCGCCCGAAAGCGGGCCATCGACGGTCCGTACGTTGCCGAACGCGTCGTGAGTATAGGCGGTCGTGGCCACCAGCCCGCCGCTGCCCGCCTTTTCCGTCTGGGTGGTGAGTTGGACGTTGTTTGGAGTCCCGTCGACGCCGTACGACAGAACCGTCTTCTGCTCGTCGGCGGTGTTGAGGCAGGCCGGCGCCACGCCGGTCGCGCAGGTCGAGCGCTCCGTCATCCGCCATACGGGCGTCGGCGCGCGCACCAGAACGCCGTTGGCGTCCTTGTACCAGGCATAGAACTGGCCATAGGCGTAACGGACCTGCGGCCGTACGCCGTTGGCGCCGGCCGGCGAGGTCACGGTCGCCACGGCGCCGCTGTCGAGATGGTAGGTGTAGTCGGTCTGAAGACCCAAGGCGTCCTGCGTCCAGATCGGCTTGTTACAGGTCTTCTGATTGACGCCGGGGTCGGAACAGGTGGTCGGGAACGAGGCCCTGGCGACGATGTCGGCCGGCGTGCCGGGCGTCTTGGAGACCTGGCGGCTCTCCGTCACGTTGCCGCGGAGGTCGTAGGTGTACTCGGTGTAGTCCCCTTCGGGACGCGTCACGCGCTTGAGCCGACGATAGTCGTCGTAGACGAAGCTGGTCGCCTTGCCCAAGGCGTCGGTGTCGGTCTTGATCAGCGCGCCCTGCGTGGACACGACGGTGCGGACGTGGCCCAGCGGATCGGTCACCGTCATGGTGTTGGTGCTGGTCGCGGGGTCGCCGGTGTTGTTGCCGACGAAATTGTAGGTCCAGGCTCCCGCCGGCGTGACGACCGACTTGACGACGCCCGCGCTGGTGAAGGTGTAGGTCTTTGTCTCGCCCGTCGGCAGGGTCGCGACCATCGTGCCGTCGGCCGTGCCCGAGGTCGGCGTCGACCAGACGTAGGACGGCAGGTCGGTGCGCGGCGACACCTTGGAATTGGCCGTGGTGCAACCGGTCGAGAGCCCGCAGGCGTCGACGGCCATGTTGTACAGGAAGGCCTGCGAGCTGGTCGCCGCCCACCATCCGAGCGTGCTCCACGCATAGGGCTGAACGTCGCGCATGCCCTGCTGGCAGCCGCTTCCCATCGGAATGCAGGTCACCATGGAGAAATGGATGTAGGTGACGACCTCGCCGTCCGGCTTGGTCACCTTGGTCAGGCGCGCCTGATTGGCCAGGTCGGGATAGGTGTTGGCCAGGGCCTTTTCGAAGACCGCGACCGTCCCGTCGCGCATGGTGTAGGTGAAGGTGGTGGAGTCCGCCGTCAGGGTGGAACCCCGGTTTTCGGTCGAATAGAACGGCCCGGTCGCCGACACGCCGTAGAACCGCTCGCCCATGATGCCGACCGAGACGACGTACCTCGCGTCGGAGGCGTCCAGATGGATCGTGCCGCTGAGATTGTAGCGCGTGGTCGCGTTCAGCATCACGCGCTGGGCGTAGAGACCGTTCTCGTCGCCGATGGAGGCGAACTTCTCGACAGCGTTCAGCCGGCCGCTGAGCAGGTCGATGCTGTTCTCGTCGACCGTGGTGTGGGAAGGCGGAACCCCTGCCGCCGCCTGCGCCATGACGGGCGAGGCTATGGCGATTGATCCGAAAGCAACGACCACAGCGACGAACGCGCGCAGGCGCGCCGCCAGATTCACACACGACCGCAGCACGAAGTCCCCCAACTCAAGCTTGGGCGATTTTTCGCAGTCGTAACAATTTATCGCAATCGAAAATTGCGCCGGCAGGCGAACGCACTCCCAGGCGCCCAGAGGGGCCTAGGCCGCACTCACTTCCCCGCGAACGCCCGCACGTGGGCCTTCACGGCCGCCGGATCCGCCGGCAGGCGGTCGAAGCGTTCGGGCTTGGCCGACAGGTCTGGCGCGCCGCGCGGCACGCCCTGGACGACGCCGGTGGCGGCCAGCACGGCTTCGGGGAACTTGGCGGGGTGGGCGGTCGACAGCACCACGACCGGGGTCGTGGGGTCTTCGAGGCGCAGGCGGGCGGCGGCGGCCAGGCCCACGGCGGTGTGCGGATCGACGACCTCGCCGGTCTCGTTCAGCGTGGCCAGCATGGTCTTGGCGGTGTCGGCCTCGCTGACCGAGGCGCCGACGAACAGCTCGCGCATCATCGCATGGGCGCTGGGCGGGATGTCGAGCACGCCGGTGGTGGCGAAGCCCCGGAAGGCCCGGCCCGTCTCGATGCCGTCACGGCGCACGGCCTCGAAATAGAGGCGCTCGAAGTTGGACGCGACCTGGATGTCCATGGCCGGGCTCTGGGTGGCGGCCACGGCCCCGCGGGCGTAGCGGCCGTCCTCGAAGGCGCGCGCGAGAATATCGTTGCTGTTGGTGGCGGCCACGACCTTGGCGATCGGCAGGCCCAGCTGCTTGGCGACGAAGGCGGCGTAGGCGTCGCCGAAGTTGCCGGTCGGCACGACGAAGGCGATCTCGCGGGCCGGCGCGCCCAGGCTGACGGCGGCGGTGAAGTAGTAGACGCTCTGGGCCGCGATCCGCGCCCAGTTGATCGAGTTGACGCCCGACAGGTCCACCGCGTGGCGGAACTGGTCGTCCTGGAAGGCCTGCTTGACGATGGCCTGGCAGTCGTCGAACGAGCCCTGCACCGACACGCACGACACGTTGGCGTCGGCCGCCGTGGTCATGAACCGGCGCTGGACCTCGCTGATCCGGCCCTCGGGGAAGAGCGCGACGATGCGGGCGTTGCTGCGGCCGCGGAAGGCCTCGACGGCCGCGCCGCCGGTGTCGCCCGAGGTGGCGCAGATGATGGTCATGGTCCGCGACTGGCGCGACAGCACGTAGTCGTAGAGCCGGCCCAGGAGCTGCATCGCAACGTCCTTGAAGGCCAGGGTCGGGCCGTGGAACAGCTCCAGCAGGTAGCGGTTGGCGGCCAGCTGCTTCAGCGGCGTCACCGCCGCGTGGGTGAAGCTGGCATAGGCCTCGTCGCACATGGTCTGCAAGTCGTCGGCCGGGATGTCGTCGCCGACGAAGCGGCCGAGCACGGCGGCGGCCACCTGGGCGTAGGTCTTGCCGGCGAAGGCGCCGATCTCTTCGGGCGTGAAGGTCGGCCAGGCTTCCGGCACATAGAGGCCGCCGTCGGGCGCCAGGCCGGCCAGCACCGCGTCCAGGAAACCGATCGAGGGGGACTCGCCCCGGGTCGAGACGTAACGCATCAGGGCCTCATCCTCCGCCAGAGCATGGCGGCATAGATAAAGAGCAGGGTGACGGCAAGACCAAACCACGTAAGCGCGTATTCCAGGTGCCGGTTGGAAATTTCTGCCGGCAACGGCGCGGGCGTGACGCCGGGAACGGCGGGCGTGGCGGTCTCGACCATCAGGAGATAGGACGACATTCCGTCCCGGATGATGACCGACGGCTCCCGCGAGGTGCGCTTGCCCAGGTGGCGCTCGTCGATCAGGACCCCGGTGACGCGGCCAGGCGCGGTGAACAGGCGATCGGGCGGCGCCGGCTGGCCGGTCAGCGCATCGACCACGCCGAGATCGAGACGGATGACGTCGGTCTTGCCGACCTCCACCCAGCAGACGGCCTGGCCGCGCCAGACGATCTGGCCCTCGCGCACGCCGTAGATCATCGACAGATCGCCGCCCGCGACCTTGGAGGGGGACGGCGGTCCGCAATCGGTCGCGACACGCGTCCAGGTGACGTCCTCGCCCTTGTCGGCGCGGGCCAGGGCCTGGGCCAGCGGAATGGCCGGCGCGGTCTTCAGCTTCTCGATCCGCGCCAGCAGGTCTTCCTTCCAGGCCAGGCGCTTCACCTGCCAGGTCCCCAGGCCGCAGAGGGTGGCGAAGGCGATCAGGGTGGCGATCGTCAGGCCGATCGGAAAGCCGGGCTTCTTCGGAGTGGCCTCAGACATCGTCGCGCCCCGCTTGCGAAGCCTTGTTGGCGATCTGGGCGGCGACCATCAGGCCCTTGGCCGGCCGCATCAGGAACAGGCAGGCCAGACCCGTCAGCGGCAGCCAGACCACCAGCAGCAGCCATACCGGCCAGTTCCAGGCGAACATCGAGAACAGCGCTCCGAACGCGCAGAGGAAGCCGGCGATCAGGATGACGAAGGTCGACGCCCCGTCGCCGGTCTCGAGCTTGGCGAGGTCGTAGCCGCAGGCCTCGCAGCGCGGCGCGATCTTGAGGAAGCCCTCGAACAGGAAGCCCTCGCCGCAGACGGGGCATCGCCCGGCGGCGCCGGCGGCGTAGGGATTGGTCTTGGGCATGCGATCCCCGCAGACGCTGAAAACGAAAAAGGCCCGGAACGCTGGTCTGCGCTCCGGGCCCCCTAGAACGGCTATGACCTTAGTGCGTCGAGGCGCCGAAGATCACGTAGATGAAGGCGAACAGGAACAGCCAGACCACGTCGACGAAGTGCCAGTACCAGGCGGCCGCTTCGAAGCCGAAGTGCTGCTTGGGCGTGAAG
>Ga0102591_1003380_pt1 | contig 14508 bp, 7 predicted proteins | sample AraplaCol_mCL_r2_2_FD_76860 | JGI IMG/M metagenome (GOLD analysis project Ga0102591, IMG submission 76860) | Arabidopsis root microbial communities from North Carolina, USA - plate scrape MF_Col_mCL_r2 (SPADES assembly) (version 2) | ecosystem: Host-associated > Plants > Roots > Endosphere... | reverse complement strand
AGACCGCCACCAAGGCCAAGTTCGTCGAGTCCTTCGACGTCGCCGTGCGCCTGGGCGTGGACGCCAAGAAGTCCGACCAGCAGGTGCGCGGTTCGACCGTGCTGCCGGCCGGTACCGGCAAGAGCGTGCGCGTTGCGGTGTTCGCACCGGCCGGTGCCAAGGCTGACGAAGCCCTGGCCGCTGGCGCCGAAGCCGTTGGCATGGACGACCTGGCCGAGAAGATGCAGGCCGGCGATCTGAACTATGACGTCGTCATCGCCACCCCGGACGCCATGCGCGTCGTGGGTAAGCTGGGCACCGTGCTCGGCCCGCGCGGCCTGATGCCGAACCCGAAGGTCGGCACCGTGTCGGCCAACCCGGGCGAAGCCGTCAAGAACGCCAAGTCGGGTCAGGTGCGTTACCGCACCGACAAGGCCGGCATCATCCACTGCACCATCGGCAAGGCCGACTTCGCCGAAGACGCGCTGAAGTCGAACCTGCAGGCGCTGCTGCTGGACCTGATCAAGGCCAAGCCGGCTACCTCGAAGGGCACCTACCTGCAGAAGGTTTCGGTCAGCTCGACGATGGGCCCGGGCGTCACCGTCGACCAGTCGTCGCTGACCCTGAAGTAATCGTTTGAAGCGGGTACGCGGTTCCGGCCGCGTATCCGTGACATTTGAAGGCAATCCGAACGGGCCCGTCCCGCGACGATAGCCGTCAAAGACCGCAGGGGTGGTGGGCGCAGGCCGGCCGCTTAATCGATTCCCCCGGGGATCACCCTGCGTAGATGGTGCCCTTCTGGAGTTTTCTGGTTCTCGCACGTCTGGGTTCACCCAGGTTGGCCATCCAGGTCTAGAACGGCCCACCCTTGGAACATCGTCCCGATGTTCCCGGCGTCCAGGACGGATGCCGCCCAGGACCGCGCACGGCAGGAGCCGTAAGCGGAGTTCAATTGGAGGAGTGCAATGGCTCTCAATCTGTCCCAGAAGCAAGTAGTAGTGGCCGAGGTCGCGGAAGTCGCTGCCAAGGCTCACTCCTTGATTGCAGCACATTACGCCGGCACCACGGTCGCGCAGATCACCAAGATGCGCGAACAGGCCCGTAAGGAAGGCGTGTTCTTGAAAGTTGTCAAGAACACCCTGGCCGAACGTGCGGTGAAGGGTACTGAATTCGAATCCGCAGGGGCCAAGTTCGTCGGTCCGATGCTGCTCGCGTTCTCGCTCGACGAGCCCGGCGCTGCCGGCCGCGTCATCAAGGAAGCTGCCAAGACCAACGACAAGCTGCAGCCGCAGCTGGTTGTGATCGGTGGCGAAGTGTTCCCGGCAAGCCACGTTGACGTGCTGGCCTCGTTGCCGACCCGCGATCAGGCCCTGGCCATGCTGGCCCGTGTCCTGTGCGAACCGGTCACGATGTTCGCCCGTGCCGTCAAGGCCGTTGGCGAGAAGCAGGAAGGTGGCGCTGTCGCCGCCGAGCCGGCTGCCGAAACCGCCTGAGTCGCTGTTTACGTGGTTCCTGATGGAACCTGAACCCAGAAAATTATCCAAAGGTATTCAAAATGTCCCTTACCACCGACCAGATCGTTGAAGCCATTGCCGCCAAGTCCCTGATGGAAGTCATGGAACTGGTGAAGGCCATCGAAGAAAAGTTCGGCGTTTCCGCCGCTGCCCCGGTTGCCGTTGCCGCTGCTGGCCCGGCTGCTGCCGTTGAAGAACAGACCGAATTCACCGTGTCGCTGAAGAGCGCCGGCGACAAGAAGGTCGACGTCATCAAGGCTGTCCGCGCCATCACCGGCCTGGGCCTGAAGGAAGCCAAGGACCTCACCGAAGCCGGTGGCGTCCTGAAGGAATCGGCTACGAAGGAAGAAGCCGAGAAGATGAAGAAGGACCTGGAAGCTGTCGGCGCGACTGTCGAAGTCAAGTAAGCAGCTCCTTGCGTCGCCATCGAATCACGGCGATGCAGCAAAGGCTGGGGGCGTAAGCCCCCGGCCTTTGGTCGTTATTGCGGTAAGGCCGGATGCATGTCCGGTCCGCGCCAATTCGACCGGTAGATCCGACTGTTAGTCGGATGCTTCACCGGCGACGAGTTGGCAGTTGGAAGTAGCGGGAGAAGGCGTGCTGGTGCCGGCAATACCAGCGACTTCCAACTGACAATTTTCATGTTCCCTTCGGGCCACGCCTCCATGGCGGGGCCCGCACAGCCAAGGTGAGACCCCATGACGTCATATTCGTTCACCGAAAAAAAGCGTATCCGCAAGGATTTCGGCAAGCAGCGCTCGATCCTCGAAGTGCCGTTCCTGCTCGCCATCCAGGTGGATTCCTACCGCGAATTCCTGCAGGAAAACGTGGATCCGGCCAAGCGCCGTGATCTCGGCCTGCACGCGGCCCTGAAGTCGGTGTTCCCGATCGCCAGCTACAGCGGCAACGCTGCGCTGGAATACGTGGGCTACAAGCTGGGCGACCCGGTCTTCGACGAGCGTGAATGCCGCCAGCGTGGCATGAGCTACGGCGCGCCGCTGCGCGTGACCGTGCGCCTGGTGATCTACGACCGCGAGTCGTCCACCAAGGCCATCAAGTACGTGAAGGAGCAGGAGGTCTATCTCGGCGAAATCCCGCTGATGACCGACAACGGCACCTTCATCGTCAACGGCACCGAGCGCGTCATCGTCTCGCAGCTGCACCGTTCGCCGGGCGTGTTCTTCGACCACGACCGTGGCAAGACCCACAGCTCGGGCAAGCTGCTGTACAGCGCCCGCATCATCCCGTACCGCGGCTCCTGGCTGGACTTCGAGTTCGACCCGAAGGACGCGCTGTTCACCCGTATCGACCGTCGCCGCAAGCTGCCGGTGTCGATCCTGCTGCGTGCGCTGGGCTACAGCAACGAAGAGATGCTGGCCGAGTTCTTCGAGATCAACACCTTCCACATCAATCCCGATGAGGGCGTGCAGCTCGAACTGGTCTCCGAGCGCCTGCGCGGCGAGACCCTGAACTTCGACCTGGCCGACGGCGACAAGGTCATCGTCGAAGCCGGCAAGCGCATCACCGCGCGCCACGTGAAGCAGCTGGAAGCCTCGGGCATTGCCGCCCTGGCCGTGCCGGACGATTACATCGTCGGCCGCATCCTGTCCCACGACGTGGTCGACGCGAGCACCGGCGAACTGCTGGCCCAGGCCAACGACGAAATCACCGACGAGCAGCTGCAGGCCTTCCGCAAGGCCGGCGTGGATGCCGTGGGCACCCTGTGGGTGAACGATCTGGATCGTGGCCCGTACCTGTCCAACACCCTGCGCATCGATCCGACCAAGACCCAGCTGGAAGCGCTGGTCGAAATCTATCGCATGATGCGTCCGGGCGAGCCGCCGACCAAGGACGCCGCGCAGAACCTGTTCCACAACCTGTTCTTCACCTTCGAGCGCTACGACCTGTCCACGGTTGGCCGCATGAAGTTCAACCGTCGTGTCGGCCGCAAGGAAGTCACCGGTGAAGCGGTGCTGTACGACCGCAAGTACTTCGGCGAGCGCAACGACGAAGAGTCCAAGCGCCTGGTCGCCGAGCACGGCGACAGCTCCGACATCCTGGACGTGATCAAGGTCCTCACCGAGATCCGCAACGGTCGCGGCGTGGTCGATGACATCGATCACCTGGGCAACCGTCGCGTGCGTTCGGTCGGCGAAATGGCCGAAAACGTGTTCCGCGTGGGCCTGGTCCGCGTCGAGCGCGCGGTCAAGGAGCGCCTGTCGATGGCCGAATCCGAAGGCCTGACCCCGCAGGAACTGATCAACGCCAAGCCGGTTGCCGCTGCCATCAAGGAGTTCTTCGGCTCCTCGCAGCTGTCGCAGTTCATGGATCAGAACAACCCGCTGTCGGAAGTCACCCACAAGCGTCGCGTCTCGGCCCTGGGCCCGGGCGGCCTGACCCGTGAGCGCGCCGGCTTCGAAGTGCGCGACGTGCACCCGACCCATTACGGCCGCGTCTGCACCATCGAAACCCCGGAAGGCCCGAACATCGGCCTGATCAACTCGCTGGCCGTGTACGCCCGCACCAACCAGTACGGCTTCCTGGAAACCCCGTACCGCAAGGTGCACGACGGCAAGGTCTCCGACGAGATTGAGTTCCTGTCGGCCATTGAAGAAAACGAATACGTCATCGCCCAGGCCAACGCCCTGACCGACGCCAAGAGCATGCTCACCGAGCAGTTCGTGCCGTGCCGGTTCCAGGGTGAGTCGCTGCTGAAGCCGCCGGCGGAAGTCCACTTCATGGACGTCTCGCCGATGCAGACCGTGTCGATCGCCGCCGCGCTGGTTCCGTTCCTGGAACACGATGACGCCAACCGTGCACTGATGGGCGCCAACATGCAGCGCCAGGCCGTGCCGACCCTGCGTGCGCAGAAGCCGCTGGTGGGTACCGGTATCGAACGCGCCGTGGCCCGTGACTCTGGTGTGACCGTGAACGCCCGTCGTGGCGGCGAGATCGTGCAGATCGACGCCGGCCGCATCGTGGTCAAGGTCAACGAAGTGGAAATCACCGACGCCAGCGATGCCGGCGTGGATATCTACAACCTGATCAAGTACACCCGTTCCAACCAGAACACCTGCATCAACCAGCGTCCGCTGGTGGAAGTGGGTGACGTGGTGGCGCGTGGCGACGTGCTGGCCGATGGTCCGTCCACCGACATCGGCGAACTGGCCCTGGGCCAGAACATGCTGATCGCCTTCATGCCGTGGAACGGCTACAACTTCGAAGACTCCATCCTGCTCTCCGAGCGCGTGGTGGAAGAAGATCGTTACACCACGATCCACATCGAAGAGCTGACCTGCGTCGCGCGTGACACCAAGCTGGGGCCGGAGGAAATCTCGGCCGACATCCCGAACGTGTCCGAGCAGGCGCTGAACCGCCTGGATGAGTCGGGCGTGGTGTACATCGGTGCCGAAGTGCGCGCCGGCGACATCATGGTCGGCAAGGTCACCCCGAAGGGCGAAAGCCAGCTGACCCCGGAAGAGAAGCTGCTGCGCGCGATCTTCGGTGAGAAGGCGTCGGACGTGAAGGACAGCTCGCTGCGCGTGCCGCCGGGCATGGACGGCACCGTCATCGACGTGCAGGTCTTCACCCGCGACGGCATCGAGAAGGACAAGCGTGCGCGCCAGATCGAGGAAAGCGAGATCAAGCGCGTCAAGAAGGACTTCGACGACCAGTTCCGCATCCTGGAAGGCGCCATCTACGCACGCCTGCGCTCGCAGATCGTGGGCAAGGTCGCCAACGGCGGTGCCAACCTGAAGAAGGGCGACACCATCACCGACGCCTACCTGGACGGCCTGAAGAAGGCTGACTGGTTCGTGCTGCGCATGAAGGACGACGACGCTTCCGAAGCCATCGAACGCGCCCAGAAGCAGATCCAGGCGCACGAGAAGGAGTTCGAGCGTCGCTTCGCCGACAAGCGCGGCAAGATCACCGCCGGCGACGACCTCGCCCCGGGCGTGCTGAAGATGGTCAAGGTGTTCCTGGCCGTGAAGCGCCGCATCCAGCCGGGCGACAAGATGGCAGGCCGCCACGGCAACAAGGGTGTGGTCTCCAACGTGGTGCCGGTCGAGGACATGCCGTACATGGCCTCGGGCGAGACCGTGGACATCGTGCTGAACCCGCTGGGCGTGCCGTCGCGCATGAACATCGGCCAGATCCTGGAAGTGCACCTGGGCTGGGCGGCGAAGGGCCTGGGTCGCAAGATCCAGGGCATGCTCGAGGCCCAGGCCGCGATCAACGACCTGCGCAGGTTCCTGGACGAGGTCTACAACCACGACAAGACCCAGCATGCCAACCACGTCGACCTGGACCAGTTCAGCGACGAGGAGCTGCTGCGCCTGGCCGGCAACCTGACCGACGGCGTTCCGATGGCCACCCCGGTGTTCGACGGTGCCACCGAAGCCGAGATCAAGCACATGCTTGCCCTGGCCGACCTGCCGCTCAGCGGCCAGACCCAGCTGTTCGATGGCCGCACCGGTGAGGCATTCGATCGCCACACCACCGTGGGCTACATGCACTACCTGAAGCTGAACCACCTGGTCGACGACAAGATGCACGCGCGTTCGACCGGCCCGTACTCGCTCGTCACCCAGCAGCCGCTGGGCGGCAAGGCGCAGTTTGGCGGCCAGCGCTTCGGCGAAATGGAAGTCTGGGCGCTGGAAGCCTACGGCGCGGCCTACACCCTGCAGGAAATGCTGACGGTGAAGTCCGATGACGTGCAGGGCCGCAACCAGATGTACAAGAACATCGTCGACGGTGAGCACGAGATGGTCGCGGGCATGCCGGAATCCTTCAACGTGCTCGTGAAGGAAATCCGCTCGCTGGCCATCAACATGGAACTGGAAGACAACTGATCGTGCAGGCGCGGCTGCCCCGGCAGCCGCGCCGCCGGATGTGACCTGACAGCCCCATCGACAAGATTTCCTCCTTTCGGAGAAACACCATGAAAGACCTGCTCAACCTCTTCAACCAGCAGCGCCAGACGCTGGACTTCGACGCGATCAAGATCGCGCTGGCTTCGCCGGACCTGATCCGTTCGTGGTCCTTCGGCGAAGTGAAGAAGCCGGAAACCATCAACTACCGTACCTTCAAGCCGGAGCGTGACGGCCTGTTCTGCGCCGCCATCTTCGGGCCGGTCAAGGACTACGAGTGCCTGTGCGGCAAGTACAAGCGCATGAAGCACCGTGGCGTGGTCTGCGAAAAGTGCGGCACCGAAGTGACCCTGGCCAAGGTGCGCCGCGAGCGCATGGGCCACATCGACCTGGCCTCGCCGGTCGCGCACATCTGGTTCCTCAAGTCGCTGCCGTCGCGCATCGGCCTGATGCTGGACATGACCCTGCGTGACATCGAGCGCGTGCTGTACTTCGAAGCCTACGTGGTGACCGAGCCGGGCCTGACCGCCCTGGAGCGCCGCCAGCTGCTGACCGAAGAACAGTACCTGCAGGCACGCCAGGAACACGGCGACGACTTCGACGCCGCCATGGGCGCCGAGGCCGTGTACGAACTGCTGCGCACCATCGACCTGCAGTCGGAAATGACCCGCCTGCGCGAGGAAATCGCCAGCACCGGTTCGGAAACCAAGCTCAAGCGCCTCACCAAGCGCATCAAGCTGGTCGAAGCCTTCCTGGAGTCGGGCAACCGCCCGGAATGGATGGTCATGACCGTGCTGCCGGTGCTGCCGCCGGACCTGCGTCCGCTGGTGCCGCTGGACGGTGGCCGCTTCGCGACCTCCGACCTGAACGACCTGTACCGCCGCGTCATCAACCGCAACAACCGCCTGCGCCGCCTGCTCGAGCTGAACGCGCCGGACATCATCGTGCGCAATGAAAAGCGCATGCTGCAGGAATCGGTCGATGCGCTGCTGGACAACGGCCGCCGCGGCCGTGCCATTACCGGCACCAACAAGCGCCCGCTGAAGTCGCTGGCCGACATGATCAAGGGCAAGCAGGGCCGCTTCCGCCAGAACCTGCTGGGCAAGCGCGTCGACTACTCGGGCCGTTCGGTCATCGTGGTCGGTCCGTACCTGCGCCTGCACCAGTGCGGCCTGCCGAAGAAGATGGCGCTTGAGCTGTTCAAGCCGTTCGTGTTCGCCAAGCTGCAGCGTCGTGGCCTGGCCACCACCATCAAGGCCGCCAAGAAGCTGGTCGAGCGCGAAGAAGCCGAAGTCTGGGACATCCTGGAAGAGGTCATCCGCGAACACCCGGTGATGCTGAACCGTGCGCCGACCCTGCACCGCCTGGGCATCCAGGCGTTCGAGCCGGTGCTGATCGAAGGCAAGGCCATCCAGCTGCACCCGCTGGTCTGCACCGCGTTCAACGCCGACTTCGACGGTGACCAGATGGCCGTCCACGTGCCGCTCTCGCTGGAAGCCCAGCTGGAAGCGCGTGCGCTGATGATGTCCACCAACAACATCCTGTCGCCGGCCAACGGCGAGCCGATCATCGTGCCGTCGCAGGACGTGGTGCTGGGTCTGTACTACATGACCCGCGCCCTGGAAAACAAGAAGGGCGAGGGCATGGCCTTCGCCAACATCGCCGAAGTGAAGCGTGCCTACGACAACCGCGTGGTGGAACTGCACGCCAAGGTCAAGGTCCGCATCACCGAAGTGGTGACCGACGAGAACGGTGAAAAGCAGAAGAAGGCCTCGATCGTGGACACCACGATCGGTCGTGCCCTGCTGGCCGAAATCCTGCCGGAAGGCCTGCCGTTCGCACTGGCCAACACCGAGCTGACCAAGAAGAACATCAGCCGCCTGATCAACTCCAGCTACCGCCAGCTGGGCTTGAAGGACACGGTCGTGTTCGCCGACAAGCTGATGTACACCGGCTTTGCCTACGCAACCCGTGCGGGCGTGTCGATCGGTATCGACGACATGCTGATCCCGGACGAGAAGCGCGGCATCCTCACCGAGGCCGAAGCCGAAGTGCTGGAAATCCAGGAGCAGTACCAGTCGGGCCTGGTCACCGCCGGCGAGCGCTACAACAAGGTGGTCGACATCTGGTCGCGTACCAATGAACGCATCGCCAAGGCGATGATGGACACCATCGGTACCGAGAAGGTCGTCAACGCCAAGGGCGAGACCATCGACCAGAAGTCGATGAATTCGCTGTACATCATGGCCGACTCCGGTGCCCGTGGTTCGCAGGCGCAGATCCGCCAGCTGGCCGGCATGCGTGGCCTGATGGCCCGTCCGGATGGCTCGATCATCGAAACGCCCATCAAGGCGAACTTCCGTGAAGGCCTGAACGTGCAGGAGTACTTCAACTCCACCCACGGTGCCCGTAAGGGTCTGGCCGATACCGCGCTGAAGACCGCCAACTCGGGTTACCTGACCCGTCGTCTGGTGGACGTGGCGCAGGACGTGGTCATCACCGAGGTGGATTGCGGTACCTCCGAAGGCCTGACCATGACCCCGATCGTGGAAGGCGGCGACGTCGTGGAGCCGTTGAAGGACCGCGTGCTGGGTCGTGTCGTGGCCGAGGACGTGTTCCTGCCGGGCAACGACGAAGATCCGATCGTGACCCGCAACACCCTGCTCGACGAAGCCTGGGTGGCCAAGCTGGAAGACGCCGGCGTGCAGAGCATCAAGGTGCGCTCCACGATCAGCTGCGAATCGGCGTTCGGCGTGTGCGGCCACTGCTACGGTCGCGACCTGGCCCGTGGCCACCTGGTCAACATCGGTGAAGCGGTGGGCGTCATCGCCGCGCAGTCGATCGGTGAGCCGGGTACCCAGCTGACCATGCGTACGTTCCACATCGGTGGTGCGGCATCGCGTGCGGCAGCCGTGGACAACATCACGGTCAAGACCACCGGTTCGGTGAAGTTCAACAACCTCAAGTCCGTCGAACACGCCAGCGGTTCGCTGGTGGCGGTCTCGCGCTCGGGTGAAATCTCGGTGCTCGATGCCCACGGCCGTGAGCGTGAGCGTTACAAGCTGCCGTACGGCTCGATGATCGCGTCCAAGGATGGCGATGCAGTGAAGGCTGGCCAGACCGTGGCCAACTGGGATCCGCATAACCACCCGATCGTGTCCGAAGTGGCCGGTTTCATCCGCTTCATCGACTTCATCGACGGCGTCACCGTCATCGAGAAGACCGACGAACTGACCGGCCTGGCCTCGCGCGAAATCACCGACCCGAAGCGTCGTGGCTCGCAGGCCAAGGAGCTGCGCCCGATCGTGCGTATCGTGGATGCCAAGGGCAATGACCTGACCATCCCGAACACCGATCTGCCGGCCCAGTACCTGCTGCCGCCGCGTTCCATCGTCAACCTGCAGGACGGCGCCGCCGTCGGCGTGGGCGACGTGGTTGCCAAGATCCCGCAGGAAGCGTCCAAGACCCGCGACATCACCGGTGGTCTGCCGCGCGTGGCCGATCTGTTCGAAGCGCGCAAGCCGAAGGATCCGGCGATCCTGGCCGAGCGTTCGGGCATCATCAGCTTCGGCAAGGACACCAAGGGCAAGCAGCGCCTGATCATCAAGGACACCGATGGTTCGGAACACGAAGAACTGATCCCGAAGTACCGCCAGGTGATCGTGTTCGAAGGCGAGCACGTGACCAAGGGCGAAACCATCGTGGACGGCGAGCCGAGCCCGCAGGACATCCTGCGCCTGCTGGGTGTCGAGCCGCTGGCCGCTTACCTGGTGAAGGAAATCCAGGACGTGTACCGCCTGCAGGGCGTGAAGATCAACGACAAGCACATTGAAGTGATCACCCGCCAGATGCTGCGCAAGGTCGAGATCACCGACCAGGGCAGCAGCAAGTTCCTGAATGGCGAGCAGGCCGAGCGCCAGCGCGTCATCGAGGAAAATGCACGCCTGACCACCCGCAACGAGCTGATCGCCCGTTTCGACCCGGTCCTGCTGGGCATCACCAAGGCATCGCTGGCCACCGAATCGTTCATCTCGGCGGCCTCGTTCCAGGAAACCACCCGCGTGCTGACCGAAGCTGCCGTCCGCGGCACCTCGGACAACCTGCGCGGCCTGAAGGAAAACGTCATCGTCGGCCGCCTGATCCCGGCCGGTACCGGCCTGGCGTACCACGCCAACCGTCGTCGCAACGCCTCCGGGCTGACCGAGTCGGAAATGCAGACCCTGTCCGGCGGCGCGCCGGCGGTGGCTGAAGTGGCGCCGGCAGCTCCGGTGGCGGTGGAATCGACCGAAGCCGAATCGGCCGCGGACGAATGATGGATGCGGTCCGGCCGTCTGGCCGGACCACCCTCGGCGGTGGCGCAATCGCCACCGATGGGGTAGGATGCCGGCCGGTCCTCGAAAGGGGGCCGGTTTGACAACCTGAACGGGGGGCATGGAAAAGGCTCCCCTGTAACGGCCCGGGATCAGGGTCGGCTTGGCGTGCGCGCGGTTGACTGCGTTTTCGCCGGGTTGCTACAATCGTCTGTCTCAGCAGGCCGGTTTCTCGCCTGCTCGCACATATCCGCATTCATGGCCTGTTTTTCATCGGGCCTCTCTCAGAAGAACTTACTGATGGCGACGATCAATCAGCTTGTCCGCAAGCCGCGGCAGGCAACCACTTACAAGAGTGCCTCCCCGGCTCTTGAAAAGTGCCCCCAGCGCCGTGGCGTCTGCACGCGCGTGTACACCACCACCCCGAAGAAGCCGAACTCGGCGCTCCGCAAGGTTGCCAAGGTCCGCCTGACCAACCAGGAAGAGGTCATCAGCTACATCGGTGGCGAAGGCCACAACCTGCAGGAGCACTCCGTGGTCCTCATCCGTGGCGGTCGCGTCAAGGACCTGCCGGGTGTGCGTTACCACACCGTGCGTGGCTCGCTGGACGCCTCGGGCGTTGCCAAGCGTCGCCAGGGCCGTTCCAAGTACGGCGCCAAGCGTCCGAAGAGCTAAGGGAAAGTACACATGTCTCGTAAAGGTAATACGCCGCAGCGCTCTGTCCTGCCGGATCCGAAGCACGGAAGTGAAACCATCGCGCGCTTCATCAACATGGTGATGCTGAGCGGCAAGAAGTCGGTCGCTGAAAAGATCGTCTATGGCGCCATGGACGTGATCAGCGAAAAGAACCCGAACTCCATCGAGCTGGTGCAGAAGGCTCTGGACAACGTGGCTCCGTCGGTCGAAGTGAAGTCCCGCCGCGTCGGCGGTGCGACCTACCAGGTGCCGGTCGAAGTGCGTTCGTCGCGCAAGATGGCCCTGGCCATGCGCTGGCTGATCGACTCCGCCCGCAAGCGTGGTGAAAACACCATGCCGAAGAAGCTGGCTGCAGAACTGCTGGATGCCTCGGAAAACCGTGGTGGCGCCATCAAGAAGCGCGAAGAAACCCACCGCATGGCCGAAGCCAACAAGGCCTTCGCCCACTACCGCTGGTGAGTTTGACGGCCTTGTAAAACAGGCACGGCAGCACCATTAAGGTGCTGCCTCGCGGCCCCAGAAGGGCTGCGCCAATCCGAAGGCCGCCGAAAGGCGGCGTTCGGCCATCCGAATTCCAAGAAATTGAGAGGCTCCCGTGGCCCGCACCACTCCCATCGAGCGTTACCGCAATTTCGGCATCATGGCCCACATCGATGCCGGCAAGACCACCACGTCCGAGCGCATCCTGTTCTACACCGGCAAGAGCCACAAGATCGGTGAAGTGCACGACGGCGCCGCCACCATGGACTGGATGGAGCAGGAGCAGGAGCGTGGCATCACGATCCAGTCCGCTGCCACCACCGCGTTCTGGAAGGGCATGGACAAGTCCCTGCCGGAGCACCGCTTCAACATCATCGACACCCCCGGGCACGTCGACTTCACCATCGAAGTGGAGCGCTCGCTGCGCGTGCTCGACGGTGCGGTGTTCGTGCTGTGCGCCGTCGGTGGCGTGCAGCCGCAGTCCGAAACCGTGTGGCGCCAGGCCAACCGGTACAAGGTGCCGCGCATTGCGTTCGTCAACAAGATGGACCGCACCGGCGCCAACTTCACCAAGGTCGTTGGCCAGCTGAAGGCCAAGCTCGGCGCCACCGCCGTGCCGATGCAGCTGCCGATCGGCGCTGAAGAAGGCTTCAAGGGCGTCGTCGACCTGATCAAGATGAAGGCCATCCACTGGGATGAAGCCTCGCAGGGCATGAAGTTCGAGTACCTGGAAATCCCGGCCGACATGAAGGACGCCGCCGACGAGGCGCGCACCTTCATGATCGAAGCTGCGGCTGAAGCCAGCGAAGAGCTGATGGAAAAGTACCTGGGCGGCGACGAGCTGACCGAGGCCGAGATCATCGAAGCCCTGCGCGTGCGCACCCTGGCTACCGACATCGTGCCGATGTACTGCGGTTCGGCGTTCAAGAACAAGGGCGTGCAGGCCATGCTGGACGGCGTGGTGCAGCTGCTGCCGTCGCCGATCGACGTGCCGGACGTGACCGGTACCGACGTCGATGACGAAACCGTTGCGCTGAGCCGCAAGTCCGACGACAAGGCACCGTTCTCGGCGCTGGCCTTCAAGATCATCACCGACCCGTTCGTGGGCGCGCTGACCTTCTTCCGCGTGTACTCGGGCACCCTGAATGCCGGCGACCAGGTGCTGAACTCGGTCAAGGGCAAGAAGGAGCGCATCGGTCGCATCCTGCAGATGCACTCCAACGATCGCGAAGAGATCAAGGAGGTGCTGGCTGGCGACATCGCCGCGGCGGTGGGCCTGAAGGACACCACCACCGGCGACACCCTGTGCGCGCTGGACAACCCGATCATCCTGGAGCGCATGGTGTTCCCGGAGCCGGTCATCTCGATGGCCGTCGAACCGAAGACCAAGTCCGACCAGGAAAAGATGGGCCTGGCCCTCGGCCGCCTGGCGCAGGAAGATCCGTCGTTCCGCGTCAAGACCGACGAAGAATCCGGCCAGACCATCATCTCGGGCATGGGCGAGCTGCACCTGGACATCATCGTCGACCGCATGAAGCGCGAGTTCAACGTTGAAGCCAACGTCGGCAAGCCGCAGGTGGCCTACCGTGAAACCATCCAGCTGGCTGACGTCAAGTCGGACTACAAGCACGCCAAGCAGTCCGGTGGTAAGGGTCAGTACGGTCACGTCGTGATCGAGCTGTCGCCGATCACCGCTGAAGACCGTGCCGACCCGAAGATCGCCCCGAACATCAAGGACGACTTCCTGTTCATCAATGACATCACCGGTGGTGTGATTCCGAAGGAATTCATCCCGTCGATCGAAAAGGGCCTGCGCGAAACCATCACCAGCGGTCCGCTGGCCGGCTTCCCGGTCGTGGACGTGAAGGTGAAGCTGGTGTTCGGCTCGTACCATGACGTCGACTCCTCGGAAATGGCGTTCAAGCTGGCGTCGTCGATGGCCTTCAAGCAGGGCTTCGCCAAGGCCAAGCCGGTCCTGCTCGAGCCGATCATGAAGGTCGAGATCGTGACCCCGGAGGATTACCAGGGTGACGTGATGGGCGACGTGAGCCGTCGTCGTGGCGTGCTGCAGGGTTCGAGCACCACCGGTGACGGTTCGGCCAGCATCATCAACGCGATGATCCCGCTGGGTGAAATGTTCGGTTACGCCACCTCGCTGCGTTCGCAGACCCAGGGTCGCGCGACGTTCACGATGGAATTCGACCACTACGAGCCGGCGCCGAACAACATCGCCGAAACCGTGATCAAGAAGTCCTGAGCATAAGCTCAGGCCTTCATCTCCCTCTTTCTGATATCCAAGGTATACAACAATGGCAAAGGGTAAGTTCGAGCGCACCAAGCCGCACGTCAACGTCGGCACCATCGGTCACGTCGATCATGGCAAGACCACGCTGACTGCTGCGCTGACCAAGATCGGCGCAGAGCGCTTCGGTGGCGAATTCAAGGATTACTCCGCGATCGACGCCGCGCCGGAAGAAAAGGCGCGTGGCATCACGATCTCGACCGCACACGTCGAATACGAATCCACCGAGCGTCACTACGCCCACGTCGATTGCCCGGGCCATGCTGACTACGTCAAGAACATGATCACCGGTGCTGCCCAGATGGACGGCGCGATCCTGGTCTGTTCGGCTGCTGACGGCCCGATGCCGCAGACCC
>Ga0102591_1003374_pt1 | contig 14538 bp, 12 predicted proteins | sample AraplaCol_mCL_r2_2_FD_76860 | JGI IMG/M metagenome (GOLD analysis project Ga0102591, IMG submission 76860) | Arabidopsis root microbial communities from North Carolina, USA - plate scrape MF_Col_mCL_r2 (SPADES assembly) (version 2) | ecosystem: Host-associated > Plants > Roots > Endosphere... | reverse complement strand
AAGCGCGACTGGGGCTACAAGGGCTGGGTGATGTCGGACTGGGGCGCTGTCCACGCCACGGACTACGCCCTGAAGGGTCTAGACCAGCAGTCCGGCGAGCAACTGGACGGAACCACCTGGTTCGGCGAACCCCTGAAGGCCGCCGTCGAGAAGGGCGAGGTCCCGGCCGCGCGCCTGTCGGACATGAGCCGCCGGATCTTGCGCTCGATGTTCGCCGCCGGCCTGTTCGACCGCCCCGCCGCCAAGTCCGAGATCGACTACGCCGCCAACGGCGCGGTCAGCCTTGAGGCGGCGCGCGAAGGCATTGTGTTGCTCAAGAACACCGAAGGCCTGCTGCCGCTCGCCAAGACCGTCCGGTCGATCGCGGTGATCGGCGGTCACGCCGACGCCGGCGTGTTGTCCGGCGGCGGCTCATCCCAGGTCGTGCCGCCCGGCGGCGCCAAGACGATCATCCCGCTGGGCGGGGAGGGGATGATGGCCCAGTTCCGCAGCCAGTACTTCCACCCGTCCGCGCCGCTCGCGGCGATCCGCAGGCTGGCGCCACAAGCCAAGGTGACCTTCGACGATGGCCGCTATGTCGCCTCGGCGGTGGCCGCGGCGAAGGCCGCCGACGTGGTGGTGGTGTTCGGCAACCAGTGGATGGGCGAGGGCGAGGACGCCGCCGATCTGTCGCTGCCCGACGGCCAGGACGCGCTGATCGCCGCGGTGACGGCCGCCAATCCCAAGACCGTGGTCGTGTTGCAGACCGGCGGGGCGGTGGCGATGCCCTGGCTGAAACAGGCCGGGGCTGTGGTCGAGGCTTGGTATTCCGGCGCGCGCGGGGGCGAGGCCATCTCCGATGTGCTGTTTGGCCAGGTCGACGCGTCCGGCCGCCTGCCCGTGACCTTCCCGGCCTCGCTGGCTCAATACCCCCGCGAACAGTTGCCGGGTCTTGGCCTGCCGGAGAAGACGCGTTTCGACGTCGACTATGTCGAGGGCGCCGACATCGGCTACCGCCGCTTCGCCAAGACCGGCGACAAGCCGCTGTTCGCCTTCGGCCACGGGCTGTCCTACACGACCTTCGGCTTCTCGAACCTGAACGTCGCTGGGGGCGATACCCTGACGATCAGCTTCGACGTGGCCAACACCGGTTCGCGTGCGGGCAAGGCCGCGCCGCAGGTCTATCTGACCGGCGCCAGCGGCAAGCCGCTGCAGCGCCTGATCGGCTTCGACAAAATCGATCTCAAGCCCGGCGAGACCCGTCGCGTGACGCTCGCCGCTGACGCGCGCCTGTTGGGCCGCTTCGACGTCAAGGCCAATCGCTGGGTAATCAACAAGGGCAGCTATCAGGTCGCGGTCGGCGCGGCCTCCGACGACCTGTCCCTGAAGGGCGCGGCCGATCTCAAGGCCGCGACCCTGAAACCCTGACTTTTTTTCCCGCTGGCGGCGGGTCCGCTTGCCGCCGGCACGCGCCTACAGGCGCATCATTGGAAGCTGTACGCATGAACATGGTGCTCGTCGATCAAGAGAAGGTTCTGGTCATTCGCGGTGCGCTGCCGGCGGTGACCAAGGTCTGGTTGCAGGAGGTGCTGGGCGTGAGCGAGACGACCTGGCGGTCTCTGCGCGATGGAAGGCCGATACGGCAATCGACCTACAATCGGTTGCTCGCCAAGCTCGAGAGGACGAGCGGGCGCGATATGGTTCGCAAAGCCTAGATCCCATCGACCCAAGTTCGAGCTGTGGCCATCGACCGGAAGACCTTCGCCCGCACGCCCAAGCCGGGGTTCTAGGCGCCGTCGCCCGCGCCAAACATCTCTGAGCGGGCTGTGTCATCGTCCACCCCAGCTTCAAAGACAGCCATCTAGCCGATCGGTTGATACGCCGCGGTCTGTCAATGAAATCAAGGTCGTGTTTCTGGAGTGGGTCGAAGGTCTGGTTCTGGCGCAGTGCGGCCCACAATACAGACGCCCGGATCGACAGAGTGCGTCATCGGAGCTGAGGTGGGGCATGGTAAGGTGAGGCGAGGGGAGAAGCCAATTCGCAGGAGGCGAACATGGCTCAATTTGACCTCTTCCTTCCCCCTGAGAGCCCTTGGAATACAGGGCGGATCATCGGTCCGAAGCCACCTTTCAAGCCCAAACACATCTGGGGGATTCGGCAGCAGCTCAAGGCCAACGGGCGAGTGCGCGACGCGTTTGGAAGGACTCCAGATCGTCATAGTTCGATGATGCCACGGCGGGCCGCGACGGTGACCGCGTGGGTGCGATCGGACACATCGAGCTTGGTGAAGATGGCCTTCAAGTGCCCCTTCACCGTTTCCTCGGAGACGCCGAGCTCCCAGGCGATCTGCTTGTTGGCGCGGCCGATGGCGACGAGTTGCAGGACCGCCACCTCGCGGTCACTGAGAGCGTCATCGACGATGTGCATGGCGATTTCGTCGGCGATGTTGCGATGAACGTACCGGCGGCCCTGATGCACGCTGTGGATGGCGTCCAGCATCTCGGTGCGCAGGCTACTCTTCAGAAGATAGCCCGCTGCCCCTGCCTTCAGCGCCCGGACCGCTTGCACGTCGCCGTCGTAGGTTGTGAGCACGACGATACGGGCGTTGGAATGTTCGGCGCGGATCGCCTTGATCGCCTCGACCCCGCTCATTCCCGGCATCTGCAGATCCATGAGGGTGACATCCGGCTGCAGCTCGCGGAAGCGCACAATGGCTTCGACGCCGTCGCGCGCCTCTCCGACAAGAACCATGTCGGGCCGATCCTCGAGGATCGCTGCGACACCCTCGCGCAGGATGGGGTGATCGTCGACGACGAGGATGCGGATCGGACGCGGACTGGACTCAGGCACCGGGGACACTCCTGGAACGACGAAGCCACGAGGACAGCCGCCGCATCCTCGGCGCCTTGTCCTCGAAGGCCAGTCTGGCGGGCAGTTTCAAGGAGACCTCGGCGCCGCCCTCCGGACGGTTCTCGAAGGTCAGGACGCCGCCGATCCGCGCTGCGCGCTCGCGCATGCCGACGAGCCCGAAATGGCCAGGCTTGTGTCCGGCGGCCATGATGTCTTCGGGGAAGCCGACGCCATCGTCGCGGATCTGGATGAAGAGCTGGTTCGCGGCGAAGCTGATCGCGATCTCGACCGATTTGGCTCCGGCATGACGCGCGATGTTGAACAGCGCCTCGCCCGCGATCCGCCCCGCTTCGGCCATCACAACGGGATGCACCGCCCGCGGCGCGCCCTCAGCGACGATGCGGACGGGGATCGTTGGATCGAACCCGGCGGCGCTGGCGCTCTCCTCAAGGACGGCGCGCAGATCGCCCGGGCTGTGGGCGACCCGCAGGTCGCGAACGCGGTTGCGTCCATCGACGATCACGTCGTCGGCCCTTTTCAGAGCGGACTCCAGAAGGTCCCGAGACTTGTCCCCGGCCGGCATCCTGTTGGCCACAGATTGAAACCGCAGCACGAGGCCCTGGACGCTTTGCAGTAGCGTGTCATGCAGTTCGCGCGCGATGCGCTCGCGCTCGCCAAGCCGGGCTTCGAGCCCGACACGGACGCCTTGGGCGACCTGAGCCACGCGAAGGCGATAGAGCAGCCACAGGAGGCCCATGGCGAGGCCCAGGCAGAGAGCGATGAACCCACGAGATTGCAGGAAGGTGGGCGGGATCTCCAAGTCGACGGCGGCTCCGGCCTGGTTCCAGACGCCTTGGTCGTTCGCGGCGATCACCCGGAAGCGGTACTTGCCGGGCTTGAGGTTGGTGTAGAAGGCTTGTCTGCGCGCCCCGGGGTCGATCCAGCCCTTGTCGAAGCCTTCGAGCCGGTAGCGGACGTTGGCCTGTTTCGGGTCCGCGAAGCTCAGCACCGCGTAGTCGATCTCGACGCCGGTCGTCGCCGGTCTGAGTTTGAGGAAGACGGGGTCCCGATGGAGATGGCCGTCGACCATGACCGACTTGATCGCCACGCCGGGCGTCAGATGGGTCCGCACGATGTGCTTGGGATCCATCCACAAGGTTCCGGTCTCGGTAGCGACCCACAGGCGTCCGTCGCCGCCCTGAACCAGGGAACGCTGGGTGTGCGAATGGGGGCGGCTCATCAGGCCGTCGCCGAAGCCGAGTGACAGGCCCGGCGGTGAGAAGGCGTGGCTGGCGAAAGCCCGTTCCAGGTCTTGCGGCCCGATCCGCGCCAGGGTTCTGGGATAAGCGATCCACGTATCGCCCTCCGGCGTCCGGACCAAGCCGCTGATCCGCGTGCGCGGGGAGGGCTGATCGATCCGGATGGTTTCGACATGCCCGTCGCGGAAGCGCGAGAGGCCGAATGCGCTGGCGGCATAGACCTCGCCGGTGGGGGTTGGATAGAGCGTCAGGGCCACCTCGCCGGGGCCCAGATCGAATGGCGTAAACTTGCGCGTGGGATAGTCGATCCAGATCAGTTTGCGATCTGCCCATTGCACGACCAACTGACCTCGGGCGTCGCGAACCATGGTCATCGCGTGGATTTCGCGCGCGGCGGGCCGCTCGAACATCGTCGCCCAGCGCCCCTGCCGATAGCGCAGCAGACCGCCGGCCCCCGCCGAAATCCAATAGTCGCCGCGCGCATCGAAGGCGCAATCGTAGACGATGCTGTCGGTGTCGGGACGAGGGAAGGTCCGGATGTTCCGGCCCTGCTTCCAGACTACGATGGACCTGGCGAACGCGATCCAGATCGCGCCATCGGGCGCTTCGCAAAGGCTCTGAGGTTCGCTGACGCGGCGCAGGATAGGCTTCGGGTCGCCGCCGGGCGCGACCCGATAGATCGCCCTGGCCTGGCCGATGTAGACGCTGCCATCCGAAGCCGCCATCAGCTTGTCGCCGAAGGCGGCGGGATCATTCAACTCGGGTTCGGATCTCAGCGTGGCCGGCCGGAACTTGTCCAAACCCTTTTCGGTGCCGATCCAGATATTGCCTTCCCGATCTTCCAGGACCTGATTGGTCACGTCGGACGACAACCCGTCGCGGCTCCGGTAGGCTTTGATCTGGGCGTTGGCGCCTTGCGAAAGCGGTCCCGACGGATCGGCGGCCGCGACGCGCCGCACGCCCTCATAGCGCATCGCGATCCAGAGATTCCCCAAGTGGTCGAAGAGGGGCGCGCCGCGGATCAGGGAGTCGTCAGTGGGGTAGGGCGCGCGAAGCGGCGGCGGCGGGCCGCGCCCGCCGGACCCGGTGATCGGATAGCTGCCGGCCTTCTCGGAAAGCCAGACACGGCCCGCGGGATCCTGCGACAGCATTCCGTTGGCGCGGGGCGTCTTCCGTACGGTTTCGAACCGCTCGGCGCCGGGACGCAAGCGCACGACGGAATTGCAGAAGGACACCCAAACGGCGCCGTCGGCCGCCACAAGAAGGCTGAGCCCATTGTCGTGGGGCAGGCCGTTGCCGGCGTCGAACAATCGCCATTTGCCGTTTTGAAGTCGAAGCAGTTCGCCGTCGAACTTGGCGGTGAGGGCCCAGATCGCTCCATCGGCGGCTTCGGCCAGAGCCAAGATGTGATCAGGGGCGGGCGGGACGCTGAGCACGCGCAGCTGGCCGGCGCGATAGACGGCGAAGCGACGTGATCCACTGAAACTGGTCCAGACGTCGCCGTTGCGCGCCACCAACACCGCGCTAGGCGGATCGTGGCGATCGGCGCCTTCGGCTTCGACAAGCTCGAAATTGACGCCGTCGAACCGAAACAGCCCTTCGCCGGTCGCCAGCCAGAGAAAGCCGTCGCGGCCTTGCGCCATCGACAGCACCGGGGCTGGCGCGTCGCCTTCCTCGGTCCAGCGTTGGTGGGTGTAGTGCGAGAGGCGACGCGGCGGTTCGGTCGCCGCCGCGGCGACAGGCTGTAACAGCATCGCCGCGATGAAAATCGCCCTGATCGATCGCACAGCTGGCCCTGCCGTTTCCCTCCAACTCCAGGCCGAGGGGTAAACGCCTAGTTGCCGCCGGGAAGGGGCCGGATGGTAGCCTCAAGTCAGGGGGGCGAACATCCCCCGTTTCAGGATGCGCCACCGACCAGTTCTGGGGCGCCGCTCGCGGCGCGAACGTGAACAATGGCGGCGTTGCCATCCGGAGGCGGAAATGAACCAGGAGCCGAGAGGCCAGCCCTCGGGCCCAGCGGGGCGAGCCGTCGGCGAGGCGACGGCCAGTCAAGATGTCGGCCCGGCGCACCGTCCGCTCGTCGTGATCGTCGACGACGACCAGGATGTGCGGATGGCCCTGGCCGAACTTCTGGAGTCGGTGAGCATCGACGCGACGACGTTCGCCTCGACCCGCGACTGGCTCGAATCCGACGTGGTCGACCGTCCGGGATGTCTGGTCCTCGATGTGCGGATGCCAGGTTCCAGCGGCCTGGATCTACAGCATCATCTGGCGCGGAACGGTGACCCCAAGCCGATCATCTTCCTCACGGGGCATGGCGATATTCCCATGACCGTACAGGCCATGAAGGCGGGCGCGGTCGATTTCCTGACGAAACCGGTGCGGGACCAGACGCTCCTCGACGCGGTCGCGACGGGCATCGATCGTGACCTCACGCAGCGGGCGAAGGCCCGCGCGGTCAAGCGTCACCTGGACCTGTTGGCCGCGCTGACGCCGCGCGAACATCAGGTTCTGGCTCACGTGGCGCACGGGCGCTTGAACAAGCAGATCGCCTTTGAACTCGGCATCAGCCAGATCACGGTGAAGCTCCATCGCGGCAACGTGATGCGAAAGATGCAGGTGAACTCGGTCGGCGAACTGATCCGCGCCTGGGAAGCGATTCCACGAGATCTGCGCGAAAGGCGTTCCTAGCCTATGGCCGGCCACGGGGCGGGTTTTCCGCAACCTCGCCACGGTAAAAAGGGAGCGCGGCTCCGCCCCACCATGAACGACGATCGAACGATTTCAGAGCGGGCGGCGGACGAAGATCGCTTCCGGATGCTGATCCACCACACGCCCACGCCCCTCTGGTACGTGGACGCGCGCGGCGCAGACCAGCTTTTCCAGGATCTTCGAGGCCAGGGCGTGACGGACATCGCCTCCTATCTCGACGCGCATCCCGAGTTGGTCGAGGCCGCCAAGGACGAGGTTCTGGTCACGGAGATCAACCGCGCGGCCGTCGCCCTGTTCAGGGCCGCCGATCCCGCCGATCTGATCCGGCCGGTCCGGTATCTGTTCGCGGCGACGCCCGAAATGGCCAAACGCGTCATGACGGCCCACTTCGAGGGCCGAAGGAACTATGTCGAGCAGGCCAGGATGGCGACCTTCGACGGCGAGGTGCGCGACGTCGTGTTCTCGGTCACCTATCCGGCGCCGCCGGAGCGTCTCGACATCACCTTCATCACCATCGAGGACATCACCGACCGCCTCCGGACCGAAGCGCAGCTGCGACACCTGCAGGCGGATTTCGCGCACGCCGCCCGCGTCTCGATGCTCGGTGAGCTCGCGACGTCCATCGCCCACGAGGTCAAGCAGCCCCTAGCGGCCATCGTCACCAACGCGGAGACCAGCCTGCGATGGCTCACGCGGACGGAGCCCAACATCGCCAAGGCGCGCGAGCTGACCGCGCGCATCGCCGCAAGCGCCCAGCGGGCGAACGACATCATTCAGCGCGTGCGGGCCATGGCGACCAAGCAAGAGCCCGAGCGACGGGCCCTCAACCTGGCTGATGTGATCGATGAGGCCCTTCACTTTGTTCGCCACGACCTCGACGCACGCGGGATAACGCTTTCGCGCGCCAACGGGGGTGGCATTCCGTCCGTACTCGGCGACCGCGTGCAACTGCAGCAAGTGCTCGTCAATCTGTTGCTCAACAGCATCCAGGCGATTGCTCAAGCCGACGCCGCCGAACGCCGCATCGAGCTGAAGGTCGACGTCGCTCCGGCCAACGACGTGACGCTGTCGGTCCACGATACCGGCCCCGGCGTCGCCGAGGCGGATCTGAGTCAGGTCTTCGACGGGTTCTTCACCACCAAGGACACGGGCATGGGGATCGGGCTGGCGATCTGCCATTCGATCATCACCGAGCATGGCGGCCAGATCGCAGCCGCCAATCATCCGGCGGGCGGGGCGGTGTTCCGGGTGATCTTGCCGGGGCACGAACAGTCACCCTAGGCGGTGGGCGCCGCGGACTCGCCGGGCGACCCTAGCGTCGCGCGACGGTGGCGGAACCCGCCGAGGAACCGGTCGGCGAAGGAGGTCGCGGCGGCGTCGACCCCGCGATCCGTTGGTAGGACGCGAAGCTCGGACTGGGCGGCGAAGTAGCTCTCGACGAAGTCCGCGACGTCGACGCGCTGGGCTCGCTCTTCCGACCGCAGGCGCTTGAACAGGGCATGGGGGGACCACACGCAGTAGGGCCGGCCCAGCACGAAGGCGGCGAGGCTGACGCAGTTGGCCCAGCCGCGGATCTGGCTGCCATGGCCGGGGACGGCCTCTTCGACCAGGAGCACGTCGCCCATCGCGCCCCAATGCAGGAACCGCATCGCCTGGTCCGTGCTGATCGTGCGGACCAGGAGCCGTGTCCACCAGGGTTCGAACAACGTCCAGGTTCCGTCCATGTTGGGCTTGAGCAGCAGGACATGCTTGTGGGTCTCGTGCACGAAACGATGCCAGAACTGGCTTCGCAGGCCGGGAACGAAACAGACCAGCCAATGCGCGGGTTCGAAGGTCACCGGCGCGCCGTTCTCGTCCACGGCGAGGGGCTGGTTCGATGCGAAGGCGCCGGCGATGGCGTCGCGGCTCGCGCCGGGAGCTTCCCGTCCTGAATAGGCCATTGTTGGGGTCATGCCCTGTCTCCATCGGTAGGATGCGTTGATGGCCGTCGCTAATGACTGATTTGCTTCAAGGGGCCCTTGGGCCGCCTGGCCAGCCAGATCGCTCCCGCGAACAGCAGGATCAGGATGGCCGCCATGGCGTAGAAGGCGTTGGTGGCCAGCATCACCGCCTGTGCATCGACCAGCCTCGAGAAGGCGGGAAGGCTTGCCTCGGCCGGCAGTCCGGGCGGGGGCGTCGCGCCGACCATCGGATCGATATCCGCCACCAGATTGGCGCGGCTGGCCTTGATCATGTGATCCCAATAGGTCGAGGTCAGCGACGCGCCGACCGCCATGGCCATGATGCGGATGAAGTTCTGGAGGCCGGATCCGGCGACCACCCGCTCCGGCGGAAGATCGGCCACGCCCAAGGCGGTGAGGGTCACCAGGCAGGCGGGCACCCCGGCCCCCAGGACCAGCATGGCCATGGCGACGTGGGCGTAGTCGGCCTGGGCCGTCAGCCGCGCGCGCATGAAGAACGAAACGGCCAGCATCGCCATGCCGTAGGTGACGATCAGACGCGGATCGATCTTAGCGAGTAAACGACCGACGGCCGGCGCGGTCAGCAGGGCCAGGACGCCCATGGGCGCCGTCGCGAAACCCGCCCAGGTGGCCGTGTAGCCCATCATCTGCTGCAGCCACAGCGGCGTCAGGACGATGTTGCCGAAGAATAGCCCAAACATCAGGGCCAGCGTGATCGTCGACACCAACCAGTTGCGCGACTTGAACAGCGTCAGATCGAGGATCGGCTGCTCGTCGGTGAGTTCCCAGATGATCAGCAGGCCCAGCGCGATGGCCGTGGTGATCGCCGCGCCGACGATGAAGCCCGACGAGAACCAGTCCAACTCACGTCCCTTGTCGATCATGACCTGGAAGGCTGTCACGAAAAGGACCAGCAGGCCCAGGCCGACCATGTCGATCCGGCTGTGCTGGATCGGCGTTTCCCGGTCGCGCAGCAGGATCCAGGCGGTAGCGCCAACGAGCACGCCGAAGAAGATGTTGATGTAGAAGATCCATCCCCAGTGGAAGTTGTCCGAGATGTAGCCGCCGATGATCGGGCCGAAGATCGGCGCGACGACGGTCATCAGGCCCCAGATCGACAGCGCCACATTGGCCTTGGCCTTGGGAAAGACGGAAATGAGCAGAGTCGACGACAGAGGGATCAGAGGGCCTCCAGCGAGCCCTTGCAGGATGCGGAAGAGCACCAGGGAGCTCAGCGAGTTCGACAGGCCGCAGGCCACCGAGAAGAGGACGAAAGCGGTCGTGCAGACGATGAACAGTCGAACCTCGCCGTATCGCCTCGCGAGCCAGCCGGTCAGCGGCACGGTGATCGCCTCCGCGACGGCGTAGGCGGTGATGATCCAGGCGCCTTCGGTCGTGGAGACGCCGACGTCGCCGGAGATCGTCGGCATGGCGACATTGGCGATCGTCGTGTCCAGCACCACCATGAAGTTGCCCATCGACAGGGCGATCGCCGCGAGGACCAGTGACGCGCCCGTCAGAGGCGGATAGCCGGGTTCGGCCCCGGGAGCGCGATCATCGGCCATGGCGATCGGCATCCGACAGAGCGATCTCGGCATGCATCGACAGGCCGACACGCAGGGGATGTTCGCGCAGTTCCCGCGGGTCGAGGCGGATCCTGACCGGCAGGCGTTGAACGACCTTGATCCAGTTGCCGGTGGCGTTCTGGGCGGGGATGGCGGCGAAGGCCGATCCCGAGCCGCCCGCGAAGCCTTCGACGCGGCCGTGATACACGACCTTGGAGCCGTAGAGGTCGGAGGTGAGCGTCACCGGCTGGCCCGCGCGGACGCCGCGCAGCTGGCCCTCCTTGAAGTTCGCATCGACATACAGCGCCTGTATGGGAACCACGACCATCACGGGCGCGCCTGGCTGGACGCGTTGGCCGACATTGACCCTGCGCTGATCGACGACGCCGTCGATGGGCGCGCGGACGACGGCGCGAGTCAGATCGATCCTGGCCTGGTCGAGTCTGGCCTTGGCCGCGAGGACGTCCGGATGGGTCTCGACCGTCGCATCCTCGAACAGCACTTCGTTGGCGCGCCGCGCCCCGGCGGCGGCCCGCTCCGCGGCCTCGGCGGCGGCGAGGCGGGCGTGGGCCTGGGCGACCCCGGCCCGCGCCTGGCGGGTCAGGGTCTGGGCGTCGCTATACTCCTGGGCGGAGATCGCGCCTGGGCCCGCCAGGGCCGCGCGGCGCTTTTCGTCGAGCTCGGCCTTGTCGAGGTCGGCTTCAGCCCGGACGAGATCGGCCCGGGCGCTGGCGACGTCGGCCGAACGCACGCCGATCTGGCCAGCCAGGTTGGCGTCGTTGGCGAGCACCTGCCGAACTTGGCGCCGGGCATGGCCGAGGGCCGCCTCGGCTTGCGCCGCCGCCAGTCTCAGGTCGGTATCGTCGATCTCCACCAGAACCTGGCCGGCGCGCACGGTCTGGGTGTTGGTCACGGCGACACGCTTGACCGGGCCGCCGACAAGTGGAGTCACTTGGGCGAGTTCGACATTGGTGTAGGCGTTCTCGGTGGATTGGCTGTGGCTGGCGAAGAACGCCGACCAGATCCACCAGAGCAGCGCGATCAGCGCGATCGTTCCGCCGAAGGCCAGCAGCAGCGTCTTGCGCTTGGCGGCGTCGATAGGGCGCGGCGGTTGCGCGTCATGCTGGGCTTGAGATATCGCGTCGGTCATCGGGACGCCCCTTCGGCTGGCGGAGTGGTGGGAGGTGTCTGGCCTCGAAAGCCGCCGCCAAGGGCGTCGGCGAGGGCCACGTCGAGAACGAAGCCGCGCAATCTCAGCGCCGCGGCTTGGTCGCGCGCCTCGATCAGGGCGTTCTCGGCGATCAGCACCGACTGGTAGTCGGAAAGTCCGCCCTCGTAGCGCATCCGGCTCAGGCGGTAGGCAGCCTCCTGTCGGCTCGCCGCGGCGTCGGCGCTCTGCTGGCGCGCGCCCAGGCTGCGCAATGAGGTCACCGCGTCCGCCGCTTCATGAAGCGCCGCGAGCAGCGCCTGGTCGTAGCGCGCGACCGCGAGATCGTAGTTTCCCCTGGCGCCGCGATAGTTGGCCTGGCGTCGGCCGCCATCGAAGAGGGGCAGGCTGACAGCGGGCCCTGCCGAACCGATGATCGATGCGTCCTTGAACAGGTTTGACAGGCCAAACGAGGCCACGCCGATCAGGCCGGCCAGGCTGACATTGGGATAGAATCCGGCCCTGGCTACCCCGACGCGCTGGGCGGTCGCCTCGACCCGCCAGCGAGCCGCGACGACGTCCGGACGCCGCCCGATCAGACCAATCGCGATGTCAGCCGGCAAGCCCGGCGGTCCGCGGGACGTCAGTGTCGGCCTGCGCAGGTCCAGTCCCCGATCGGGACCAGCGCCCAATAGGGCGGCGATGGCGTTGCGATTGAGCGCGATCGCCTCGTCGATCGCCGCGAGCGCCCCGACGGCCGTGTCGACGCCCGCCCCGGCCTGTTCGAGGGCGGTCCGGGGATCGAGCCCCGCGTTGAAGCGTCGGCCGACAAGATCCAGGGTCTGCTGACGGAGGCGCAGAGCGTCGGCCGCGACATCGCGGCGGAGATGGAGTTGCGCCAGGTCGGCGTAGGTCGAGCTCACGGCGACGCTGAGCGCCAGCCGCGCGGCGGCCGCGTCGGCCTCGCTCGCCCGGCGTTCCGAAACCGCCGCGCGCAGCGCCGAACGGTTCCGGCCCCAGAGGTCGATGTCATAGCTGGCGCTCAACAGGCCCGCGCCCAGCAGACGCCACTCACCGTCCGTCGGCAGACCGATGCTCTGGGTGAGGCGCGAGTATCGCGCGGTCGCCATCAGTCCCGCCTTGGGAAGCAGCGCCGCCCGGGCGAGATCGACTTGCTCGGAGGCGATCCGAATCCGGGCGGCGGCAGCGTCGATCGATGGAGCGCCGGCGAGGGCCTGGCCTATGAGGCCGTCGAGCTGGCCGTCGCCAAAATCGCTCCACCATTGCTGCGTCGGCCAGTCGGCCGGATCGCCGGCGAAGCTGCGCGCGGAGGCGTAGTCATTCGGGCGGGCGGGACTGGCCGGCTTCTCCAGCTCCGGAACGGTCGCGCAACCCGTCACGAGAAGCAGCATCAGCCCGGTCAGGACCTTGGACGTGGTCTTCATTCGCGTGTCGCCGCGCATGGGATCACCGCTCATCTGGGGATCGCCGCTCATCTGGCCTGGGCGTGACGCTGGCCCAGCGCCCAGCCGACCAGCAGCCAGCCGAGGATCGCCGGCAGGGTGACGGCGGGAAAATCGCGCGGAAGGGCCGAGGCCGAACATATGCCGACCGCGACTTCCCAGAAGTGGAACAGGGCATGCCCCGATAGCCACAAGGTCGACGCCGTCCAGAAGGACAGGCGAAGGTGGGGGTGGGCGGCGCCCACCAGGAAGCTCACGCCTAGGAGCAGGAAGATCAGGCCGATGTCGCGAAGGAAGTGCTGGTTGAAGGGGCCGGTGGTCGTCACGCCGGGGACCGCGAAGTACCAGGCTTCCGGTGAGGCCAGCATGAAGAGGCCATTGAGCACCGCGGCCAGGCCCAGCATGACGGCGAGGCCGATGCAGGTCATTTTCAACATGGTTCGCTCCTGAACGCGGCGAAGGGAGAGATCGGACCTGAACCGCGCTCCAACTCGCCGCTGAGCTGGAGCGCGGTGGAAGACGGCGTCAGGTCCGGGGGAGGGAGGACAGCCGTCTCCATGCGCCGAGCGAGCCTCGACGCGGCCTCATGCCGATCAGACGGATCAGGCGACCGCAGTGGCCGGCTGGACGGGGTGGGCGGCGCGGGCGGCGATCTGCAGGCGGTTCCAACTGTTGATCTGGCCGATCATCACGGTGAGCGCGGTGATTTCGGCCTCACTGAACTGGTTCTTGACCGCGTCGTAGTCGGCGTCCGGCGCATGGGTCTTGCCGATCCGGGTCAGGGTCTCGGTCCAGGCCAGGGCGGCGCGCTCGCGGTCGGTGTAGAGCGAAGACTCGCGCCAGGCGTTCAGCATGTAGAGGCGCATCTCGGTCTCGCCGTGCGCGCGGGCGTCGGTGGTGTGCATGTGGATGCAGAAGGCGCAGCCGTTGATCTGCGACGCGCGCAACCTCACCAGTTCGCCGAGGCCATGCTCGATCGTCGTGGCGCCCAGAGCGGTTTCGACGGCCGCCAGGGCCTTGATTAGATCCGGCGCCACTTTGAAGGGGGCGAAGCGTGGTGTCATGGTCGTCTCCAGGATGAGGAAGGAAGATGACCGACGATGCGCGGCGGATCGGGATGTGAACCACTGTACGGGGTGGCTGCGGACCTACGCCCTTGGGTCAGGTTGGTCGCGCCTAGGGGCGGTTGCGGATGTGGTTTTCCTCGCCCCTGGGCTCAATGGTCTCGCGCCGCGATCGCCTTACCCTGCTCGGGCTATCGCAGCCGAGGAGCTCTGAAATGAAGATCGTCGTCATCGGCGGAACCGGCCTGATCGGATCCAAGCTGGTCTCCAATCTCACCCGTCTCGGTCACGAGGCTTTGGCCGCCGCGCCAAACACGGGGGTCAACACCCTGACCGGCGAGGGCCTGGCCCAGGCGCTCGCGGGCGCCGACGTGGTCGTCGACGTCGCCAACTCACCGTCCTTCGAGGATGAGCCGGCCATGGCGTTCTTCGAGACGTCTGGCCGCAACCTGTTGGCCGCGGGAAAGGCCGCCGGAGTGAAGCATCATGTGGCCCTGTCGGTGGTCGGCACGGACCGACTGCAGGCCAGCGGCTATTT
>Ga0102591_1003371_pt1 | contig 14543 bp, 10 predicted proteins | sample AraplaCol_mCL_r2_2_FD_76860 | JGI IMG/M metagenome (GOLD analysis project Ga0102591, IMG submission 76860) | Arabidopsis root microbial communities from North Carolina, USA - plate scrape MF_Col_mCL_r2 (SPADES assembly) (version 2) | ecosystem: Host-associated > Plants > Roots > Endosphere... | reverse complement strand
CGCCACCATGGGGATCGGCAGGTCGGCCGGGAACAGGCTGTGCAACTCGCCGGACGCGCGCGCCGTCTCGATCTGCGCGTCCCAGTTGCTGAAGTAGTAGGCCCCTCGGTTGATCGCGGCCGGTATCGGCTGGCGGGCCAGGCCTTGTTCGAGTTCCCACAGCACGCTCAGGTCGCCGAGCCGGTCGCCCGGCTGTGCGCCGCCGGTCGACGCGGCCACGACCTTCTCCAGGCCCGAGCCCTCCAGGGCGGCGAGGATGTTGGCGACGGTCTCTCGCTCGACGGCATCGGTGTCGAGCGCCACGTCGGCAGGTGGGTTCAGCAGGAAGGCGCGGCGGCCGCGCTGGAACGCGCTGCGCAGCGATTCGACGTCACGGGCATCGGCGCGGATGAGCTCGGGCGACGCGGCCCCGGCCTGGTGGCTGATGCCCAGCACGCGCTCTCCGCGCGCGCGCAGTGCACGCGCTGCACCCGCTCCGACGTGGCCCGTCACTCCCATCACGACCTGCATGGCTTGCCTCTTGCGATGATGACCTGTGCAGAAGCGGCAATCGCGGTGCCCGGGCGCTGACGGGCGGCCCCCAGAGAGCCCTGGCGCGGTGTCGCGGCAGGGCTCCGAAGGGGCTATCTGGCCGGCTCGAGCTTGAGCAGACGCTGCGCGTTCTCGGTGCTCAGGTAGGCGAGCAGGCTGCTCTTGTCGCGCTTCAGCTCACGCCATTGCTGATTGCTTCGGCCGTTGACACCGTAGCCGGTGACGTTTCCCGAGTTCCGGTTCAGGTCCAGCACGACGTCGGTCCGGAGGGTGGAACGGATCAGGCTGTCGGCATAGCTGAACAGCTGGCCGCCGGCCTCCCGGTTGCAAGGCGCGAGCGCCAGGCTGTAGTCCACCAGGCTCACGCAATGACCGGGCAGGGCGGCGCTGCGCAGCGCTCCGCGCCGGTCCTGCAGCCACAGCTGCTCGGGAACGCGGGCGCAGGACGCCTTCGCGACCATCACCAGCCTGGCGGTGGCAGCCTCCTTGCCGGTCAGGGCCAGGCAGCCGTCGGAGAGGCCTCGGACGAGGCCGAAGCTGTCGGCATAGCTGCCGCCGGCCAGCAGGCCCGAGTTGGCAAGCTGGGCGCGCCATGTCTCCACGATGGCCGGGGTCCCGGCGTCCAGGCCTGCCGCGTTCTGCGTCATCCATCGATCCAGGGACAAGGCCATGTCGCGTGTGCGAACCATGCGACGCAGGACCTCCGACGCCGCAGCGCTCAGCTGGTCTTGCCGCTCGCTCCAGCTGTCCAGCCAGAGCTGCAGGGTGCGATCGGGCACGGGCTGGTCCTCGCCGCGCAATGCTTGCAGCGCGGCGTCCAGCTGCGGCAGCTCCTTGGCGGCCAGCGCGTCATAGCCTGCCGATTCGCCGACCACCACGGGTGCGGGCATGTCCGGCAGGCCCTGCGGGAATGCCACCTCGGCCAGGCGCGTGATCGTGCTTGCGTCCCGGCGGCACAGCAGGGAAGCCTGCTGCGGCTTGTCGGCCTGGGCGATGTTGATGTGGAACTTGTTGCTGGCGCCGCTCCACACGCGATCGCCGTGCAGGGCGATGGACCGGCTTCCGTTGGCGAACTTCACGTCCACCCAGCAGGCGGTGGGCCAGGCGGCGTCCGGCGGCGGCAGTTTGTCGAACACCATGCCGTAGTTGCCCCGGGCCGGCGGGTACATCACCGCGCTGCCGTTGTCGGGATCGTAGGCACCCAGCAGCGTGAAGACCGGGACGCCGAAGCGCGTGGGCGGGGCCCGGTCCTTCGGGGTGTCGTTCACCGCCTTGCCGGCGGCCGCATCCCAGCGGCTGTAGCCGCTGGGCGAGGCGGGATCGAACCATGCGCGACTGACGGAGTCCTGGATGCGCTTGGCGGTGTAGCCCGTGTAGTGGGTGTAGCGGGAGAGCAAGAGCTCCGTTTGCGACCAGCCGCCGGACATGGCGTCCGCCAGGTAGCTGTACTGGCCCGCAAAGGACTGCGGGTTCGCCACGCCGTTGACGTAGAGCCCGCCTCGCTCGGACGACGTGATGGCGAGGTTGCTGCGCATGCGCTTGCGATGGCCGATGTAGCCCCAGCCGCTGTCGGCATGGTGGGCGGTCCAGAAGTAGTCCGTGCCGTTCGCGCCCGGATAGTGTCCCAGCCCGAAGTGATGGCCGAACTCGTGGCTCCATTCGTTGCCGGTGCTTCCATACAGGGTCGCAATCGCGCCGCCGCCCGACAGGCCATGCACCTGGCGGCCGTTGGCGTAGTTGCCGGCCGAGTGGTGGTAGACGATCTGCGGCGTGGTGCGGTCGACGCCCTGGTCGCCGTTGACCGAACTGGTGATGCCGTAGTTCGCGAGGTTGATGCCGATGCTCACCTGCGACTTGCCCACGTTCTCGCGCATGTCGCCGTGGTGGACGTCGCCGCTGCCCGGACTCGCGCCGGTCAAAATGCGGCCGTCGGCCATCATCACGCGGTCGAGCGTCAGGTCCTCGTAGCCGGCGACCACCAGCCGGGCCACCGGGATCGTCTGGAAGTAGTCGGTGGCCGCAGCGGCGGGATCGCTGAGCATCGGCTGGTCGTGCTGACCGCCGGCGTTCACGGGGGCGGGGGTCAGCATGCCCACGCGAATGCCCCAGACGACCAGCTTGGCCGGGGCCCCCATCTCGATCTTGTCGGCAGAGAGCGTTCCGGCGTGCCCGGCCCCGTCGCGGAACACCAGCGACATGCCGGGCTGCACCGCGGCCCAGGGCAAGACAACGCTCCAGGCGCGCTTCGTGTAGGCCACGTCCGGGCGGCCGAAGCTGCCGAGGAGGTCGGTGGCCGGCAGTTCTTCCGGAGCCGCCAGGGGCAGCCTGTGCTTCGTCACGCCGTTGGCCTGGACTTCGACGCTGAGCCTGCCGGTGGGGCTGTCCTGCGGGGTGAAGAGGAGCAGGGCGTCCCGCGAACTCACCAGCGTCGGCAGGTTGTTGGCGGCATTGCCCGATGGGTTCACCGAATGGCTTTGGACAAACTGCACCATGCCCGCCAGCGGGCCGCCGCCGAGGTCGTTGCGTATCGCGCGGACCTGATGGTCCTTCGTGCTGTCGAAGAAGCCAAGCGCCGTGGCGAAGTTGGGAAAGCCTTGCGCCGTCATGGCGGGCGCGTCCCGGGGGGCCTCGGACGCCGCGTCCTCGGAGTCCTTGCCGCCGCAGGCGGACAGCGCCGCGGCGATGCAGGCCAGCGCCAGGCCCGTGATGCATCGTCGGATCGCCTTGCTTGTGTGAGACATCGGTCAAGCTCCTCGTGTCGAAAGAAGGTTTAGTTGTCATAACAATATGGCGGACAATTTAACCGGATTACAGGCCATGCGCTGTGGCTTCGATGCCAATGCTGTTATGACATGTAAACGCAGAAAACGCGTCCATGCGGCAGCGTAGGATTCAAGCCAACTTGAATGTCAAGACGCTGTGTGCGTGGAGGGCGGGCCGGCGCGCATGCGCAGCAGCGCTCTTGTCTGCAGGCGCTGGGGGGGGGTACGCGGTTCGCGGGAAGTACAGCCAGCCGAAAACGGCAATACGGCGCTATGGGACAGAGATTCGCTCGCTGAGGGCTTGCAAGTCGCGAGCCCTCATCAATCGATGCCTGCGTGTCGCACCCACAAGCCCCAGCACCCCGAAAGCCATCATCAAGCCACTCGACGGCTCGGGAATCGGCGCAGCGGTCCAGGCCTGCGCCAGGGTCAGCTGAAAGTTGCCAAACAACGTCTGCGCCGTGGTGTTGTGAACCGTCACCGCGATATGGCCGAAAGAGTCGACGCTGTAGCCAAAGTCGGCGTCGCTGGGTGCGCGGCCCTGAGGCGGTGCGGCAGGGTCCAGCGGATTGCGATCCAGAATGTGCGCATAGACCCAGACATCGCCTTCGGAGTACCACGGCGCGCTGTAGTTCAGGGTCCCGCTATGGACCCAGTCCTCAGGATAGAAGGTGTCGGTCTGGAACAGGGAGCGCGGCGCGCCCGCATGCGGAGTCATCATCGAGACGAAGCCTGACAAGGTCACCGACGCATACGGATCGAGCGCGAAGGATCGCGACCAGCCGACGTAGGCCGAGCCGGAATCGCGCCCGGTCTCGTTCTGCCAGCTCATGCCGATGTGCCCCCCGGAAACGGACGCCTGCACCGAGCCCGACATCCCCGGCAGCGCCGGCAAGGCATAGCCAATCTGGCCGAAGGGCGCCGCATTCAGCGCCGCCGGATCGGACAGATCCGTGGTGCCCGACTCATAGCGGCGGTGCTCTCCGGCGCCATCGACGCTCGAAACGCCGACGGTCACGGCGTTGTCAGGCAGCCAGTAACCCACGTTGCCGGGCGCGCCGGCCTGCTCCGCATGGGTGGCCAAGGGGATCGGATCCAAGGTGAAATCCAGCGAACCCGACGCAGCCTGTGCGGTCGACGCGGCGCCGAGCAGCAGCGCCAGGCACAGGACCGGCTTCAGCGGAGTTGCGGTTCTCATCCGTGCGCCCCAACGCCGACGGCAAGGGCCAGCGTGGTGGAATTCAAGGACAAATCCAAGGCTGGCGCAAGTCGAATGCTTTGCCGGCACCCGCGCCATGGTCTGCTTCAACAACTGCACCGACGCTGCAAAACAAAAAAGGCCCTAGAGCGTTGCTTCTCCAGGGCCTTTTCAACATCGCGGTCCGTCGTGGACCTTGTACTGGTGGAGCCGGGGGGAATCGAACCCCCGTCCGCAAGCCATCATCGGGCAGATCTACATGTGTAGCTGTCTGGTTTGGGTTTTAAAGGCGCCGGACGCGCAGCAGCACGCTGCCGTCACCTCGAGTCACTTGATTTAGCCCCTGGACCGAGTGACCCGGCCCGAAGCGATTCCATGAGAATGACTTCGCACCCTCGGGTTGCCCCTCAGGCCCAGCCCATGGACAGGCTGGTGCGAAGCTCGCCGGTGTTAGGCGGCGAGAACGAAATTACGCTGCGAGAGCGTAGGTTTCGTCGTTAGCTGCGTTGGCAGTTAGTTTGTTTCCAGATGGATTTACGAGCGAACTGGTGCTCGACATGCCCTACTCCGAATCCGCACCCACGTCGAAACCAGGTCGGCCCCAGAGACCTCGTAGTTTAGGCTACATCGAGCAGGTTCAAGAGTTCGGCGGGCGCATGGATCACATGCATCGCCCCCCACGCCTCCACCGGCTCGCCCACGCCCAGGTAGCCCCAGGCCGCCGCCACGGTCCGCATCCCCGCCGCGTGCCCGGCCTGCACGTCGCGCAGGTCATCGCCCACGTAGACGCAATCCTGCGCCGCCACGCCCATCTGGCGCGCCGCCTCCAGCAGCGGTGCCGGATGCGGCTTCGCGTGCGGCGTCGTGTCCCCGCTCACCACCGCCCCGGCCCGCGCGTCCAGCCCCAGCGCCTTCACCAGCGGCTTCGTGAAGCGCTGCGATTTGTTGGTCACGATGCCCCAGCGCAGCCCGCGCTCGTCCAGCGCATCCAGCAGCGCCGGCACCGCGTCGAAGGGCCGTGTGTGCTGCGTCATGCGCGCCTCGTAGCGGGCGAAGAACTCGTCGCGCAATTCGAGGAACTCGTCCTCCGCCGGCGTCACCCCCAGCGCGATGCCGATCATCCCCCGGGCCCCCGAGCCCACCATGGGCCGGAACTGCTCGAAGGGCAGCGCCGGCAGCCCGCGCGCCGCCCGCATCTCGTTGCCCGTGCCCGCCAGGTCCGGCGCGCTGTCCACCAGGGTGCCGTCCAGGTCGAACAGCACCGCCTTCACGCGCAGGCTCACAGCGGTTTCCTGCAGGCGAAGAGGTAGTTCACGCTGGTGTCGCCCGACAGCCAGTAGCGCCCCGTCAGCGGGTTGTATTCCATGCCCCGCGTCGACTCGAGCGACAGCCCCGCCGTGCGCGCCCATTGCGCCAGCTCGCTCGGCCGGATGAAGCGCGCGTACTCGTGCGTGCCCTGCGGCAGCAGCTTCAGCAGGTACTCGGCTCCGACGATCGCGAACAGGAAGGCCTTCGGGTTGCGGTTGATGGTCGAGAAGAACACCCAGCCCCCTGGCTTCGCGAGCGTCGTGCACGCCTGCACGATGGACGCCGGATCGGGCACGTGCTCCAGCATCTCCATGCAGGTCACCACGTCGAACTGCCCCGGCGCCTCGGCGGCCAGCGCCTCGGCCGCCACCTCGCGGTATTCGACGCCGGTCGTGCCGGCCTCCATCGCGTGCAGCTGCGCCACCTTCAGCGCCTTGCCGGCGAGGTCGATGCCCAGCACGTCGGCGCCCTTGCGCGCCATCGAATCGGCCAGGATGCCGCCGCCGCAACCGACGTCCAGCACCCGCTTGCCCTTCAACCCCGCCAGCCCGTCGAGCCAGTCCAGGCGCAGCGGGTTGATCTGGTGCAGGGGGCGGAATTCGCTTTCCGGATCCCACCAGCGGTGGGCCAGGTCGCTGAATTTCGCGAGTTCTTGAGGATCGGCATTCGTCATGGAAGCATCAGTTTGGCATCACCCGGCCAGCATATTCGGACATGCGGTGAAACTCGCCGATACCCGGGCCGAGAAAACAAAAAACCCCGCCGCGGCGGGGTTTTCCAAGGCAAGACAGGAGGGCATTGCTGCCCCCGCGCTCATCACTTGTTGCGGGTACCGACGACTTCGATTTCCACGCGGCGGTTCTTCGCGCGGCCTTCGGCGGTCTTGTTGTCGGCGACGGGCTGCTTCTTGCCCTTGCCTTCGGTGTACACGCGGTTCTTCTCGATGCCCTTGCTCACCAGGTAGGTCTTGACCGACTCGGCACGAGCGACCGACAGCTTCTGGTTGGCAGCGTCGCCGCCGATCGAGTCGGTGTGGCCGACGGCGATGATGACTTCGAGGTTCACGCCCGCGGTCTTGCTGACCAGGTCGTCCAGCTTGGACTTGGCTTCCGGCTTCAGCGTCGACTTGCCGAAGTCATAGAAGGCGTCGGCGGCGAAGGTGACCTTCTCGCTGACCGGAGCGGCCGGGACGACCACCGGGGCCGGGGCCGCAGCCGGGGGCGCGACCGGAGCGGGAGCCGGGGCCGGCGCCGGGGCCGGAGCGACCGGGGCGGGAGCCGGGGCCGGCTTCAGGGCGCCGTCGCAGGCCTGGTTGGCCGTCGCCGGCGTCCAGTTGGCATCGCGCCAGCACAGTTCGTTCGTGCCGTTCTTCCAGGGGATACCGGTGCTGTTGACCCAGTTGTCAGCCCCGTTCGACTGGGCAAACGCAACAGACGCGGAAGCGGCGAGTGCAGCCGTTGCGAAGAGCGATGCCACGTTATTCAGTTTCTTCATGATTCTCCTCTTGAGGAATGTCGCAGTTGGTCTGCAAAACGTCCAAACCGGAATCGGAAAGGTACTGGCGAAACCCTCGGCTCCGAGGCTCACCATCGTCGACTGATTGTGCCATAGGGCCTTCAGCGCCCTGGATTTTGGCCCGTGGTCGCGGCTTCGTCCTACGGGAGTCGCGACACCTGTTGCGTGAGCACTACATCACGCGCGAACTAGAATGGCCGATTGCGCTCACGGGCCCGCCAGCGCCCGTCTCCTCCGGCACCGCCGACGACCTCGCATGACCCAGTTCGCCAAGGAAACCCTGCCGATCAGCCTCGAAGAGGAAATGCGCCGCTCCTACCTCGACTACGCGATGAGCGTGATCGTGGGGCGCGCCCTTCCCGACGCCCGCGACGGCCTCAAGCCGGTGCACCGCCGGGCCCTGTTCGCGATGCACGAGCTGAACAACGACTGGAACCGGCCCTACAAGAAGTCGGCCCGCATCGTCGGCGACGTGATCGGCAAGTACCACCCGCACGGCGACCAGTCGGTCTACGACACCATCGTGCGGCTGGCGCAGGACTTCTCCATGCGCCACATGCTGGTGGACGGCCAGGGCAACTTCGGCTCGGTCGACGGCGACAACGCCGCGGCGATGCGCTACACCGAGATCCGCCTGGCCAAGATCGCCCACGAGATGCTGGCCGACCTCGACAAGGAAACCGTCGACTTCGGCCCCAACTACGACGGCTCCGAGAAAGAGCCCCTGGTCCTGCCGACCCGGCTGCCCAACCTGCTGGTCAACGGCTCGGGCGGCATCGCGGTGGGCATGGCCACCAACATCCCGCCGCACAACCTCAACGAGGTGATCGACGCCTGCCTGCACCTGCTGAAGAACCCCGAGGCGACGATCGACGAGCTGATCGAGATCATCCCCGCCCCGGACTTCCCCACCGCCGGCATCATCTACGGCACGAGCGGCGTGCGCGACGGCTACCGCACCGGCCGCGGCAAGGTGGTGATGCGCGCCAAGTGCCACTTCGAGGACATCGACAAGGGCGCGCGCCAGTCGATCATCGTCGACGAGATCCCCTACCAGGTGAACAAGAAGAGCCTGCTCGAGCGCATGGCCGAGCTGGTTCACGAGAAGAAGATCGAGGGCATCAGCCACATCCAGGACGAGTCCGACAAGTCCGGCATGCGGGTGGTGATCGAGCTCAAGCGCGGCGAGGTCCCCGAGGTCGTGCTGAACAACCTCTACAAGCAGACCCAGCTGCAGGACACCTTCGGCATCAACATGGTGGCCCTGATCGACGGCCAGCCGAAGCTCTGCAACCTGAAGGACCTGGTCGGGATCTTCCTCGAGCACCGCCGCGAGGTCGTCACCCGCCGCACCATCTTCGAACTGCGCAAGGCCCGCGAACGCGGCCACGTGCTCGAAGGCCTGGCGGTGGCGCTGGCCAACATCGACGAGTTCATCGAGACGATCAAGACCTCGCCCACCCCGCCGGTGGCCAAGGCCGCGCTGATGAGCAAGTCCTGGGATTCGTCGCTCGTGCGCGAGATGCTCTCGCGCGCCGAGGGCGAGACCCCGGGCGGCCGCGACGCCTACCGCCCCGAGGGCCTGCCGCGCCAGTACGGCATGCAGGACGACGGCCTGTACCGCCTCTCGGACGACCAGGCGAGCGAGATCCTGCAGATGCGCCTGCAGCGCCTGACCGGCCTGGAGCAGGACAAGATCGTCGGCGAGTACAAGGACGTGATGGCGCAGATCGCCGACCTGCTGAACATCCTCGCCACGCCGGCGCGCGTGACGACCATCATCTCGGACGAGCTCACCGCGATCAAGCTGGAGTTCGGCCAGACGAAGATCGGCGCCCGCCGCAGCCAGATCGAGCACAACGCGCAGGACCTCGGCACCGAGGACCTGATCACGCCCACCGACATGGTGGTGACGCTCTCGCACACCGGCTACATCAAGAGCCAGGCGCTGTCCGAGTACCGCGCGCAGAAGCGCGGCGGCCGCGGCAAGCAGGCGACGCAGACCAAGGAAGACGACTGGATCGACCAGCTCTTCATCGCCAACACGCACGACTACATCCTCTGCTTCACCAACCGCGGCCGGGTCTACTGGCTCAAGGTCTGGGAGGTGCCGCAGGGCTCGCGCAACTCGCGCGGCAAGCCCATCGTCAACATGTTCCCGCTGCAGCAGGGCGAGAAGGTCAACGTGGTGCTGCCGCTGACGAACGGCTTCCGCAGCTTCCCGGCCGACCACTACGTCTTCATGGCGACCGCCCAGGGCGTGGTCAAGAAGACCGCGCTCGACGAGTTCAGCAACCCGCGCAAGGCCGGCATCATCGCGGTCGACCTCGACGAGGGCGACTTCCTGATCGGCGCCGCGCTCACCGACGGCAAGCACGACGTGATGCTGTTCAGCGACGGCGGCAAGGCCGTGCGCTTCGACGAGGACGACGTGCGCGCCATGGGCCGCGGCGCCCGCGGCGTGCGCGGCATGATGCTGGACGACGGCCAGAGCGTGATCGCGATGCTGGTCGCCGAGGACGAGACGCAGAGCGTGCTGACCGCCAGCGAGAACGGCTACGGCAAGCGCACCAGCATCGTCGAATACACCCGCCACGGCCGCGGCACCAAGGGCATGATCGCGATCCAGCAGACCGAGCGCAACGGCAAGATCGTCGCCGCCACGCTGGTGCGCCCGGACGACGAGATCATGCTCATCACCGACAAGGGCGTGCTGGTGCGCACCCGCGTCGCCGAGATCCGCGAGCTGGGCCGAGCCACCCAGGGCGTGACCCTCATCGCGCTGGACAGCGGCTCGAAGCTGAGCGGCCTGCAGCGCATCGTCGAGAACGACGCCAATGCCGACGGCACCGAGCCGGACGGCGAGACCCCCACCGAAGGAGACGCCGCATGATGCGCCGGCTGTTCGCCACCGCCCTGCTGGCCGCCGCGGCCGGCGCCCACGCCCAGGGGGCCGCCTCGGCGCCCGCCGCGGCCGCCTCCGCCACGCCGCTGACCCCGGCTAAAAAGGCACTGATCCAGCGCGTGCTGACGGCCCAGCAGGCCTCGCTCGACAACATCGCCCGCGACGTGGCCGAGCGCCCCGCGATGCAGCTCACCGGCTCGGCGCGCCAGTACATCGCCGCCCAGGTGCCCGAGGCCAAGCGCCAGGCAACCTGGGAGCAGGTGCAGGCCGCCACGCGCAAGTACATCGACGAGGCCGTGCCGCTCGTCAAGGCGCGCGCCCAGGCCCTGAGCCAGACCACGCTCACCGCCACGCTGAATGAGCGCTTCACCGAGGACGAGCTGCGCCAGGTGGCGAGCACGCTCGAGCTGCCGGCCTTCCGCAAGTTCCAGCAGTCGATGCCCGAGATCAGCGACCGCTTCGTGCAGGCGCTGATCGCCGATGCCGGCGCGAGCGTCGACCCGAAGCTGCAGGCGCTGAACCAGGCCATCACCAAGGCGCTGGGCATCCTGCCGCCGGCGGGCGCCGCCTCGGCCCCGGCGTCATCCGCCCCCAAGGCACCCGCCGCCAAGCCGGGCAAGTAAGTCCCTCGTGAGTCCGCCGTCGATGCAGCAGCAACGCCCCTACAACTTCTCCGCCGGCCCCGCCGTCCTGCCCGAGGAGGTGCTGGCGCAGGCCGGCGCCGAGATGCTCGACTGGCACGGCTCGGGCATGAGCGTGATGGAGATGAGCCACCGCGGGCGCGAGTTCGGCAGCATCCTGCAGCAGGCCGAGGCCGACCTGCGCGAGCTGCTGGCGGTGCCGGCGAACTTCCGCATCCTGTTCATGCAGGGCGGCGGCCTGGCCGAGAACGCCATCGTGCCGCTGAACCTGTCGCGCGGCGGCGTGGTCGACGTGGTGATCTCCGGCGCCTGGTCGACCAAGTCGTACCACGAGGCGAAGCGCTATGCCGACGCGCGCATCGCGGCCAGCAACGCCGACAACCGGCACACCCGCCTGCCCGACCCGGCCGGCTGGGCGCTGAGCGAGGACGCCGCCTACGTGCACGTCTGCAGCAACGAGACCATCCACGGCGTCGAGTTCCAGGCCCTGCCGGACCTGGCCGCGCTCGGGTCCAAGGCCCCGCTCGTGATCGACTGCTCGTCGCACATCCTGTCGCGCCCCATCGACTGGTCGCGCGTGGGCCTTGCCTATGCCGGTGCGCAGAAGAACATCGGCCCGGCCGGCCTGACCCTGGTCTTCGTGCGCGAGGACCTGCTGGGCCGCGCGCTGCCGACCTGCCCGAGCGCCTTCGACTACAGGACGGTGGCCGAGAACGGCTCCATGTACAACACCCCGCCCACCTACGGCATCTACATCGCCGGGCTGGTGTTCCAGTGGCTCAAGCGCCAGGCCGAGGGCGGGCTGGCGGGCGTGGCGGCGATGGAGCAGCGGGCGATCGCCAAGTCGTCCCTGCTCTACGACTTCCTCGACAGCAACCCCTTCTACGAGTCGCGGGTCGAGCCGGGCAGCCGCTCGCGCATGAACGTGCCCTTCTTCCTGCGCGACGAGTCGCACAACGACGCCTTCCTGGCCGGCGCGAAGGAACGCGGCCTGCTGCAGCTGAAGGGCCACAAGAGCGTGGGCGGGATGCGCGCGAGCCTCTACAACGCGATGCCGCTGGCCGGCGTGCAGGCGCTGGTGGCGTACATGCGAGAATTCGCAGCGCGCCATGGCTGACCCGACACCCGCCCCCAATCCCGAACTGCTCGCCCTCCGCACCGAGATCGACCGCGTCGACCGCGCGCTGCTGGGCCTGCTGAACGAGCGCGCCGGCTACGCGCTGAAGGTGGGCGAACTCAAGAAGAAGGAAGGCTCGGTCGCCTTCCGCCCCGAGCGCGAGGCCCAGGTCATCGACGGCCTGAAGCGCGGCAACCCCGGGCCGCTCCAGAACGACAGCGTCGCCCCGATCTGGCGCGAGATCATGTCCGCCTGCCGCGCGCTCGAGACCCCCAGCCGCGTCGCCTACCTGGGCCCGGCCGGCACCTTCAGCGAACTCGCGGTGCTGGGATTCTTCGGCTCGTCCATCGTCAAGGTGCCCTGCGCCAGCTTCGACGAGGTGTTCCACGCCGTCAGCGCCGGCTCGGCCGACTTCGGCGTGGTGCCGGTGGAAAACTCCAGCGAAGGCGTGGTGACGCGCTCGCTCGACCTGTTCCTGACCACGCCGCTGTTCATCATCGGCGAGACCAGCCTGTTCGTGCGCCACAACCTGCTGCGGCGCGAGAACGCGCTCGAGGGCATCGAGGCCGTCTGCGCCCACCCGCAGGCGCTGGCCCAGTGCCACGGCTGGCTAGGCACGCACCTGCCGCACGCCGAGCGCCGCCCGGTGGCGAGCAACGCCGAGGGTGCCCGCCTCGCGCAGCAGGACCCGCGCCTCGCCGCCATCGCGAGCGAGCGCGCGGCCAGCGAGTTCGGCCTGCACATCGTCGCCCCGGCGATGCAGGACGACGCGCACAACCGCACCCGCTTCGCCGTGCTCGCGCACCCGCACCAGCATCCGCAGCCCAAGGCCTCGGGCCACGACTGCACGAGCCTGATCGTCTCGGTGCCCAACAAGCCCGGCGCGGTGCACGACATGCTGGTGCCGCTGAAGCGCCACGGCGTCTCGATGACGCGCTTCGAATCCCGTCCCGCACGGTCCGGCCAGTGGGAGTACTACTTCTACGTCGACCTGCAGGGACACCCCGACGAGGCCCACGTCGCCGCCGCCCTGGGCGAGCTGCGCGAGGTGTGCGCCTTCTTCAAGGTGCTCGGCACCTACCCCATCGACGTCCATTAATCTGCAGACCATGTTCAACCAACTCGGCGTGATCGGTGTCGGCCTCATGGGCGGCTCGTTCGCGCTCGCCCTCAAGCGGGCGGGGCTGGTCAAGCGCGTGGTCGGCTACAGCAAGTCGCCCTCGACCACCGAGCGCGCCCGCAAGATGGGCGTGATCGACGTGGCGGCCGAGTCGGCGCTGCTGGCGGTCTCGGGCTCCGACATCGTGCTGATGGCGGTGCCGGTGTCGGCCACCGAGGCCACCTTCAAGGCGATCCGCCACCTGGTGGAGCCGAACGTGCTCTTCATGGACGTCGGCTCGACCAAGCGCGACGTGGTCGACGCGGCGCGCCGCGTGCTGAAGGAGCGCGCCACCGCCTTCGTGCCGGCGCACCCCATCGCCGGCAAGGAAGTGGCCGGGGTCGCCCACGCCGACGCCTCGCTCTACGCCGGCCGCCAGGTCATCATCACGCCGCTGCCGCAGACCGCGCCCGAGCTGGTGCAGAAGGCCACCGACGTCTGGTCGGCCATCGGCGCCCAGGTGCTGCGCATGTCGGCGGAGAACCACGACGCCGCCTTCGCCGCGGTCAGCCACCTGCCGCACATGCTGGCCTTCGCCTTCTTCAGCTCGGTGGCCAAGCAGCCGGCGGGCAAGGATTTCCTGTCGCTGGCGGGGCCGGGCTTCCGCGACTTCACGCGCATCGCCGCGAGCGACCCCGAGGTCTGGCGCGACATCCTGATGTCCAACCGCGAGGAGATCCTGAAGCAGTCGCTGCGCTTCCGGCACACCCTCGACGCGCTGGAGCACGTCATCAAGACCGGCAACGCCGAGGCCCTGGAAGGCCTGATCCGCAACGCCTCCGAGGCCCGTTCGGGCTGGCAGATGGGGGCGGGCAAGCCGGGCTCGTCGTCGCGCTGAATGTTCACCACACCCTTCCTCGACCTTCCTCCCCTCGCGACGGCCGACGGCCGGGTGCGCCTGCCGGGCTCCAAGAGCATCTCCAACCGGGTGCTGCTGCTGGCCGGCCTGAGCGCCGGCACGACCCTCGTGCACGACCTGCTCGACTCGGACGACACCCGGGTGATGCTGGCCGCGCTGCGCGAGCTGGGCTGCGGCGTCGAGGCCGAAGGCGGCGCCTGGCGCATCACCGGCCTGGGCGGGGGGCTCCAGACGCGCTCGGCCAGCCTCTTCCTCGGCAATGCCGGCACCGCGATGCGCCCGCTGACGGCGGCGCTGGCCGTGCTGGCCGCCACGCAGGACGGCCGCTTCGAGCTGAGCGGCGTGCCGCGCATGCACGAGCGGCCGATCGGCGACCTGGTCGACGCACTGCGCCAGCTCGGCTGCCGCATCACCTGCCTGGGCCAGGAAGGCTACCCGCCGCTGCGCCTGGAAGGCGCGGCCGCGCCGCTCGCCACCAGCATGCCGATCCGCGTGCGCGGCGACGTGTCGAGCCAGTTCCTCACCGCGCTGCTGCTCGCGCTGCCGCT
>Ga0102591_1003364_pt1 | contig 14588 bp, 10 predicted proteins | sample AraplaCol_mCL_r2_2_FD_76860 | JGI IMG/M metagenome (GOLD analysis project Ga0102591, IMG submission 76860) | Arabidopsis root microbial communities from North Carolina, USA - plate scrape MF_Col_mCL_r2 (SPADES assembly) (version 2) | ecosystem: Host-associated > Plants > Roots > Endosphere... | reverse complement strand
CCAGCAGCCCGGTTCCGAGTTCGAGGAAGGCGACCCGAATGTGACGGTGCTGCGCGTATCGCTGCTGGAAGGCGTGGCCGAGCTGATCGCGGAGCTGACCTCCGGCAGCGTCGGCAATCCGGGCCTGACGCGCTGGACGCAGGGCAGGGAAGCCGTGATCGAAACCGCGTTCGTCCGCGACATGGACAGCACCGACCTGTCGAAGTGGGTGTACAACTACCGACCCGGTTCGGATGAGCCTTACGACATGGGGTACTGGGTCGGCTATCGCATCGCGAAGGCGTACTACGTGCGATCGGACGATCGCAAGGCAGCATTGAAGCAGCTCATCGAGCTGGAAGATCCGAAGGCGATCCTCGACGCAAGCGGCTGGACGCCGGGCATGACGATGCCGGAAGGGCGCGATGCACGGCGTTCGGTCTCCCTGACGGCGCACGACAACCGGTGACGAAGGGCTTCGGCCTGCGTTGGGCCTACTTGCCTTGCGGCGTGTCGCCCGGCGGTGGGGCTTCGCTCTATCCGATGTAGGTCGCCTCGCGAAGTCGCGCTTGGGATGCCCGGGAGGCGTTGTGCGAGCCGGTGGCCAACTTGCAACGACATCCGCGCATCGCGTCCCGAACTGGGAATCATGGTGCTCACCGGCCGGTGCGAGAGGCCCGTGCGTACCTGAGCAAACCGGTCGAAATCGACCTGCTCGCCGCAACCCTGCACAGCCTTGCCCGCCGCCTGATTGCGATGCGGTCGACTCCAGTTGTGTCGGAGGTCCGCGTGACCTTCGGCGCTGTTCGATGGCGTGATGCCTCTCGCATGCTCGCACTATCACCCGCCACGGCACATGGACGATGACCCGGACGTTGACACTCGCAATCGCACTCTCGCTGGCATTCGCAGGTTCCTCCGCGCTGGCTGCTCCCAACAACGGGACTGTCGCGGCAACCACCGCGGCGCCGGCGTGGGTGGACAGGAGCAATCAGTACGCGAAGATCCTGCTTGATGCCCAGGCGCCGTTCGCGCCGGAAGACATGTCGTTCATGGGCGTGCCGGGTTATGACGGACTCGTCACCGACCTCAAGCCGGAGTTCGCTGCCCGTTTCCGCGCAGCCACCGCCAGATCGCGCGATGAGCTCAAGTCGAAGCTCGCCGCCGAACAGGACCCGAACGTGCGGCAGGACCTGGAGATCATGATCCGCGCCGCCGACGAGGCCATCGCAACCAGCGAACTCAACGAGCGACTGACGCTGCCTTGGCGCGATGCGCCGCAGATCGTGTTCAATGGCGTGCGCACGCTGCTGTCCGACCAGACGCCGCCGGAGCGGCGCGCGTTGGCGCTGGAACGCCTGAAGAACTACGTCGGGCAGGGCGCGCAGGATACCCCGCTGACCGACCTCGCCAAGGCGCGCTATGCCGAACGCGCCAGTGATGCGGCGCTGCTTCGTCCGACGAAACTGGAAGTCGAGCAGGCACTCGGCAATGTCGACACCTACATCGCCGGCATCCGCGACCTGTTCGCGAAGTACAAGGTGCCCGGCGCGGAGCCCGCTTTGGCCGCAATGGAGATGCAGCTGAAGGCCTACGCGCAATGGGCACGCACGACCGTGCTTCCGCAGGCGCGCACGGATACGAAGCTGCCGGCGGAGCTGTATGCCAACCAGCTCCGACAGATCGGCATCGACATCGACCCCGCGCAGCTGGTGCGTCGCGCGCAGGTCGAGTTCATGGAAACGCGAGCGGCGATGGCGCAGCTCGCGCCACTGGTGGCGAAGGCGCACGGGCTGGAAGTGGCCGATCCCCATGACTATGTCGCCGTCGTCCGCGCGCTCAAACGCGACGCGATCGCCAACGACGAGCTCGAGTCGCGTTATCGCACGGTGATCGATGCGATCGATCCGATCATCCGCGAGGAACGCATCGTCGATGTGCCGAACCGCCCGATGATCATGCGGGTGGGCACGCAGGCCGAATCGGCCGTGGTGTCCGCGCCGCACCTGTTGCCCGCGCCACTGGTGGGCAATACCGGGCAGCAGGGGCAGTTCGTGGTTCCGGTCTCGCTGGCGACGGCGGACGGCACGGCGCTGGCCTACGACGACTTCAGCTACGATGCGGCACGCTGGACGTTGTCGGCGCACGAAGGACGTCCGGGCCATGAGCTGCAGTTCACTGCGATGATCGAGCGCGGCGTGTCGCTGGCGCGCACGATGTTCGCGTTCAATTCGGTCAACGTGGAGGGTTGGGCGTTGTACGCCGAGGCCGAAATGGTGCCTTACGAACCGCTGGACGGGCAGCTGATCGCGTTGCAGTTCCGCCTCATGCGCGCGGCACGCGCGATGCTCGATCCGATGATCAACCTGGGGCAGATCGATCGCGAGAACGCCGGACGTATCCTGCGCGACAAGGTGGGTTTGTCGGATGCGATGGTCAAGCAGGAACTTGACCGTTACACCTTCAACTCGCCGGGCCAGGCGGGCGCGTACTTTTACGGCTACAGCCGCATTCTGGAGTTGCGCATGGAAACGGAAGTGGCGCTGGGCGACAGGTTCGACCGGTTGGCGTTCAACAACTTCCTGCTCGATCAGGGGCTGCTGCCGCCGGACCTGCTCGGCAAGGCGGTGCGCGAGCAGTTCATTCCGGCGGCGCGGAAGGAGTAGGGCGGTCGAGCGGACCTTCGCAATGGACATTTCGCAGCTCGAACTACACGATGCCAATCTGCTTGGCGTGACGCTGGATCCCGTGTCCCGCACGGCCGAGGTGAGGCTTGCCTACTATCCAAGCGAGCAAGCTCCAGAACGGGTCAATTGCATCTTGCGCTTTACCGGCGTCAGCCAGTTCAACCAGTTGGCCGACCTTGAACTACTCGAGGAACACGCTCCAGCCGGTAACGTCAGCTACTGGGTATCGGGTGAGCGATCAGGGGTGACTTACATATATCTGGCGCGAGGCCTGATTGGTGTCACGGCGGCGTCGGTCGAACTCGTGGCCTTGGAGTGACAATTCATCTGGCCGATGCGTGTCGGACTGCTGCGTGACCTGACTGCTATTGGCCGATAGCGGACATTGGGGGCGGAGCGGGGCAGCCAGCGGTACTAATGCCCGCTTTCGACCCAAAGCGGACGTCGCCGTACCCGCGCATGAAAAGACTTCTGACGGTCGCATTGGCATATCTGCTGGCAGGCTGCATCACGTTGCCGCCGCTCTCCGAGGGAATCACGCTTTCGGTCCGTTCCTATGACCGCGTTACAGGGAACTACGCCATCGAGCTGCGCAACGGCACCGCTCGGCCAATCCTGTATCTCACCCCGTATCTGACGTTCCACACCGTTCGCTCGCCATCCCCTGAGCCATTTCCGGAATCGCCGGAAGGAATGGCCCTTATGGTCCAGAATGCAAAGCTTGCCCCGGGCGAGTCCATCGCTTTCTCGGGCCAGTGCACGATAGTCGGCGCGTGTTCCAAACCGGGAACCTACGTGGCAATCCGGGCCTGCTGGTTTGGGGAGTCTTGGACCTGCAAGCAGTACGTTCCGGTTTGGTCGAGAACGCCGTTGAATGGCGCCTGACACTTCGTTTACCCCGTGCCGCATTATTTGTCGAACGTCCGCTCCTGGCCGATAGCGGTCATTGCGGGACTTGGGCATTCTGAAGATCGAGACGCGCTACCCGCGCGAGGTTGAGATACAGCAGCGTCATCGCGATGCCGTAGGCCACCGCAGCGCCGGTCGCGCCTTGCGTCGGCGCCAGGATCGCCAACAGCATCACCTGAAGGACGATGGCTGCGACGACGTTGCCGAACAGCGTCCGGTTGTCACGGCGATACTTGAAGTACATCGGTTCCACCGACAGCAGCGTGGTCAGCGCGATGCACAGGGTCAGTAGCCGCAGCGGGGTCTTGCCGGCTTCGACGAATTCGGGCCGGAACAGCGACAGGATCTCGCCGGCGAACAGCAGCACGACGATCAGCCAGATCGCCAGCGGCACGGCGATCCAGCGAAGTCGCGCCTGGCGGAGCGCCTTGACGGCCTGCAGGTCGCCGCCTTCCAGCAGCCGCGACAACCGGCTCGCGTATACGCGGTTGGTCGCGGTCGCCAGAACCTGTGCGATCGACGCCGTGCTCAACGCCACGGCAAACGCGCCTACCTCGCTCGCCGACGGCTGCAGGCGATCGAGTGCGACCACGCCGGCCTGCGCCAGCACGGCCATCGAGACGCGATAGAACCAGAACGGCCTGGCGTGCCGCGCCCACTCGCGCGAACCACGCGATGCCGGGACGAGCCAGAAGTCCTTCGGCACGGCATCGCGGATTCGCCACGCCATCAGGCCCAGCGCGATGAGCCACGCCGCGCCCCAGGCGGCAATCGCCATCGCGCCGCCCGCCTGCGGCATCCATGCGAATGCGAGGCCGGTGACGGCCAGGACAACCGTTGGCACTAGGACGCGGAAGATCGCTGTGGCTGCGAAGGGCCGGCCGAACGCCGTCAGCACCTCGATGGCGAAATGCGCCAGCGCACCTGCCGGAAGCGAGGCGCAACTGATGACCAGCGCGATCCGTGTTTCCTGCCGCAGCTCGCCCGCATGCAGCGCAAGCAGCGTCACCGGGACACCCGCCAGCACGCAGGCGATGAGGATGCGCAGGCAACTGAACCGCAAATACGCACGCACGTCGCCAGCGTGGTGGCGGTCCAGCAGCGGCGGAATGACCATGAGCGCGTACTTCTCGATCCCCTGCGGCACCAGCGTCACCATCAGGACGAACGCAGCCGATGCCACGACGTAGCTTTCGAAGTCTTCGACGCTCAGGTGCCGCGCCAGGAAGATGCCCAGCCCGAACGCCAGCGCCTGCCCCACCAGGGACAGCGCGGTGAGCTTAGTGGCCCAGGTGACGACCATCGCGGCGGCGGGCGACCGCACCGTCTGCTTAGAACGTCAGCCGCCCGCGCAGGCTGAACACCCACAACGAATCCTTCGCTGGGTTCAGCGACGGCCGGTGCTGCAACTGGATGTCCGGCGTGATCGCGAAGTTCGGCGTAATGTGGAAGCGATAGAAGACTTCCGCCGAATACTGGTTGCGCAGCACGTCGTTGACCGGCTGGCTGCCGCCGATGGCCACGCCGAACAGGTCGGAGAAATGCTCGGTCGGCCGCCAGCCGATGCCGACGGCGGCCGAACGGTCCACCAGCCAGCCCTCCGACCAGCCCGCGCGCACGAACCACATCAGGTTCGCGCCGTACATATAGTTGGCGTTGAAGGCCACGCCGTAGGCACGCGGCAGGCCGTTCTCCTCGGCATCCTTGTACCAGCCGGTCAGGTGGATGTTGTTGGCGTCCATCGCCGCCCGCGCCTGGATCGGCGTGCCGCTGCGCGCCAGGCCGCTCCAGCCGACTTCGAGCATGTAGAAGTGTTCGCTCTCGTTGAAGAAGTCGTCGATGGTGCTGCCGGTGTCGTCGCTGTGCGTGGTGAACATGCCGGGCTTGAGGTACAGGCCTCCGTTGGTGGGGTACCAGGCGGCGACCGCACCGAAGCCGCGCAACGGCGATGCGATGGTCGGACTGGTCGAGAACGCCTGCGTCAGGAACTGCCGGTTGTCGTCGAAGAACGGATAAGCATCGATAAAGTTCGGCGCGAAGATCTTGCCGACGGTGTACTGGAACTTGTTTCCGAACAGGTTCTGCCGAAGGTAGAGCTGCGTCACGCCCAGGCTGAAGTCGCCATACGTCGCGGCGGTGGGCACGAGCGAACCGGCCCCCAGGCCTGCCTGCAAGGGCGCCAAGTCCGTGCCGATGGGCCGGCGATCCTCCACGGCCATGTCCAGCGACAGCGCGTTGGGCTCGTTGCGGTTGAACAGGTCGAGCGAGAAATTGAACGTGACCTTGCTTCCCACCGACGTGTTCTCGTCGATTCGGCTGCTCGAATAGCTCTGCCCCAGCAACATCCACGAACCGCCGAACGAGAACCCGGTGCGCTGGCGCACGCCGGCCTTCCAGGCGAACCAGGGTTGCAGGCCGGTAGGGCGGCGGAACCACCCGGTAGGAATGGCGGTGTCTTCCTGCAGGTCGCCCTTCACTGAAAGCGTGGTGTCCAGCAGGTTGGGATAGTGCGCGTCGTCGTAGAGGTCCGTGTACGGCTCCATGGACGCATCCGCAGTTGGCGTTTGCGCCGCTTCCTGCGCCTGCGCGCCGGCGCACACCGCCATGGCCAGACTGAAGAGACCGACATGCCACGCACAGCATCGACGAAGCATGGTCAACCCTCCCAGGTCGGAAGGTCGCTACCTCGCACTACGAGTAGTGGATTGCGCCATCGTCCTGGCGTTCTCGAAAGCTTCGCCAGCGGCGCCAGCCGGATCAGTTCGCCGTAAGGCGTGGCACCGCGAACAGTTTCCGGCGACACCATCGTCTGCATCGGGCCGGGCGTGAAGTTGATATCGTCAATCGTGCCGAGGCTCTGGAACCACATCGCCGCACGCGTGAGGCTCACCCGCACGTGGTAGCTGCCGCCTTCGCGTGCGCGGCGACGCAACGCCGCCAGCACGCCGGACGCGGCGATGTAACCGGCCACGTAGTCGTTCATCACCAGGGTCGGCGGAAACGCCGGTGGCGGGCCATCGCCCTCGGCATCGCCGTACGTGGGCGAGAACTTCGGACGTCCACCGCCCTCGGTCATGGTGAAACCGGAAACCGTCAGGCCTTCCATGTCGAAGCCCTGCCGGTCGCGCCACGGTCCGTCCCAGCCGTAGCAGCGCAAGGACACGTAGATCACGCCCGGGCGACGCTTCGCCACTTCCTCCACGCTGAAACCCAGCCGGTCGATGCTGCGCCCGCTGAAGCCTTCGATGAAGACGTCCGTCTGTGGGACCAGCGCATTGAGCGCCTTGCTGTCGTCGGCCTTGCGCAGATCGAGGAACGACGAACGCATGCCGACGTTGACGTCGGTCACGATGCCTTCGTGCTCGAACGACTGGTCGCGCGCGATGTGCAGCACCTGCGCCCCCTGCTCGGCCAACGTGCGCGCGCAGGTGGTGCCGGCGATCACGTGCGTGAGCGACAGGACCTTGAGGCCAGACAGCGGCTGGGTGGGCTTCGCGCTGTAGGCGACCGCATCGGATTCGCCGACCTTGACGATCTCCACCAGCGGAACGGTGGACAGGTATTTGCCCTGCGGGTGCTGCAGCCATTCCTGCGCAGTGCGATGCATGCCGCCGCAGATGCGGTGTTCGCCGATCGCTTCGTCCAGTTCGGCCGAATCCCACTGCTTCAGCGCCGCGGCAATCGCGGGCCGTTGGGGATTGACCTTCAGCAGGTTCACGATGCGATCCATCAGGTGCGGGTACGGGCCGCTGAGGGTGAACAACCTGCCGTCCTTCACGGGGAAGATCTGGAACGTGATCGGATTGCCCACGCCCAGCGGCGCCTGATACCAGCGCCCGTTGATCGTTGGTTCGAACATGAAGTTGCGTGCGACCGGATCGTTCGCCGGAATCGCGCCCATCTTCATCCGCATCTGCATGATGATGCCGATGAGCGGATTGACGTTGTACATCGCCTCCCGCAGGTCGACACGGACGTCCTGACCATCGCCGGTGCGGTCGCTCCAGATGGCCGCCGACAACACGCCAGACGCCATCGCTGGAATCGCCATGCACGAGGCGATGCGGAAATGGCTGCGTACGATCGGGTCCTGGCCGGTGAAGGAGACCTTGCCACCGCCATCGTCCACCGCACCGCCGAGTGCCGTCATGTACTGCGCGAAGGCGCTGTCGAGGTTAAAGGCGGCCTGCTGTGGGGCGCCGAACGCGGGGGGCAGCGCGGCGCCCAACGCCGCGGTCGCACCGAGCTTGAGGAAGTCGCGCCGACTTGCGTTGTGCTGCGACATGAGCCGCTCCTTGAGTTGCCCGCAGCCATCGACCGCCGGGCCGAGCACGTGCCATGGAACGCCAAGGTGAAACGCGCGGTTACGCTACACTCAGGAAAGTGAAGCGTGTGTATAAGCTGCTTGCGCGTGGCTGGCACACGCATACTGCCGACGTCCTGCCAGCAGCAAGTGCTTCGGTGGTACGCGCGCTTGAAGCAACGACGTGGTGGGGGAGGTCGGCAAATGCAGGAAGTGCTGGAGGCTGACGTGCTACAGCGCTTCTTAGCCTAGTCGAGGCGGGTCTGGCATCAGCATTTCAGTACAACGAAGTCACCCAGATCTACGAGCAGATCGATTGCTCCCAAGCCGCACCGTTGGCTGAGCCCTCGTTCTTCGCACGACGATAGGAACATCCGCTCCTGGCCGATAGCGGACGTTCGGCGGGACGTCGGACAGCCGGGCTGCTAATGTCCGCCTTCGATCCAAAACGGACGCTTCGCAGGGATGAGCTCTATGAACTTACGAACGCGCCTGGGTTTCGTCCTTGCCACGTTGCTCGTCTGCGGCTCGGCGCACGCTTGCAGTGAGCCTGACGTTCCTACGTTCAGGCAGAGCCTAGATTCGGCTACTCGCGTTTTCGTCGCGCGGATTGTGTCGATTGGACTGGCAGACTCCGCCCCTGGTGCGCGGCAAGTCGCTGGGCGTATGGAGGTTGTCCGCGTCTTGAAAGGCGCCCCGAGTTTCGCCATTTCACGCACAACGCAGTGGCGTGCGGCGGACTGAGGTTGGCTGTCGGTCATTACTACCTGATTGCGACGCGCCAGGACGGCGCTGTTCTGGCGCTTGTGCGTGGTGATCGTTCAATCGTGGATGTTTCTGACGACTACAGCCGCAACTATCCGCCCAAGCGCCCTGAACAGTTATGGCAGAAGGACATAGCAAACTACCTGTCTGGCCGACAGATGCGAAAGGACTTTGACCCGCGCGAGATCATGGAGCGAGTCCAGGCATTCCCGCCTCCGCCTGGCCAGGCATGGTGAGGTCAGGGCGGCCGTCAACGAATGGCCGCTCCTGGCCGAAAGCAGACATCAGTTCATTGGCCTGCCCCCCATGGCCAGTCGAGAGGAGCTATGTCCGACGAAGGCGAGACCATGCTTGAGCTCTTCGGAGCCCTCACCAAGTGCCTCTCCCGTGCTATTGCCCACGTGACCCTTCGTCAGTTGGATGCCTACAAGATTGAGGTCATAGAGATGCTTCGTTCAGCTGAAGATGCATCCGCTGCCGCGAATGCGTTCCGGTCGGTGATCAGAGACATTGAGAGCCGTCGAGCGCATCTCTTTCTCCAGTAGCTCACTTGTCGCGAGGGTCCTCCATGCGAGTCAAGCCCCAAGCGGAAAAGGCGTCGTGCGTGAATGACTTCCTGGACCTGGCGCGTGTCCGGCAAGACATGAGGTCAGACAGGGAACTCGCGCAGGCCCTTCAGGTCGGATCGCCGTCGGTTTCTGGGTGGCGCAGCGGGAAGATCCATCCCAGGCCAATGACCTGCATGAAGCTCGCGGAATTGGCTGAGCTTCCCCTGGGGCTTGTTCTCGGGAACATCTGTGAGACGTTTGCGCCAACTGAAGCGGAGGCGGCGCTATGGCGCAAGCTCGCGGAGCAGAGCTTTCCCAAGGCCAGTGCCTGACGCTGCTGTTCGAAGCCGGCACCGGCCCTCCCCGCCGACGAACAACGCGTGGTGCAAGCCGTGCTCGATGGCTGAGCGTCTAGCAGGCCCGCTGCAAGGCGTCCGGCCGAACGTCCGCTCTCGGCCCACGGCGGACGCTCCGCCGCTGCAAACGCTCGGGCGTCTTCACGCACCCTCCACGCGCGGGGGGTGCATTTGCGCATTTCCAGATTGGAGACTGCCATGCGAATCCCGATCGCGATCCTTCTCCCTGCTCTGATGCTCTTTGGTGCCTGCGGACGCGACAATTCCGAAGCGTCCACCGTCGCGCGGGCCGCAACGGAACCGGCTGCGGAAGCCACCGGCGCCACCGCATTGCCGACACCCGAGGAGGCCCGCGCGATCGCAAAGGACGCCTACATCTGGGGCTTCCCGATCGTGGAGAACTACAAGACGCTCTACCAGCAGGCGCTGGATGGGGGCGGAAGCAACTTCCACGCGCCGCTCAACCGAATCGGAAACCTGGCGAGCGTGGCGACGCCGAAGGATACGGCGATCATCACGCCCAACTCCGACACGCCGTACTCCTTCCTGTGGATGGACCTTCGCGCCGAGCCGCTGGTGCTTTCGATTCCGGCGATGGGCGCCGATCGCTACTTCTCCGTGCAGTTGATCGACCTCTACACGTTCAATTTCGCCTATATCAACGCGTCGGTGACGCACGGCAAGGCGGGCACCTACCTGATCGCGGGCCCGGACTGGACGGGTGACACGCCCAAGGGCGTGGACAAGGTGTTCCGCTCGCAAACGCCGATCGCCTATGGGCTCTTCCGAACGCAGCTGGTCTCCGTTGATGACCTCGATAACGTCAAACGCCTGCAGGCGCAGTACAAGGTGCAGCCGCTGAGCGCGTTCAGCGGCGCGCCGGCGCCGGCTGCGCCGCCTGCGCTGAACCTGCCGCCGTATGACGCCGGGAAGGCGAATGGAGTCGGATTCTTCAATTATCTGGCCGCACTGCTTCCGTACGCGCCAATGACCGGCGACGAAACCTCCCTGCGCGACCGCCTCGCGAAGATCGGCGTCGTGCCGGGCAAGCCGTTCGATGAGGCCGCGTTGTCGCCTGCGATGCGCAAGGCACTGACCGACGGCATCGCCGACGCCAATAAGGAGCTTGAGAACTTCACGGCCACGCAGGTCAATACCGACAAGGTGTCCAGCGCGGATCTGTTCGGTACGCGCGAACACCTGAAGGGCAATGCGCTCTACCGCTTCGCCGGCGCCAAGTTGGGGATCTACGGAAATTCCGCCTCCGAAGCCGACTACCAGAGCTATTTCGTCGATGCGAAGGGCCAGCCACTCGATGGGTCCGTGCATGACTACGTTCTGCGCTTCCCCAAGGGCGGCCTGCCGCCCACCAATGCGTTCTGGTCGATCACCATGTACGACGGCAAGTCAAAGCTCCTCGTGGACAACGCGCTGAACCGGTACCTGATCAATTCGCCGATGCTGAAGGGCCTGCGCCGCGATGCCGACGGTGGGATCACGATCCATCTCCAGCACGCATCGCCCGGGAAGGGTAAGGAGTCGAACTGGCTTCCCGCGCCGAGCGGCCCGTTCTACGTGGTCCTGCGCAACTACAGCCCGAAGGCCGAGGTGATCGATCGCACCTGGAAGCGGCCCGCGCTGGAGGTCGTGCGCTAGAGGTCACGCTACATCGGCAAGTCGGCATGGTGGGGAACCACGCAGAAATCCGCATTTCCAGACGATGGGAGTTCCGAGATGAGCACTCGCCTGATCCTCGTGGCCGCCGTGATCGCATCGATCGCCACCGCCTGCCAGAAAGACGCCCCGCCTCCGGCCGCTCCCGCGACCGACACCCGTACCGCCGCGCCGGCGGCGTTACCCGCCAACGCCGGCACCGTCTCGGCGGTCCCCGATCTCGGCGACGCGGCGCGTTACAGGAAGACGGCCGACGGCAGCGTGCTAGTGACGCCGGACAACTTCATCCGCGCCGAATCCGACGTCTACATGGGCGTCCAGGCCAAGCAGGGCGCGCTCGGCAAGTTCCTGCACCGTCGCGAGGTGGCGCCGATCGACGCGCAGGACGTCATCCGCCTCAATCGCGACACGATCTATTCCGGCGCGGTGTTCGACCTGGACGCCGGGCCAGTAACGATCACGCTGCCCGACCCGGGCAAGCGTTTCATGTCGATGCTGGTGATCAACGAGGACCACTTCAACCCCATCGTCCGGTACGGCGGTGGTACCTACACGCTGACGAAGGAAGAAGTCGGAACGCGCTACGCGATGGTCGCTATCCGCACGCTCGCTGACCCGAACGATCCGGCCGACATGAAGCAGGCCCACGCGCTGCAGGATGCCATCACCGTCAGCCAGCCCGGCGGGCCGGGCACCTTCGAGGTTCCGCAATGGGATGCGCCGAGCCAGAAGAAGGTACGCGAGGCGCTGATTGCGCTGTCCGAGACGCTGCCTGACCTGCGCTACGCCGCAGGACCGGACAAGGCCTCCGTCGACCCTGTTCGCCGCATCGCCGCTGCCGCGTCGGGCTGGGGGCTGAATCCTGACAAGGACGCGATCTACCTCAATGTCTACCCGGAGCGGAACGACGGAACCACGACATACATGCTCGACGTCAAGGACGTTCCCGTCGACGCTTTCTGGTCGGTGAGCGTCTACAACGCGGACGGCTACTACCAGGCCAATCCACTGAACGCCTACTCGATCAACAGTGTGACGGGCACGAAGAGCGAGGATGGATCCATTCGCATCCAGTTCGGCGGCTGCAAGCCCGACACGCCCAATTGTCTGCCCATCACCAAGGGCTGGAACTATATGGTTCGCCTGTATCGCCCGCGACAGGAAATCCTCGATGGCACGTGGACCTTCCCTGTCGCGCGGCCAAGCACGTAGTTGCATGTAAGCGCCTTGAGATCGATCGCTACCTGTAATTGCGATGCCTAAGGGAAGCCATCACTGCCCTTTTTGCCCGGAATGGGCGCCCTTTTCCGTGCGCATTTTCGCTTTGGGTCGAATGCGGACATTAGCAGCCCGGTTGCCGGGCGTCTCGGTCGAACTTCCGCTATCGGCCAAGAGCGAACATGCTGCCCCAGTGGTACAGGTCTTGTTCGGGACCCGCCTCGAATCGCGCCCCACACTCCGAATAGATGAGGGCACAGAAGAACGGCGAGGGAAGCCCTCGCCGTTCTCGTTGACACCCGCTGGACGTTACTGCTTGGTCGGCATGTTGACCTTGTCGATCCCATGGATCAGACCATTGCTCGACCCGATGTCGGCAGAGGTGACCAGCGCTCCATCAATGCTGAGCTGGTCGTCCTTCAGGATGATCGGGGCCGACTGGCCGTTGACGGTCCTGGCAGCTTCCCACTTGCCAATGTCGGCCGTGGTCTTGCGGCCGCTGACAACGTGGTAGTTCAGCAGCGAGACGAGTTCTTCCTTGTTCTCGGGCTTGAACAGGCTTTCCAGTTTGCCAGCCGGAAGCTTCTCGAAGGCCGCATCCGTCGGCGCGAACACCGTGAAGGGGCCCGCTCCGCGCAGCGTTTCGGTCATGCCCGCACGATCGAGTGCTTTGCCAAAGGTCTTGAAGGATCCATTGGCGGCGGCGGTGTCGACGAGATTCTTGCTGTTGGGAATGTTGGTTACGGTGTTCATACAGGATTGCCTTTTATATGGTCCGCTGTCTTGCGGATCCAGGGCGGCCGAAGCCAGACCCCGCTGGAAGCGGGGCGAGTGGGGCTCAGTGCGGAGGAGGAGTGGAATTGCAGCGCGGCTGAGTGGCCGTTGCGACGTTGCGTCGCAGTGCACAAGGATCGTGCGCCATTGAGCGTGAGTTAGGCGTGACCTAAAAGGTTCATCGCGGAACGGTGCTCGGTTGGCCACGCGCCGCGGCTGCTCTCAACAACCAGGAAAGTGATCACCATGCATGTTGGTGCCGTCTCCAGCATGAACGTTATTGGTAGAAGCCTCAGTCATTCGACGAAATGAGCGCATAGTGTTGCAGGTTGCGAGCATGTAGCGCTCCGTCCCAGTTGTGTTAGCCCCCCAGGCTGTGACCTCTAATCAGAACAGCCAATCTCGGGGCTAGGAGATCAACCATGAGAACGCTCATCGAAATGCTCGTATCGCAGGTCATACAGGCGATCGGGTCGCTGAGGCTGGATCGGCGATCGCAGCTGCCAGACCCCGTTCGCGACGGGTGGCCAACGCTAGCATTCACGCATCCACATTCGAGCCGAACGACTGCAAACCTTCGATCCTCATCACTGCGGCGCAAATCCTTCCGAAAGTTCCTCCATATTTATCGACCCACGCCGTAACACGGCGCCCGGACACTGATAGTCTCACGCTGACCGAAGAGAAGGCGGACCGCTTCTTTAAGTCACGAGTTAGTAACAGCAGTTGGCGCACTCTCAAATGGCACTACGGCGCATCGTCGTACTGGCCATCCGGCCGCACAGCACGCCCCGCTCCTACCTTCCCTGAGCTCAAGCGCCCCATGTCGGTCGGGTTTGCTATTCGTTGGCGCTGCGGGCCATTTGCATCACACACCCATCGCCGCCGAGTTACGGGTTCGTTTTCCGACGATGCCGCGGCGACGGCTGAACGGAGATCATCATGAACGGTGCACCTGCCCCGTTGTTCACAGACGTACTCAAGTCGATACCGAGGTTCTTCGGCATCCGACTCGACGCGAGGCCAGCCTACCGAATGGAGGACCTCGTCGGCCCCGTGGAGATCAGGCGCTACGCCCCAGCCTTGTTTGTGCATACCTCTGCGGACGGAAGCCATGACGCGGCGGTGCGTGTCGCACGCGAGAAGCTAGAGGATTACATCTACGGTGACAACGAAGCCTTAGAGAAGATGGAGATGACCTATCCGACGTACCAGGGCGACGACGAGTCCACGATGTTCCCCAGCGCCTTACGCATGCGCGAGAGGCACGGCTGGAGAGTTGCATTCTTCCTCTCCAACAACTTGGCCGCTGGGGAGGCACCGCTACCGGACGATCCGACGGTAAGAGTCCATGAATCGCCGGAAACACTGGTTG
>Ga0102591_1003350_pt1 | contig 14638 bp, 15 predicted proteins | sample AraplaCol_mCL_r2_2_FD_76860 | JGI IMG/M metagenome (GOLD analysis project Ga0102591, IMG submission 76860) | Arabidopsis root microbial communities from North Carolina, USA - plate scrape MF_Col_mCL_r2 (SPADES assembly) (version 2) | ecosystem: Host-associated > Plants > Roots > Endosphere... | reverse complement strand
CATGTCTCAGCGCAGCCGGAATACGGCTTCGCCGAGGACAATGATGAGATCCAGGCCAAGGCTGCTGTTAAGTTCAAGGATTATTGGACGGTATTTGGCGGCGTCGCTTGGGACCTTCAGGACAACACTGTTGTCAGGAAGACAATCGGCCTTACCTATGAAGACGAATGCACCATCTTCACGATCGCATATATCGACAAGCGCGATACCACCGCGGAAACCGCGAGCGACTGGAGTATCGGGGCGAGGTTGACCTTCCGGACGCTGGGCGACATCAATCTCGGCACGCCCATAGATGCCAGCCCAACCATCTACCAGAATTAACTGTCAGTTCTGTAATACGGCGAAAGAAAGGGCCTTTCTTTCGCCGTAAGACTATGCAGGACATTGTCGCCAGTTGAGATCTAAGGCATATGCTGAATTTTCAATTTGCAGCGGTAATGCCCGTGTGTCTCGGGAAGGTATGCGCGCCGCGACGTGAGTGCGCGGCGTCAATGGGAAGGGTCGATAGATGATTGGCGCAAGAAGAACCGTAAGGACGATGATTGCCGGCGCGACTTTCGCGATGCTGGCGGCTTTTGCCTCGCCGCAGACCGGCTCAGCTGTTGCTGCAAGCGAAGTCAGAGTTGTCGTCAACGGAACAGCAATCACCAGCGGTGACATCGCCAAGCGCCAGGCATTCCTGCGCCTGCAGCATCAAAAGGCTGATGCGAAAGCAGCGGAAGAACAGCTGATCGAACAGACGCTGAAGCAGCAGGAAATTTCCCGCGTCCGCATGTCGGTTTCCAAGGACGACGTCAACGCATCGTTCGCGCGGTTCGCGAGCGGCAACAAGTTGACGACGGACCAGATGACGCAAATTCTCGAACGCGCCGGCGTCGGTGTTGATCATTTCAAGGCTTTCATTGCCGTGCAGATGAGCTGGCCGCGCCTTGTCAATGCCCGCTACGGTTCGAGCAATCGCATGTCGAATTCCGACCTTGTTGCCCGCATGATGGAGAACAAGCAGAAGCCGGAAACCACCGAATATATTCTGCAGCAGATGATCTTCGTCGTTCCCGCCAACAAGAAGGGCATCGTCGGCAAACGCAAGAGCGAAGCCGAGGCGTCTCGCGCGAAGTATCCGGGTTGTGACCAGGCAAAGGTCTTCGCAGCAACGATGCTTGACGTGTCAGTCCGTGACCTTGGTCGCGTTCTTGCACCGGAACTTCCGGCCGAATGGAAGCCGCTTGTCGAGCAGGCAAAGGGCAACACGACCGCCACGCGCGTGACCGACAGAGGTGTCGAATACATCGCCATCTGCAGCCAGCGCCAGGTTTCTGATGACCAAGCCGCCGAAATGGTGTTCCGCCAGGAAGACCTTGATAAGGCGAAGGCAGGGAAGAACGCCCCTCCGGAAAATCCGAACGCCCAGAAATATATGGAAGAGCTGCGCAAGAAGGCGCAGATCATGCGTCCCTGAGCAAGATGACACTCTCGTTCTCGCGCCCGCTTGCTCTCAGCCAGGGCGATCCGGCCGGCGTCGGCCCCGATGTCACACTTCTGGCCTGGATGCGGCGCAGGGAGCTGGGTCTGCCTCCGTTCGTGTTCATTGGCGACCCTGATGTGCTGGCATCGCGTGCCAAGCTCCTAGGCTTGACGATCGCCATTCGCGAGACCGATTGCACCAACGCCAATGATGTCTTTGCAGATGCCCTCCCCGTGCTCCCCATTGCCGCAGGTATCGACGTTGTAGCGGGTGAGCCGCATGTGGCGACGGCAAAGAGCACGATCGCCGCGATCGAAAGAGCTGTCTCGCTGACAATGAGTGGCGAAGCCCTCGGCGTCGTCACCAACCCGATCGCCAAGTCCGTTCTCTACGAATTCGGCTTTCCCTTCCCCGGACACACTGAGTTTCTGGCCGATCTCGCCGCACGTGCGACTGGACAGGCGGGGATGCCGGTGATGATGCTCGCGGGTCCGAAGCTCCGCACCATTCCTGTTACAATTCATATTCCGCTCAAGGATGTGCCTCAGGCACTGACGGCCGATCTCATCATCGAGACTTGCCGGATTGCTGATGCCGATCTCAGGCGTCGCTTCGGGATCGAGCAACCCCGGCTCGCGATAGCCGGTCTCAATCCACACGCCGGAGAAGACGGTGCGATCGGCAAAGAGGATGAAACGGTCATCAAACCGGCCATCCAATTCCTGAGATCCGAGGGGATAAACGCAATCGGTCCGCTGCCTGCCGATACGATGTTCCACGACGACGCCAGAGCGCGTTACGACGTTGCGATCTGCATGTATCACGACCAGGCCCTGATACCGGCCAAGGCACTTGGCTTCGACGACGCTGTCAACGTCACGCTGGGATTGCCCTTTGTGCGCACCTCGCCCGATCACGGCACCGCCTTCGGGATCGCCGGCAAGGGCCTTGCGCGTGAAAACAGTCTCGTCGCGGCGCTGAAGCTCGCCGGTCACCTCGGACGCACCACAGAAGGGCATCGTTGATGGCTGCCTTGGATGGGCTGCCGCCCCTTCGCGATGTCATTCAGCGCCATGGCCTCGATGCGCGCAAGGCGCTCGGCCAGAACTTCTTGCTCGATCTCAACCTGACGCAGAAGGTTGCTCGCACAGCCGGCTCCTTGGAAGGAGCCACGGTTTTTGAGGTCGGTCCGGGTCCCGGCGGCCTGACGCGCGCCATTCTGGCATTGGGTGCAAAGAAGGTGATCGCCGTCGAGCGTGATTCTCGCTGTTTACCCGCGCTTTCGGAAATCGCGGATCACTATCCGGGGAGGCTCGAGGTCATCGAAGGCGATGCGCTGAAGACGGACTTCGAAGCTCTGACGCCCGAGGGACCGGTGAAGATCATTGCCAACCTGCCCTACAATGTCGGCACGCAGCTGCTGGTCAATTGGATCCTGCCGAAGCAGTGGCCTCCTTTCTGGGACTCGCTGACGCTGATGTTTCAGAAGGAAGTGGGAGAGCGCGTCGTTGCGGCCGAAGACGACGACCACTATGGACGTCTTGGCGTGCTTTGCGGATGGCGTACGAACGCACGGATGGCGTTTGACATTCCGCCGCAAGCTTTCACGCCGCCGCCGAAAGTAACGTCGACTGTCGTTCATCTGACCCCAAAGCAAAGCCCGATCCCCTGCTCGGTCGCCGATCTGGAGAAGGTCACGCATGCCGCCTTCGGCCAGCGACGCAAGATGCTGCGGCAGAGCCTAAAGCCGCTGGGGGGCGAAGTCTTGTTGAAGAAGGCGGATATCGACCCGCAACGACGGGCCGAAACGCTTTCAGTCGAAGAGTTTGTTCGACTGGCGAATTGCCTCTAAAGCTTGTCGCGTCTAGATCGCCTCATACCCTGCGGCCCTGAAGTAGTTTCGACATTCTTCGACGGGGAACAGTGCACAGATGTCGCTCAGGGCATTTGATATTGCGTCGAAACTCCTTGCGGCTTTCTTTCGTAGGAGCGTCTTGAGTTTCGAGAAGGCCATTTCGATCGGATTCAGATCGGGCGAGTACGCAGGTAGAAAGAGCAGCCAGGCACCTTTTTGTCTGATGAGATTTTCGGCCTTTTCGCTTTTGTGGAAGCGAACATTGTCGGCAATCACGACGTCGCCCTTGGATAGAGTTGGGACGAGTTGCGTTTCGATCCAGGTCTCGAATATCTCGGCATTCATTGGTGCGTTGACGATCCATGGGGCGACCATGGAATGCGATCTGAGGCCAGCGATGAACGTCTGCGTCTTCCAGGATCCGAAAGGCGCATGACTGCGGTAACGGTGGCCCTTTGGCGACCATCCGGAGCGTTTTGTCAGCTTCGTGTTCGTTGACGTTTCATCGATAAAAGTAAGGCGAGCCAGAGCCTTATCGAAGAATGGCTTGCGCCTTTCGAGCCATAGACTTCTCGCCCGAGCGATTTCCGGGCGATGCTGCTCGCTTGCCATGAGGCTTTTTTTTATGGCTCAAACCGAGCCGGTGCAACATGCGTCCAACGCTCGAGCGATGCACAATGACGCCGCGCTCTGCAAGCTCGAGGCACAATTCGTCAAGCGTCAAATCACCCTTCTCAGCCATACGTTCACGGAACCATGTTCCATGGTCGCTCAACTTGCCGCCACCGACATGGCCCTGTCGTCTTGGCAACAGAGAGCCCGTTTCACGCTTCAGGATAACAAGGTTATTCACAAACCGAGGCGACACACGGAAATGCCGAGACGCCTCGCGATGGGTGTTACCCTCTTCAACGAACGCAACAACACGGGAACGCAACTCGATCGGATGTGATTTGCCCATGACCGGTCTCCTTCCAGCTACGAAGGAATCACAAATCGGCCGATTCGAGAACCTGAATCAAAAAACGGGCGACGCGCTTTAGACTAACTGGCGTCGTGCATAAAAAAGGCCGGCGTTTCGCCGGCCTTTTTCGTTCAATCTACTATCGCTTATCGCAAAGCACCGACCAGAACGTCGCGGCCATTTTCGATGGTGACCCAGCGACCGGCATTGTTGCTCGACTGGCGCTTGATGAAGGAGTAGGGCGTGTCGAACCATGGCTTGATGTTGGACGCCAGGTTGTCGAGCACGAAGTCGCCGTTGCTGGTGCGCAGCGTCAGCACGGCATGACCTTCGCCATCGGGCTTGCGGACCACCGTGAGAAGAAGATTAGCCGGCGAAATTCCGCGCTGTATCAGGATGCGGCGCTTCAGCAGGGCGAAGTCCTCGCAGTCGCCTGCGGTCGTCGGATAAGCCCAGACCTCATCCTTGCCGTAGATTTCCTTGTCGGTCATCGGCGTGATGTTGTTGTTGACCATCGTGTTGACGGACCGCACCATTCCCCATTTCCCTTCCGACATCTCGGCCGGCGAGACGTTGCGGTTTGGGCCGCATTCATTGCGATGGCTCTGGCAGAAGTCGTAATGGCCGATCGGCTGGGACGTCGCAGCGCCGGTAACCATCGAGAGATTGTTGGTGGAAGCCGGCGTTGCGGCTGTAGACATAGCAAACATGGCCATCATGGCCACGACGAAACCCTTGATCCGCACGCCCGCTGTTCCCTTGCATCGCCCATGTATTGTTAACAAAAAGTTAACGGACGGAGGCTCGGAGAGTCAATCGTTACTTCTGGGGAAGGTGCCACTACCCGCCAATATGGTTAAAATCCGTTAGGATTTGGCACACATGGATCGTTTGGCCTAGCGGATAAGCCCTTTGACGGCGGCGAGCATGCGCTCGATGTCCTGGGGCCGCGACAGCCGGTGATCGCCATCACGCACGAAGGTCAGCACGACGTCGTCGGCGGGGAGATGCTCCACGAGCTTCATAGCGTGCTGATAGGGAACGTCCGGATCCTTCATCCCCTGCAGGATATGGACCGGGCAGCCGGTCTCGATGATGCCGTTGAGCACGCTGTTGTCGCGCCCGTCCTCTATCAGGGTTCGCGTATAGATGTTTGGCTCGGGGCTGTAGGCCGACCGCTCTTCGAAGTAGCCGCGCTCGGCCAGCGAGGCCTTCTCCTTCTTCGTGAGGTTCGGCTCGATCAGATCGGAGGTGAAGTCGGGAGCCGGCGCAATCAGCACCATGCCCGCGAGCTTCGGCCCGTCCTGCCGCTTGGCGAGTTCCTGCGCCAGCCTGAGCGCAATCCATCCGCCCATCGACGAGCCGACGACGAGGATGCGCTCGGGCGCCGCGTGGAGGATTACCGCAAGCGCCTCCTCGAGCCAGCGCGAGATCGTCCCGTCGGTGAATTTGCCGCCGGACAGGCCGTGGCCGGAATAGTCGAGGCGCAGGCAGGCAAGGCCGTTTTCGGCCGCGAACCTGTCCAGCTCCACCGCCTTGCTGCCGCTCATGTCAGAGCGGTATCCGGAGAGCCAGACGAGGGTTGGGCCGGCCGTTTGGCCAGGTTGGCTACGCGCAATATAGGCGATCTCGCGCGCAGCTTCGCCCTGTCCGACGGTAAGATATTGTTGGTTGTAAGTGAGATTTGCGTCAGACATCGCGGAACTCCAGTTGTTTTGGCCTATAAAACAGATTCTTGACAGGCTGACAGCAGGTGATTTTTCCGCTAAAGGATGGTACCGACTCCGTTGCAGCAATGGTGAAACGACATTTGTACTTCCGTCATCGGGAGTGCCCGGGCTGCAGCGATCCGAAACAACGCGAGGAGAATACGACCATTCGCAGACCCTTTAAAGCCGACGCGCCCGTAAAGGAAGGGCCGCGCTCGAACCGGGAAATTCGCATCCCCCGAGTTCAGCTGATTGATGCTGAAGGACAGAACTTGGGTGTTGTGCCCACCGACCAGGCCCTGAAAATGGCTGAGGAAGCCGGCCTCGACCTGGTGGAAATCTCCCCCAATGCCGAACCGCCTGTATGCAAGATCCTCGATCTGGGCAAGCTGAAATATGCCAACCAGAAGAAGGCTGCCGAGGCGCGCAAGAAGCAGAAGATTGTCGAAGTTAAAGAGATCAAGATGCGCCCTAACATCGACACCCATGACTATGAGGTGAAGATGAAGGCGATGGGCCGTTTCTTTGAAGACGGTGACAAGGTCAAGGTGACATTGAAGTTCCGCGGCCGTGAAATGGCGCACCAGGAACTTGGTATGAAGCTGCTGCAGCAGGTGAAGGCCGACACGACCGAATATGCCAAGGTCGAAGCCGAGCCCAAGCTCGAAGGCCGCCAGATGATGATGGTACTCGCGCCGAAGTGAGGCGCGTCGCCACTCTCCAATCAAAGCCGTCCGTAAGGGCGGCTTTTGTATTTTGGGGCTGTGGTCGGACCAATCTGACAGGATGCTGACAAACGCACTCAACAGTCTGTCAGAGAGACTTTGGCAATCTGTTCTCAACAAGAAGAGAGCAGAAGGCAAAGATCATGAAAAAGACCATTTCACACGCGTTATTGGCTTCCGTCGCCGCAATCACGGTGACCTTGTCGCTCCCGACAATGCAGACGTTCACGTCAGGCCATTTTTCGTCGTTGGCATTCGCTCGCGGCGGCAGCGATGATGGCGGTGGAAGCAGCAGCAGCGGCAACAGTGGATCCAGCCATAGCGGTGGCAGTGATGACAACAGCGGCAGCGGGCGTGGCGGTGATGATCATAGCGGTCGCAGCGGTCATGACGACGGCGATGACGATCACGGCCGTGGACGTGGACGCGATGACGGAGCCAACCATGACGCCAATGACGACAATCCTGGCGAGCACCGCGGCGGCCGCAACGACAATCGCCCGGAAGTGACCCTTTCGGTGTCCGAAGCGAGCCTGACGGGACTGCTGAACGGTTCGCTTGTCGCCGTCGATCAACTCGGCCGGCGCCTCGAGGTCGAGGTTGAGCTTGAGCATGGGGCACACGAGGTGATCGCGCATCCTCACAGAGGTGACTTTATTCGAAATCCTGGCGCAATCACCAGCGTCAACATACTTCCCGCTTCGGCGCAATAATCTGCCCGGCGCGGTCTTCCGGCCACCCCTTCGGAAGAAGGAACTCCGCCGCGCCCCGGCGGAGTTCCTGGTTTATCGGAGCCTTGTCTGGTCGCGATAAAGTGTTCAGTGTAGGTTCCGCGATTGCAGAAGCATTGAGGTACATTGAAGTTCAATGAATAGAAGCCGTCGCAGTTTCATGACGATGTTGATGCTGGCCATAGCGCTCTCTGCGGCCGGCCCGATGTTCGTTTCCCATGCTGAGGCCAAGGATGGTGGCAGCGATGATGGCGGCGGCAGCAGCGGTGGGAGCGGTTCGAGCGGAGGCAGCGGCTCGTCGGGCTCTGGTTCGTCCGGATCCTCGGGTTCCAACTCGGGCAGCGGCAGTTCCAATTCCGGTCGTGGCGGCCACGACGATCACGGGGATGATGACGGCGGCGACGACCACGGCGGAGGCGGAGGCGGCGGTAGCAGCGGCCGCGGCAGTGGCGGCCGGAACACCGATTCCGATCGCGCGCGCGACGCCGTTCGCGAGGGCCGGATCCTGCCGCTGAAGACCGTTCTGCAGCGGATCGACGCAAAACGCTACGGTCGGGTCATCGACGTCAATCTCCATCGATCCATGTTCGGCGATGTGTATCAAGTGAAAGTTCGCGACGGGACGGGCGCGATCAGGACATTGCGAGTCGACGCCCGCAACGGAGCATTGCTGGGAGGGTAGGGGCTATGCGTATCCTGTTGGCGGAGGACGATCCCAATATTTCCGGCCATGTGGTCGAACAGCTTGGGCGGGAAGGCTATCGCGTCGAGGTATTTGCAAGCGGGCCTGCTGTATGGGAAGAGGGCGAGACGGGCGATTACTCAGCCATCATCCTAGACCTCGGATTGCCCGGCATGGATGGCCTGTCGATCCTGAAACGCTGGCGCGGCGCGGGCATCAACACGCCGGTTCTTGTTCTCACTGCCCGCGGCTCGTGGATGGAGCGTGTCGACGGCTTTGATGCGGGAGCCGATGACTATCTGCCGAAGCCGTTTCGTACCGAGGAGCTGCTGGCTCGCCTGAGAGCGCTCCTGCGGCGCACCGGCGCCATCGCATCGCGCGTCAAATCCGCCAACCGCTTCACTCTCGATGAAAGCGCAAGGCGCGTCACCTTCGATGGACGCGAACTTGATCTCAGTCCGCTCGAATACCGGATGATAGCGCTTTTCATCGGCAAGCCCGGTGAGGTCCTGAGCCCGACCGAACTGGCGAGCCAGGTTCAGGGCCGTGATGACGATGCCGCCAAGAATGCCGTGGAAGCTATGGTGGCGCGGCTGCGCAAGAAGACGGACAGCGACGCCATCGAGACCCGGCGCGGCTTCGGCTATGTTCTTCCGGGGCGACCTCGGTGATCCACTCGCTGCATTTTCGCCTCGCTGCCGGAGCGCTTGTCGCGATCGCGCTGGCGTTGATGCTCGTCTGGGCGGTGCTTAGCCACCTGTTCGCGGATTATCTGGCCGACCAGTATTCCAACGAAATGACGTCGGTGATGGATTCGCTGGCGGCGCGGCTCAGCGTGGAGAATGGCGCTCTTGAATTGAAGAACGAGCCTGCCGACTCGCGCTTCCAGATCCCCGCCGGCGGCCGCTACTGGCAGATCTCTCCCGATGGCAACGAGGAGCCGCTGCGGTCTCGCTCGCTGTGGGACGAGGAGATCACCGCGGATGACCTGTCGAAGGACATGTATTGCGGGTTCCGGGAAACGGACGGGCCGGATGGCTCGCCGCTGCTGGTGTCGATGAAGACGATGGCGCTTGGCGAAGGCGCCGCAAAGAAGAATTTCACCGTCTATGCGGCTTTCTCCAAGCCCGAGATGGAAGCGGCGCTTGAAAGCTATCACCGGCCGTTGCGGCTGATGCTGCTTTCGACCGGCGGCATGCTGCTCCTCGCGGCGTTCTTGCAGGGGTGGGTGGGCTTGCGCCCGCTGGTGCGGCTTCGCGAGCGCGTTGCGGATATCAGGGCCGGCCGCAGCTCACATATCGGCACGCAGGGGCCGAGCGAGGTCAAGCCGCTGGTTCGTGAAATCAACCTGCTGCTCAGCGAGCGGGAGACGGCGATCGAGCGCGCCCGCGCGCGTGCCAGCGACCTCGCCCATGGTTTGAAAACGCCTCTCACGGTGCTGTCTCACCTGGTTGAAGCCTTGCCCGAGGACCAGCGCGAAACGGCTCTGCAACAGATCGAGCTGGTCCGCCAGCGCGCCGACCGACAACTGCAGGCCGCCCGCATGGGAGTGGAGCAAATGGCCACGACGTCGCTGCTCGGCATTGCAGGAAAGCTCGTCAATGTGCTGACGCCTTTCACCGAAGAGAAAGGGATCGACTGGCATCTCGATATCGACCCCGCCCTGACGGTTCAGGCGGACCCCGCGGACATCGCCGAGGCACTCGGCAACGTACTCGACAATGCCGTGCGCTTTGCCAGAACGCGCATCGATCTTTCCGCCGGTCGCTTACAGGATGATGTCGTGCTCAGCGTTTCCGACGATGGACCCGGCGCCGATCCTGGTAGCTACGACCTGATGCTGAAGCGCGGTGTCAGGATCGATGAAGGCACGGCAGGAACTGGGTTAGGGCTGGCGATCTCGGGCGATATCCTTGAGGCTTACGGCGGCAGGCTCGATCTTTCCGCCTCGCGGTGGGGCGGGCTGCAGGTGAAACTGATGCTTCCGGCCATGGCGAGCCGGCCTCCCGCCATTGCTTAGAAGATTCATTGGCCGCCCCGTTGCACTTTTATGACGCTGCGGTTATAAGCGCGCGTCCGAACTGACCGGCAGGGCATGCCGTGGCGGTTTCGAATGCTTGCGGAACGGTTCATCACCGGAGCCGCAGATCAACAACAAACGCTCCCGCACCTTGTTGCGACGGCCGGAAACCGGGCATCGCAAGAAGGCTTCTTTGATGAAGAGCAGGGGGTCCAGAAACGGAGTAGCAAAATGCCCAAGATGAAGACGAAGTCTGCTGCCAAGAAGCGGTTCAAGATCACCGCGACCGGCAAGGTCAAGGCTGCAGCTGCTGGCAAGCGCCATGGCATGATCAAGCGTACCAACAAGTTCATCCGCGATGCACGTGGCACGATGGTTCTCGCAGAACCCGATGGCCGCAAGGTCGTGAAGAACTACCTGCCGAACGGTCTCTAAGACTATTCCGCGAACGCTTTAGATTAAGGAGATCATGAAATGGCACGTGTAAAAAGAGGCGTTACCGCCCACGCCAAGCACAAGAAGGTTCTGAAGGCCGCTAAGGGCTTTTACGGCCGTCGCAAGAACACCATCCGCGCTGCGAAGGCTGCTGTCGATCGTTCGAAGCAGTACGCTTACCGCGACCGCAAGATCAACAAGCGCAACTTCCGCGCCCTCTGGATCCAGCGCATCAACGCCGCTGTCCGCGAATTCGGCCTGACCTACGGCCGCTTCATCGACGGCCTGAACAAGGCTGGCATCGAAGTCGACCGTAAGGTTCTCTCCGACATGGCAATCCATGAGCCTGAAGCATTCGGTGCACTCGTTGCTGCCTCCAAGAAGGCTCTCGAGTACCTGAAGGACGCCGGTACGAAGAACGAGTTTGAAGCAGCCGTCAACTAAGCCGGCGCTGTCAGAGCTTTTGCTTCGATGATTTAGGACCCGCGCTGGCCAGGCTTGCGCGGGTTCTTTGCATTTGGCGCGATGGCGATTGAGACGGCATTGCCCGCGATGGGCCGTTCCTCTCTCGACGTCGCGGGCTTTTTGTGGTGTGCCCGGTTGATTGGCCGCGTGCACATGGGTAGTGATCTGCGACGCTTCATCGTGGCGCTTGAGCTATTCGATGCATGTTTTCGTGAATTATCGACAAGACTGACGCCCTGTGAGGCAGGAAAAGATGACCGAACTCGAAACCCTGGAAAAGCAACTTCTGTCTGATGTGGCAGCCGCTGCCGACGAGCCGGCGATCGAAGCCGTGCGTGTTGGCGCGCTCGGCAAGAAGGGTTCGGTCTCCGAGCTCCTGAAGACGCTCGGTGCAATGACGCCGGAAGAGCGCCAGACGCGCGGCGCTGCCATCAACGCACTGAAGAACGCCGTCACCGACGCAATCACCGACCGCAAGGCGGAGCTGAAGAAGGCCGCGATCGATGCGCGCCTGAAGGCCGAGACGGTCGACGTCAGCCTGCCGGTACGCTCTTCGCCAGCCGAGCGCGGCCGTATCCATCCGATCAGCCAGATCATCGACGAAATCACCGCGATCTTCGGCGACATGGGTTTCTCGATCGCCGAAGGTCCGGATGTCGAGACCGACTACTACAATTTCACGGCGCTGAACTTCCCGGAAGGCCACCCGGCCCGCGAGATGCACGACACCTTCTTCTTCAATCCGGATGAAAACGGTGAGCGCAAGGTGCTGCGCACGCACACCTCGCCGGTACAGGTGCGCACCATGGAAGCGCAGAAGCCGCCGATCCGCATCATCATCCCCGGCAAGACCTACCGCCAGGATTCGGACGCCACGCACTCGCCGATGTTCCACCAGGTCGAAGGCTTGGTCGTCGACAAGAAGGCGAATGTCGCCAACATCCGCTGGGTGCTCGAAGAGTTCTGCAAGTCCTTCTTCGAGGTCGACAGTGTGACGATGCGCTTCCGCCCGTCCTTCTTCCCGTTCACCGAGCCGTCCTTCGAAGTCGACATCCAGTGCGACCGCTCCGGTCCGATCGTCAAGTTCGGCGAAGGCACCGACTGGATGGAGATCCTTGGCTGCGGCATGGTGCATCCGAACGTGCTCCGCGCCGGCGGTCTCGATCCCGATGAATACCAGGGCTTTGCCTGGGGCATGGGCCTCGACCGCATCGCCATGCTGAAATACGGCATGCCTGATCTGCGCGACTTCTTCAACGCCGACGTCCGCTGGATGACCCATTACGGCTTCCGCCCGCTCGACATGCCGACGCTGTTCGGCGGCCTGAGCGCGTAAGGGAGGATAGAGATTATGAAGTTCACACTCTCCTGGCTGAAGGATCATCTGGAAACGGATGCGACCCTCGATGAAATCTGCACCCGCCTGACCGAGATCGGGCTCGAGGTCGAGGACGTCGATGACAAGGCGGCGTTCAAGCCCTTCGTCATCGCCAAGATCCTGACCGCCGAGAAACACCCACAGGCCGATCGCCTCAAGGTTCTCTCCGTCGATACCGGCAAGGGCGCCCCCGTCCAGGTCGTCTGCGGCGCTCCCAATGCGCGCGCCGGCTTGATCGGCGCCTTCGCGGCCCCCGGCACCTATGTTCCCGGCATCGACGTGACGCTCACCGTCGGCAACATCCGCGGCGTCGAAAGCCACGGCATGATGTGTTCAGAGAAGGAGCTGCAGATCTCCGACAGCCACGATGGCATCATCGATCTCCCCGAGGATGCGCCGGTTGGTGAAAGCTACGCCGCCTACGCGCATCTCGACGATCCCATGATCGAGATCAACCTGACGCCGAACCGTCCGGATTGCACTTCGATCTACGGCATCGCGCGTGACCTGGCTGCTTCCGGCCTCGGCACGCTGAAGACACGCCCGGCACCGTCCTTCACTGTTGAAGGCGAGACGCCGGTGAGGCTGACGCTCGACCTTGACGATCCGAAGCTCTGCCCGGGCTTTGCGCTGCGTCTCGTACGCGGCGTCAAGAACGGCCCGAGCCCGAAATGGGTGCAACAGCGTCTGCTCGCTATCGGTCTTCGCCCGATCAACGCGCTCGTCGATATCACCAACTACATGACCTTCGACCGGGGTCGCCCGATGCACGTCTTCGACGCCGCCAAGGTCAAGGGCAACCTGACCGTCCGTCGCGCCAAGGACGGCGAGACGGTGCTTGCGCTCGATCAGCGCGAGTACAAGCTTGGGCCGAATAATGTCGTGATCGCCGATGCCGATGGCATCGAGTCGATTGGCGGCATCATGGGCGGCGAGCATTCCGGCTGCGACGAGAACACCACCGACGTCTTGATCGAGAGCGCTCTCTGGGATCCAATGAACATCGCGAAATCAGGCCGCGGCCTCGGCATCATCACCGATGCCCGCTACCGCTTCGAGCGCGGGGTCGATCCGGAGTATATGGTTCCCGGTCTCGAGCGCACCACCGAGCTGGTGCTCGAATTCTGCGGCGGCACGGCCGCCAAGGCAGAGGTCGTCGGCTACATGGGTTATGACGCAAAGATCGTCGACTTCCCCTTCTCCGAGGTCAAGCGCCTGACGGGTCTTGAGGTTTCCACGCAGGAAAGCACCGAGATCCTGACGCGCCTCGGCTTCAAGGTTACCGGTTCGGGCGAACGCGTTTCCGTCGCCGTTCCCTCCTGGCGTCCCGATGTCGATGGCAAGGCCGACCTCGTCGAAGAGGTCATGCGCATCCACGGCGTCGACAACATCAAGCCGGCGCCGTTGGAAAGCCATGCAGCCGTCAACGGCAGGATCCTGACGACGCTGCAGATCCGCACTCGCATCGCCAAGCGCGCGCTTGCCTCGCGCGGCATGCTGGAAGCCGTCAATTGGTCGTTCATCTCAGAGGATCAGGCAAAGCTCTTCGGCGGCGGCTTGCCGGCACTCAAGCTTGCCAACCCTATTGCTGCCGATATGTCCGACATGCGCCCCTCGCTGCTCCCCGGCCTGCTGACGGCTGCCCAGCGGAATGGCGACAAGGGCTATGGCGACGTTGCGATCTTCGAGGTGTCCGGCACCTATGAGAACGACCGGCCGGAAGGCCAGCGCCGCGTTGCCGGCGGCGTCCGTCGCGGCACGGCATCGATGTCAGGCGCAGGCCGCATGTGGTCGAACGCTGCCAAGGGCGGCGGCAAGCCGGTGGACGTCTTCGACGCCAAGGCCGATGCGCTGGCCGTGATCGAAGCCTGCGGCCTGCCGATGGGCAACATCCAGATCGAGCAGGGCGGTCCCGAATGGTTCCACCCCGGCCGGTCCGGTACGATCAAGATGGGTCCGAAGGTCGTGCTCGGCTATTTCGGCGAGTTCCATCCCTCGACGCTGGAAGCGCTCGATGTCTCGGGAGCGCTCTGCGGCTTCGAGGTCTATGTCGACGCCATGCCCGAGCCGAAGAAGAAAGCCACCCGCACCAAGCCGGCGCTGGAACTGTCTGCCTTCCAGGCCGTCAAGCGCGACTTTGCCTTCGTCGTCGACAAGTCGGTGGAAGCCGGCGCGATCATCAAGGCCGCGACCGGTGCCGACCGCA
>Ga0102591_1003345_pt1 | contig 14667 bp, 10 predicted proteins | sample AraplaCol_mCL_r2_2_FD_76860 | JGI IMG/M metagenome (GOLD analysis project Ga0102591, IMG submission 76860) | Arabidopsis root microbial communities from North Carolina, USA - plate scrape MF_Col_mCL_r2 (SPADES assembly) (version 2) | ecosystem: Host-associated > Plants > Roots > Endosphere... | reverse complement strand
GCGCCGGTTCCATTCCGGTGATCGCCAGCCTGGGCGAAACCGCGTCCGGCCAGATCCTCAACGTCAACGCCGATTTCGCCGCCAACGAACTCGTGCAGAAGTTGCAGCCGTACAAGATCGTCTTCCTTACCGGCACCGGCGGGCTGCTCGACGACGCGGGCAAGGTGATCGATTCGATCAACCTGTCGACCGAATACGACCACCTGATGTCGCAGCCGTGGATCAACGGCGGCATGCGCGTGAAGATCGAACAGATCAAGGATCTGCTCGACAAGCTGCCGCTGACCTCGTCGGTGTCGATCACCAAGCCGTCGGAGCTGGCGAAGGAACTGTTCACGCACAAGGGCTCGGGCACGCTGGTGCGCCGCGGCGAACGCGTGCTGCAGGTCTCGCAGTGGAACGAACTGGATCTTGAGCGTCTGCGCGGCCTCATCGAATCCGCGTTCGGCCGCCGCCTGCTGCCGGATTACTTCGAGCGCACCACGCTGCATCGCGCCTACGTCAGCGAGAACTACCGCGCCGCGGTGATTCTCACGAGCGAGGACGCTGGTACCTATCTCGACAAGTTCGCCGTGCTCGACGAAGCGCAGGGCGAGGGACTGGGTCGCGCCGTGTGGCAGGTGATGCGCGAGCAGAACCCGCGCCTGTTCTGGCGTTCGCGCCATGGCAACCCGGTCAATCCGTTCTATTACGCCGAGTCCGATGGTTGCCTGAAGCAGGAGAAGTGGAAGGTGTTCTGGTACGGCGTGGACACCTTCGACGAGATCGAACGCTGCGTCGCGCATTGCGCGGGACGCACCGCCACGTTGAAGGATTGAACGATCCCATGAACGCGAACGTCGACCACTGGTCCACCGTCCCGAGCCTGCGCGGCGAGCACGTCGTGCTCGAACCGCTGCGCGCCGGGCACGCCGCCGGCCTGCGTCTCGCGCTGGGCGAAGGCGAGCTGTCGCGCCTGTGGTACACCAATGTGCCCGCGCCGAACGATGTCGAAGGCTACATCGCGTCGGCGCTGGACATGCAGTCGCAGGGCAAGGCGCTCGCGTTCGCCGTGCACGATGCGAACGGCGGGATCGTCGGCTGCACGCGCTTCTACGACCTCGATCCGGCCGTGCCGCGCGTGCAGATCGGCTACACGTTCTACGCGCCGCGCGTGCAGCGCACGGGGCTGAACACACAGGCCAAGCTGCTGCTGCTCACGCACGCCTTCGAGACGATGGGCTGCATCTGCGTGGGCTTCGAGACCAGCTGGTTCAACCACGCTTCGCGCACCGCGATCGCACGCCTGGGCGCGAAGCAGGACGGCGTCATCCGCAGCCATCGCCGTCATGCCGACGGCAGCGTGCGCGACACGGTGGCGTTTTCCATCATCGAATCCGAATGGCCGGCAGTGAAGCGCAATCTGCTGTACCGGCTGGAACAACACGAACAAGGGAGCGACCGGACGTGAGCAGGTCCGTTGGTATTGTCGGCGCGCGTGGTTACGTGGGCGCCGAACTGATCCGGCTCATCGCCGGCCATCCGCAACTCGAACTGGCGTTCGTGTCCTCGCGCGAGCTCGTCGGCCAGCGCGTCGCCGGGCAGTTCGAAGGCGTGGCGGGGATCGATCCGGAACTGCGCTACGTCGCGCCGTCGAACGAGGACCTGGCCCGGCTGGACGCCGATGCGGTCGTGCTGGCGATGCCGAACGGAAAGGCCGCCGCGGCGGTCGCCGCGTTCGACGCCGCGGGCGTCGATCCGGTGATCGTCGACCTGTCGGCCGACTATCGCTTCGACGACGGCTGGTACTACGGCCTGCCCGAACTCACGCGCACGAAGTACGAAGGCCAGCGCCGCATCAGCAATCCCGGCTGCTACGCGACCGCGATGCAGCTGGCGGTGGCGCCGATGCTCGATGCGCTTGCCGGTCCGGTGCAGTGCTTCGGCGTCTCGGGCTATTCCGGCGCCGGCACCTCGCCGTCGGACAAGAACGATCCGGACAAGCTGCGCGACAACCTGATGCCGTACGCGTTGACCAACCACGTCCACGAGCGCGAAGTGACGCGCCAGCTCGGCCATGAAGTGCAGTTCCTGCCGCATGTCGCGCCGCATTTCCGTGGGCTGACCATCACCGCGAACCTGCCGCTTTCGAAGGCGTTCGATCGCGATGCCGTCGTCGCGCGTTATCGCGAACGGTATGCCGGCGAGCCGCTGGTCGACGTGCTCGACGATGCGCCGTGGGTCAGCCGCATCGCCGGCCGCCATCACGTCGAGCTGGGCGGCTTCACGCTGTCGCCCGATGGTCGTCGTCTCGTCGTCGTCGCCACCGAGGACAACCTGCTCAAGGGCGCCGCGACGCAGGCCTTGCAGAACCTCAACCTGGCGTTCGGCTTCGACGAGCAGCTGGGGATTCCGCAGGCCCGCGACGCGGGTTAGTTTGGAGTTCGTCCTGCGTGCGGGACGATGGAAGATCAAAGAGCATCGAGGCCGTCATGTCCGATCTGTTGTGGCAAAAACCCGGCGTCAAGGTCGACGCGCGCATCCAGAAATTCCTCGCCGGCGAGGACGTGATCCTCGATCGCGAGTTCTTCGTGTTCGACATCGAAGCCAGCCGCGCGCACGCGCAGGGCCTGCAGCAGATCGGCATCCTCACCGCCGACGAACTCGCCGGGCTGGAGCGCGAGCTGTCGGTGCTCGCCGACGATTTCAACGCCGGTCGCTTCGTCCTCGACGAACAGTACGAAGACGGCCATTCGGCGATCGAAGCGCGGCTGGTCGAACGCCTCGGCGATGCGGGCAAGAAGATCCACACCGGCCGCAGCCGCAACGACCAGATCCTCGTCGCCACGCGTCTGTGGCTGAAGGACCGCCTTGCGCGCCTGGTCGCGACGTGCCGCGAAAGCGCGCAGGTCGCGCTGGATCGCGCGCAGGCCGAGCAGGCCGTGCCGTTGCCGGGCTACACGCATCTGCAACGCGCCGTCGTGTCGTCGCTGGGCATGTGGTGGGCGGCATGGGCGGAAGGTTTCATCGACGACGCGCAGCGCGCCGCGGACACGCTGTCGTGGGTGGATGCCAATCCCCTCGGCAGCGCCGCCGGTTACGGCGTGAACCTGCCGCTCGCGCGCGACCACACCACGCAGGCGCTCGGCTTCGGCCGCCTGCAGGTGTCGGCCGCGTACGCGCAGCTGTCGCGCGGCAAGTTCGAGATGGCGGCGATCGAAGCGCTGACCTCCGCGCTGCTCGACCTGCGCCGCCTGGCATGGGACCTGAGCCTGTTCACCAGCGCCGAGTTCGCGTTCGTTTCGCTGCCGTCGCAGTACACCACCGGCAGTTCGATCATGCCGAACAAGCGCAATCCGGACGTGATCGAACTGATGCGCGCGAGCTACTCCGCCGCCGCCGCTGCGCGCACGGAAATCGAACAGCTGCTCTCGCTGCCGTCGGGTTACCACCGCGACCTGCAGTTCTCCAAGGGCGCGATCTTCCACGCCTTCGGCCGCGGCCTCGACGCGCTGGAACTGCTGCCCGACCTGCTGCGCAACCTGGAATGGAAGACCGAGCGCATGCGCGAGGCGCTGGACCCGTCGATGTACGCGACCGACCTCGCCGTCGACATGGCGCGCCAGGGGCTTCCGTTCCGCGAGGCGTACCGGCTCGCCGCCGATCCGGCGCGCTGGGCGGAAGGCGATCCGGAGGCGAGCCTGAAAGCACGCGTGTCGCCCGGTGCATCGGCCGAGCTCCGCCTGGACGCGTTGAAGCAACGGCTGGGCCGGTCGGGCGGTTGACCGTCGGCGCGTGCCGCGTGCACGTGCAAGGATGGAGTGGTTCAAGCGCAGTAGAAGCAGTTGCAGTCGCAGTTCCGCATCACCGGTTCGTCCGTCCATGATGAAAGGAGCGCCATGCGTCGTTGGGTCATCGCACTACTTGCGTTCGCGTCGCCGCTGGCGGCGCATGAAATCCCGAAGCCGGCCGCCATCGACGCCGAGGTTGCGCGCGTCATGCGCGACACCGGCTCGAAGGGCCTCGCCATCGCGGTCATAGACGACGGAAAGCCCGTACACGTCGCCGCACACGGCGTGCGCAACGAAGCAGGCGATCCGCTCACCGTCGACACGATCATGTACGGCGCATCGCTGACCAAGACCGTGTTCGCCTACACGGTGCTGCGGCAGGTCGATGCGGGTCGATTCACGCTCGACACGTCCATCGCCGACATGCTGCCGCAGCCGTTGCCGTCGTATGCGTCGGCGGACATCGCCAACCGCTACGCGGACTGGACCGCGCTCGACGAGCGCTGGCGCCGCATCACGCCGCGCATCGTGCTGACGCATTCGACGGGCTTCGCGAACTTCGGTTTCCTCGAGCCCGACGAGAAGCTGCATTTCCACTTCGATCCCGGCGCGCGTTATGCGTACTCCGGCGACGGTCTGAACACGCTGCAGTTCGCGATGGAGACCGGCAAGGGCATCGATGTCGGCACCGAAACGGCGAAGGTCTTCAAAGCGTTGGACATGCCGCGCACGAGCCTGATCTGGCGCGCGGACTTTGCCGGCAACCTCGCCGACGGCTGGGACGAGAACGGCAAGGTCGAGCCGCACGACGAGCGTTCGAAGGTGCGCGCGGCCGGCTCGATGGACACCACGATCGGCGATTTCGCGAAGTTCGCCGCCGCCCTGGTGCGCGGCGACGGCCTCACGCCCGAGAGCCGTGCGCAGCTGGCGAAGCCGCAGATGGCGATCACCACGAAGTCGCAGTTCCCGTCGCTGCAACCGGAACTGCCGCCGAAGGAACGTCGCAAGGATCTGGCTGCGGGCCTCGGCGTGGTCGTGTTCGACGGCCCGCAAGGTCGCGGCTTCTTCAAGGGCGGCCATAACGAAACCACCGGCAACACGCTGGTCTGCGTCGAGCAGGGCAGGCGCTGCGTGGCGATCCTGTCGAACGATGTGCGCAGCGAATCCGGCTTCCCGCGGCTGGTGCGCTTCGTGCTGGGCGAGACGGGCGTGCCGTTCGACTGGGAATACGGCACGAAGTAAGGCGCGGAGACATGTCGATGGGTGCATCCGATTTTCCCGCGCAAACCCTGCCGCCCTGGCGTCGCGCCGTGCTGAAGGTCGGCAGCAGCCTGTTGTCGGGCGAGGGCGGCCTGGATCCGCGCCACGCGGGCGCGCTGGCGCGTTTCATCGAACACGCCCGCACGCAGATGCGCGAAGTCGTGCTCGTATCGTCCGGCGCGGTCGCAGCGGGGCGGCATCGCGTGGGTGCTGGCGGCGATGGCCTCGTGTTGCGGCAGGCGCTCGCGTCGCTGGGGCAGGCGTCGCTGGTGACGTTCTGGCAGCAGCTGGTCGATCAGCCCGTCGCGCAGGTGCTGCTCACGCACGACGACCTGCGCAACCGACGCCGTTACCTCAATGCGCGCGCGACATTGCGCGAACTGCTGCGCCTGGGCGCACTGCCGGTGATCAACGAGAACGACGCCGTCGCCGTCGACGAACTCAAGCTCGGCGACAACGACAACCTTGCCGCCGCTGTCGCATCGCTGGTCGATGCCGATCTGTTGCTGATCGCCACCGACATCGGCGGCCTCTACAGCGCGCATCCGCGCGATCCATCGGCGCGGCCGATCATGCGCGTGGACACCATCACGCCGGAACTGCTGCAGGCCGCCAGCGGTGGTGCCGGCACGCTGGGCACCGGCGGCATGCGCACGAAACTCGACGCCGCGGCGAAGGCGGGCGCGGCCGGCATCGCGACGGCGCTGTTCTGCGGCCGCGACGCGGACGTGGTGCGCGCGCTCCATGACGACCGCCTGCACGGCACGCTGGTGGCCGCGCAGGGCGATCGGTTGCGCGCGCGCAAGCAATGGTTGCGGCACGCGCCGTCTTCCGGCCGCCTGCGCGTGGATGCAGGGGCGTTCGTCGCGCTGCATCGGCAGGGCGCATCGCTGTTGCCGGGGGGCGTGGTGTCGATCGACGGCGAATTCCGTCGCGGCGATGTCGTCGAGATCTCGGTCGGCGACGAAGCAGCCTTCGCGCGCGGGCTGGCGCAGTACGGTTCGAACGAGATCGTCCGCATCGCGCGACACCACAGCAACGAGATCGAAGGCATCCTCGGCTTCCGCTACGGCGAATCGGTGGTGCATCGCGACGACCTGGTGCTGCTGGACGCCACGCACAGGGAAACCACGTCATGAGCGGTTACGTACGACATCTCGCCGAACGTGCGCGCGAGGCCGCGACGGTCATCGCGCGACTCGATGGCGACGCGCGTCGTCGCCTGATCGAACGCATGGCCGATACGCTTTCGCATCGTCGCGCCGAAGTGCTCGCCGCGAATGCGCAGGACATGGAACGCGGCCGCGCGAACGGACTGGGCGATGCGGTGCTGGACCGCTTGAAACTGGACGATGCGCGGATCGATGCGATGACGCAGGGGCTGCGTGAAGTCGCGGCCCAGGACGATCCGCTCGGTGTCGTCACCCGTCGCGATGTGCGCCCGAACGGCGTGGTGATCGAGCGCCAGCGGATTCCGCTCGGCCTGATCGCGATGATCTACGAAGCGCGTCCGAACGTGACCGCCGATGCCGCCGCGCTGTGCCTGAAGGCCGGCAATGCCGTGCTGCTGCGTGGCGGCTCGGAAGCGCGCGCGAGCAACGCCGCCATCGCCGCCTGCCTGCACGCGGCGCTGCGCGAGGAAGGCTTGCCGGAAGCGGCTGTATCGCTGGTGGCCGATCCCGCGCGCGAGCATGTGCTGGAACTCCTGCAGCTGTCGGACCTGATCGACCTGGCGATCCCGCGCGGCGGCGAAAGCCTGATCCGTTTCGTTGCCGAACACGCTCGCGTTCCGGTGATCAAGCATTACAAGGGCGTGTGCCATCTGTACGTCGATGCGTCCGCCGATGTCGCGCTGGCGCTGGATCTGCTGGTCGATGGAAAGGCGTCGCGGCCGGGCGTGTGCAATGCGCTGGAGACGCTGCTGGTGCATCGCGATGTGGCCGGGGCGTTCCTGCCGCGCGCGATGGAGCGGCTGGCGGCCCGCAGTGTCGAGGTGCGTGGTTGCGAGCGGTCGCGTGCTCTCGTGCCGCCGATGGGCGAGGCGACGGAAGCCGATTACGCCGCCGAGTACCTGGACCTGGTGATCGCCGTGCGCGTGGTCGACGATCTCGATGCGGCGCTGGCGCATATCGCGCGGTTCGGCTCGGACCACACCGAGGTCATTGCGACGACCGATGCCTCAGTGGCCGAAGCCTTCGTGCGCGGTACGCGCAGCTCGGCGGTGATGGTCAATGCGTCGTCGCGTTTCAACGATGGCGGGCAGCTCGGCCTGGGCGCGGAGATCGGCATCTCGACGACGCGGCTGCACGCGTATGGGCCGATGGGCGCGGAATCGCTGACGATCGAGCGGTTCGTGGTGCGGGGGGAAGGGCAGGTGAGGCATCCGGAGTCGCGGGACGTCTAGGGCTACCCGCAGGAGCTGCAGCTCACTCCCCCAACCGCTGCACTCCCAGCCAACGCTCGCCCGGCGCCAGCGTCACCGGTTCCACCACCGTGCCCGCTTCCACGCACACGAAGCGCAGATGCTCGCCCGCGCCGAGATCGCCCATGGACGCCGCCAGCGTCGCGCCGGGATTCCACACGACCGTATCGCGGAATCCTTCGGCCTCGATGCGCAGCGTCGATTCGCCATCGCGCAGGCGCAGCAAACGTGGCGTGGCGGCGTAGATGCGGTCCAGTTCGCCCTCGAAGCGGATCGGCGCGTTCGACGCCGGCATCGGCGCGCTCTTGCGGGCGCTGTCTTCGTAGGGCGTGGACTCCAGTCCCTCCAGTTCCACCGACCCGAGCTTCGCCACGCGCAGATAGGTGTGCAGGGCTGCGGTGAAGGCGAACGGCGAATCGTCGCGATTGAGGATTTCCAGTCCGACCTGCAACGCATCGGCCGAGAGCGCCACGTGCAGGCGCGCGCCGAAACGGTGCGGCCACAGCGAGCGGGTACGTTCGTCGTCGTCCAGTTCGAACACGGCGGATTCGCCAAAGACGGTCGCGTCCTGCAGGCCGGCGAACCGCCATTCCAGCAGTCGCGCGAATCCGTGCTTCACCAGCGGCCCGCGACCGGCGAACTGCGGAAAGATCACGGGAATCCCCCCTCGGATCGCGCTGCCCGGCTGGTGGCTGGCGTTCGGGCTCAGGTACAGGCGTTCACGGGCCGGTTCCGGCTTCCACGACAGCACATGCGCGCCGTGCAGGCTGATGTCGGCGGTGGCGCCGCGCGGATGGCGCAGGCGCACGCAGGCGCGGTCGTGCTGTTCGAAGGGCTCGATGGTCAGGGGCATGGCGGCGCGCGTGTAGGGACTGCGCCGAATGATGCCCGAGCGGGGGCCGCCCAAACGAAAAACGCCGGCATTGGCCGGCGTTTTCTGTGTCAGCAACCGCATCGCTGCGGAGTTGGTCGGGGAGACAGGATTTGAACCTGCGACTTCTACGTCCCGAACGTAGCGCTCTACCAGGCTGAGCTACACCCCGACTGCTGAGCCGCAAATTCTAGTCAGTTCGGTGGGGGCGAGGCAAGGGGGGAAATGCAATTTCCTTCAGATCGCGTGCAGCGCGCTGGGGGAAGACCGGGCGCAACCGCTAAACTGTGGCGGTTTCCACCCCCTTCAGCGACCCGCCGTGCAGGCGCGGCCGCCCGATCCACTGGAGTCCCGCTTGATCAAGCCGCGTACCCCGCCCGGGGTCATGGAGCTGCTGCCTCCTGACCAGATCGCCTTCCAGCGCATGCTGGACACGATCCGCCGAAATTTCGAACGCTTCGGCTTCCTGCCGGTGGAAACGCCGGTGATGGAATTGTCCGAAGTGCTGCTGACCAAGTCCGGCGGCGAGACCGAGCGGCAGGTGTATTTCGTGCAGTCCACCGGCGCGCTCGGCAAGTCGGCCGAAGGCGGTGCGGGCGAGGGCATGCCGGAACTCGCGCTGCGCTTCGACCTGACCGTGCCGCTGGCGCGCTTCGTCGCCGAACACGAGCATGAACTCGCGTTCCCGTTCCGTCGCTACCAGATGCAGCGCGTGTATCGCGGCGAGCGCGCCCAGCGCGGCCGCTTCCGCGAGTTCTACCAGTGCGACATCGACGTGATCGGCAAGGACGCGCTCAGCGTGCGCTTCGACGCCGAACTGCCGGCGGTGATCCACTCGGTGTTCAGCGAGCTGGACATCGGTGCGTTCACCATCCAGCTCAACAACCGCAAGCTGATGCGCGGCTTCTTCGAGGCGCAGGGCGTCGCCGATGGCGAGCTGCAGGCGCTGGTGCTGCGCGAAGTCGACAAGCTCGACAAGCGCGGCGAGGACTACGTGCGCGAAACGCTCACCGGTGAAGGCTTCAACCTGCCGGCCGATGGCGTCGAGAAGATCCTGGACTTCGTGAAGGTGCGTTCGACCTCGCACGCCGATGCCATGGCCAAGCTCGATGCGCTGGGCGAAGGCAGCGACTCGTTGCGCATCGGGGTGGCCGAACTGCGCGAAGTGCTGGAACTGGTGCGCGCGCTCGGCGTGCCGGAAACGCATTACGCGCTGAACTTCTCCATCGCGCGCGGCCTGGATTACTACACCGGCACCGTCTACGAGACCACGCTCAACGATTACCCGCAGATCGGTTCGATCTGCTCGGGCGGTCGCTACGAGAACCTCGCCAGCCACTACACCAAGTCGAAGCTGCCGGGCGTGGGTATTTCGATCGGCCTGACGCGTCTGTTCTGGCAGCTTCGCGAGGCGGGCCTGCTCGGCAAGGCGACCGGCAGCACGGTGCAGGCGATGGTCGCGCTGATGGATGCCGATTCGCTCACCGACGCGCTCGACATCGCGCGTCGCCTGCGTGCCGCCGGCATCAACACCGAAATGCAGATGGAAGCGCGCAAGATCGGCAAGCAGTTCCAGTACGCCTCGCGCGCCGGCATCCGTTTCGTGGTGCTCACCGGCGAGGACGAGCGCGCGCGTGGCGTGGTCGCGGTGAAGGACCTGCTGCGCGAGGAGCAGTTCGAAGTCGCACGCGATGAACTCGCGAGCACGTTGCGCGTGGAGCTGGAGCAGGCGCAGGTATTAGCGGGGGTGAGGTAGGTCGCTTACGCGGCACTGCCGCGTGACCTGCCGAACCGACCGGCCAGGGATGGCCGGGCCGGGCGATCCGAAGCCGACTACGTGACGCCACGGACGGCTGCGGATCATGCCCTTTAAGCCTTTCCCTGCATTGACAGGGGAGGGGTTCAGAACCCAAACGGATCATCCATGAAACCCATCCGACTCGACGGCCGTTCCCTCACCCGAGCACAACTGGTCGATGTCGCCTACGGCGCGCACGTCGAGCTGGCGCACGAACAGCTTCCGACCGTGGCGCGCGCCGCGGCGTTCCTGGCCGAACAGGTCGGGCGCGAAGAGCCGATCTACGGCGTTTCCACCGGTTTCGGCAGCAATGCCGACCGCCTGCTCGGCAACCATCGCCTGCGCGACGAACTGCCCGGCAGCACGCCGTCGAAGGAAACGCTGCACGAGGAACTGCAGCGCAACCTCATCGTCACCCACGCGGTGTGCGTGGGCGAACCGTTCGCGCCGGAGATCGTCCGCGCGATGCTGTGCATCCGCATCAATACGCTGATGCGCGGGCACTCGGGCATCCGCGTGGAAACCCTGCAGGCGCTGACGTCGATGCTCAACGCCGGCATCGTGCCGGTCGTCCCGCAGCTGGGTTCGGTGGGTGCGTCGGGCGATCTCGCGCCGCTGTCGCATCTGGCGATCGTGCTGCTCGGCGGCGGCGAAGCGTTCTTCGAAGGCCAGCGTCTGCCGGGCGCCGAAGCGCTTTCGCGCGCGGGCCTTGCGCCGATCACGCTGTCGTACAAGGAAGGCCTCGCGCTCAACAACGGCACCGCGCAGATGCTCGCCTGCGGCGTGCTCGCGCTGGACAAGCTCGAAGACCTGCTCGACACCGCCGATCTCGCCGCGGCGATGACCATCGACGCTTTCGCCGGCCGCCTCGGCGCGTTCGCCGAGGAAGTGCACGCGCTGCGCCCGCATCCGGGCCAGGTGCACAGCGCGGCGAACCTGCGCATCCTGCTGCAGGGTTCGACGCTGGCCGATATCCCGTACCACCTCGTGCCGAAGTTCCGCGCGTGGCAGCCGGGCAGCTGGGACGGCGAACAGCAGGCGCTGCGTTTCGATATCGGCTGGGACTGGGTGCCGATGGCGCAGCGTCATGGTCGCGAAAAGTTCTATCGCCGCTTCCGTCCGTTCCGCGGCGGCAAGAAGCACCAGCCGCAGGACAGCTACTCGCTGCGCTGCATCCCGCAGGTGCACGGCGCGGTGCGCGATGCGATCGCCCAGGCCGCGCGCGTGCTCGACATCGAACTCAACGCGCTGACCGACAACCCCATCGTGTTTCCGGATGCGAAGGCGGAGTTCGTCGAGCAGCAGGTGATTTCCGCCGGCCATTTCCACGGCATGCCGCTGGCGCTGGCGATGAGCTATGTGAAGGCCGCAATTCCGGTGCTTGCAAGCATTTCCGAGCGCCGCCTCAACAAGCTGGTCGATCCGGCGACGAACGACGGCCTGCCGGGCTTCCTCATCGGCAATGAGGACTCCACCGAATCCGGCCACATGATCGTGCAGTACACGGCCGCCGCGATCGTCAACGACCTGGCCAGCCGCGCGCATCCGGCGTCGGTGTATTCGATTCCGACCAGCGCCAACGCCGAGGACCATGTGTCGATGGGCGCGAACGAAGCGCGCCATGTGCTGGCGATGGCCGACGACCTGGGCAAGGTGATCGCGCTGGAGCTGTACACCGCCGCGCAGGCGCTGGACCTGCGTCGCGACATGATCAACGCCGCGCGCGACCTCGCCAGCCGTGCCGATGCGGCCGCGCTTGCGGCCAAGGTTGCCGGTGGCCCGACGCCGGGCACGCTGGAGTACGACGCGTTCCTCGACGAAGTCGAAGCATTGCGCGTGGAACTGGCGACGGCGGCGGAATTCCAGCCGGGCCGCGCCGTGGCCGCGGCGCACGCGGCGATCCGTCGCGAGATTCCGTTCCTCGATCGCGACCGCGCGCTCGATGGCGAAGTCGCGACGGCGGTGCGGCTGGTGAAGGAAGGGGCGATCCTGGGAGCGGCGCGGACCTGATGCCTTTGTAGCCCGGGTAAGCGCAGCGCACCGCGCCACCGGGCAACTCAGTCTCTATGGCGATGAACGCGCCGCAGCGCGTTGCACCGTTAACGTGCGACGTTCTTGTGAACGGATGGCGGCACCCGGGTGCGCTTGCGCTTACCCGGGCTACGATCCTGTAGTGCTGATGCGTTACGTGCCTGGGTCCCGGCCTTCGCCGGGATGACGGTTGTTGTTTGCGCACATCACTGACTCAAACCACTTCCCCCTGCGAAGTCCGCACGCAGTTGCGCCCATCCGCCTTCGCGCGATACAGCGCCTGGTCGGCCAGCTGCAACAGCGGATCGATGCCGGCGAACGCCGATGGGCCGATCGCATGCACGCCGATGCTGCCGGTTACGGTGATTTCGTAGGAGCCGCTGCGGAACGGCGCATCTCGCAGGTGCTGGAGCAGGTCCTGCGCGACCTGCGTCGCCGCGGTCAGGTTGAGGCCCGGCAGCACGACCACGAATTCCTCGCCACCGAAGCGCGCCAGCAGCGCATCCTGGTGCGGGCGCAGGGCATGGCCCAGCGTGCGCGCGGCCCAGCGCAGGCATTCGTCGCCGATCAGGTGTCCGTAGCGGTCGTTGATCGACTTGAAGTTGTCCAGGTCGATCATCAGCAGCGACAGCGGACGATGGTGCTCGCGCGCCTGCCGCAGCAGGGCATCGAAACGGTCGCGGAAATGGCTGCGGTTGTGCAGTCCGGTCAGCGCATCGCGCTGGCTGGATTCGCGCAGTCGCGCGTGGGCGTCTTCCAGCTGCACCAGCGCGCTGCGCAGTTCGGCGGTGCGCTGCTCGACCTTCTGTTCCAGTTGTTCCTTGGCATCGCCCGCGATACGTTCGTTCTCGCTGCGGAACTGCGCATAGCGGTGGCCAAGCGCGATCGACAATAGGAGCATCTCCAGCGCCGAGCCGATCTGCACGCCGTATTCGGTGAAGAAATTCTTCGGCGCCAGGCCGAAGGCGACGGCGACGAACAATCCCGTTCCCAGCAGGAACATCGCCCACGCCAGCAGGAACAGGCGCGCAGGGGCGTAACCGCGGCGCACCATCGCGATCGACGCCACCGCGATCCACGCAATGCTCACCAGCACCGCTGCGCCAGCCACGGGCGTGGCGATGCGGTACGGCAACCATGCCGATGCGATGCCGAGCAACGCGAAGAACGCGATCAGCGCCAGGCCGATACGATCGCCGAAGGGCCATCGTTCGCGAAGACCAAGAAAGACACGTGCGAACTGCTGCATGCCGATCTGGGCCAGGCACACCGACAACGGCACCATGCGGTCGTTCAACCACGTCGACTCCGGCCACAGGTATTCGAAGCCCAGCCCGTTGAGCGTGAACAGCACCAGCCCGAACGCCGACAGGTGCACCAGGTACCAGAAGTAGCTGGCATCGCGCAGGCTCAGCCAAAGCGCCATGTTGTAGAAGAACAGCGCCAGCAGGATCCCGTAGTACGCACCGATGACGAACTGCGCATCGCGCGTGGTTTCGGCGAAGGCGCTCATCGTGTGCAGCGACAGCGGCAGTTGCATCGAACTTTCGCTTTGCACGCGAACGAAGACATCCACCGGCTCGTTGCGCGGCAACGTGAGCAGGAAGTTCGGGTGGCGATAGCGGATGCTGCGCGCGGCAAACGGTACGTGGTCGCCACCGGCCTGGAAGGCGATGCGTCCGTCGGCATCGCGGACGTGCACGTCGATGCGGTCGCTCAGCGCGTAGTGCTGCACGAGCAGCCAGTGCGTTTCCGGGTTGTCGCGATTGACCACGCGCACATGGAGCCAGTACGCGCCGCCCTGGAAGCCCAGCGACGTCCGCCCGCCGGGCAGCGGCTGGAAGCGGCCTTCGTCGAGCCATTGCATTGCCGCGGAGAGATCGCCCTGCGCGGTGAGGTCGTGGACGTAGCGGATGGTCGGGGCGAGATCGACGTCGGTGGTGTCGCGCCGCAGTTCGATCGTCTGCCCGGCCGGGGCAGCCGCGACCGTCCAAGCAAGCAGGAGCAGCCCCGCGAGGCAGAGCCGAACCCAGGCAGGCGCACGGTCCATGTCGTCCCCTTGGGGGCCGGCGGTCCGCACCGGCGCCCGGTGTTGGGTGGTGGTGCCTCGGGCCGCGGGGCAGGGGCGGGCGAAGCTGCGCGGCGCCCGGTGAATGGGCGTGAGGCGGTCGTGACGCGGTCGTCACTATCGCCGTGGACGGTGTGAACGCGGTGTTCATGACCGCACGGGCAACGCCGGCCCCCGGGCCGGTTGACGGACGCCTCGCCGCAATGGTCCAATGTATTAACGCGTTAATACATTACCTTTCGCCATGAAGCGTCGCCCTCTCGAAAACGAGCGCAGTGCAGAGAACCTGGCCTTCCTCGCCACCGCGCTGGCCAGCCTGCGCACGGTCGAGGAAGTCCAGGCCTTCCTCGAGGACCTGTGCACCCCGGCCGAGCTGGAAGCGATGGGCGACCGCTGGCGCGTCGTCCCGCTGCTCCAGGACAACGTCCCGTATCGCGAGATCCACGA
>Ga0102591_1003341_pt1 | contig 14676 bp, 9 predicted proteins | sample AraplaCol_mCL_r2_2_FD_76860 | JGI IMG/M metagenome (GOLD analysis project Ga0102591, IMG submission 76860) | Arabidopsis root microbial communities from North Carolina, USA - plate scrape MF_Col_mCL_r2 (SPADES assembly) (version 2) | ecosystem: Host-associated > Plants > Roots > Endosphere... | reverse complement strand
TGGCAAGTGGAGATTGTAGTGCCCGGCGGGAAAACCACAATGGACCTTTGCCTCACCCCGCGCTATCCATTTGCCCATGAAAAACGGTGATCATCTCTTCCTCGTCGACGGCTCCGGATTCATCTTCCGGGCGTTCCATGCCATCCCGCCGCTCAACCGCAAATCCGATGGCCTCCCGGTCAATGCGGTATCGGGTTTCTGCAACATGTTGTGGAAGCTGCTCACCGATGCGCGTGACACCTCGGTCGGCGTCACGCCGACCCATTTCGCCGTCATCTTCGACTATTCCTCGAAGACGTTCCGCAACGCGCTCTACGATCAGTACAAGGCCAATCGGACGGCGCCGCCGGAAGACCTCATTCCGCAGTTCGGCCTGATCCGTCACGCGACCCGCGCCTTCAACCTGCCTTGCATCGAAAAGGAAGGCTACGAGGCGGACGATCTGATCGCCACCTATGCGCGCCTTGCCGAGGCGGCCGGCGCGGGTGTCACCATCGTCTCGTCCGACAAGGACCTGATGCAGCTCGTCACGTCGAACGTATCGATGTACGACAGCATGAAGGACAAGCAGATCTCGATCCCCGAGGTCATCGAAAAATGGGGCGTGCCGCCGGAGAAGATGATCGATCTCCAGGCGATGACCGGTGACTCCACCGACAACGTTCCCGGCATTCCCGGCATAGGCCCGAAGACGGCGGCCCAGCTGCTCGAGGAATACGGCGATCTTGAAACGCTGCTGGCGCGTGCCGGCGAGATCAAGCAGGCCAAGCGCCGCGAGAACATCATCGCCAATGCCGACCTCGCGCGCCTGTCGCGCCAGCTCGTGGAGCTCAAGACCGACACGCCGCTCGATGTCCCGCTGGAAGAGCTGAGCCTGGAGCCGCAGAACGGGCCTAAGCTGATCGCCTTCCTCAAGGCGATGGAATTCACCACCCTGACGCGTCGTGTCGCCGCGGCGACGGGCACGGACGCGGACGCCGTGGAAGCCGCAAGCGTGCCTGTGGAATGGGGCGCGGATGCGCGCGGCCCGGATCTCGACAAGGGAGACGCGGCGACGGCTGTCAGTGAAGGTTCCACCGCCAAGGCAGCGATCCGCGGTGAGGCCGCCGAAGCCGCCGCTGTCCTGTCACGTGCCGGCGAAACGGATGCGGCAGACGCCACGCCGCAGGCGCTGGCAGCGGCTCGAGCCGAAATCTTCGCGAAGGCACCGTTCGATCACAGCGCCTATGTCACGATCCGTGATGTCGCCGCTCTCGACCAGTGGATATCAGCCGCGCGCGATGCCGGCGTCGTCGGCTTCGACACGGAAACGAACTCGCTCGATGCCATGCAGGCCGATCTCGTCGGCTTCTCGCTGGCGATCGCCGACCATCGGGCGGACCCGACGGGCACCGCCATCCGGGCGGCCTACGTTCCGTTGATCCACAAGACCGGTGTCGGCGATCTCCTGGGGGGCGGGCTCGCCGAGAACCAGATCCCGGTCGGGGAGGCCCTCAGCCGGCTGAAGCGCCTGCTCGAGGACCCCTCCGTCCTCAAGGTCGCGCAGAACCTGAAATACGATTACCTCGTGATGAAGCGGCACGGCATCACCGTGGAGAGTTTCGACGACACGATGCTGATGTCCTATGTCGTCGATGCCGGCAACGGCACCCACGGCATGGATGCGCTCTCCGAGCGTTGGCTGAACCACAAGCCGATCGCCTACAAGGATATCACCGGCTCCGGCAAGTCGTCGGTGACCTTCGACTTCGTCGATATCGACAGGGCGACGGCCTATGCCGCCGAGGATGCGGACGTCACGCTGAGACTCTGGCACATCCTGAAGGCGCGGCTGGCCGCCAAGGGGCTGACGCGCGTCTATGAACGGCTCGAGCGGCCGCTGGTCGCGGTGCTTGCGCGCATGGAAGATCGCGGCATTACCATTGATCGCCAGATCCTGTCGCGGCTTTCGGGCGAGCTCGCGCAAGGTGCGGCGGCTCTGGAGGACGAGATCTACAAGCTCGCTGGCGAAACCTTCACCATCGGTTCGCCGAAGCAGCTCGGCGACATCCTGTTCGGCAAGATGGGCTTTGCCGGCGGGTCGAAGACGAAGACCGGGCAATGGTCGACCTCGGCGCAGGTGCTGGAAGATCTCGCCGCCGAAGGCCACGAGCTGCCGCGCAAGATCGTCGACTGGCGGCAGCTGACCAAGCTCAAATCCACCTACACCGATGCGCTTCCGGGCTTCGTCCACCCGGAGACAAAGCGTGTTCACACGTCTTACGCGCTGGCCGCCACCACGACCGGTCGCCTGTCGTCGTCCGATCCGAACCTGCAGAACATCCCGGTGCGCACCGCCGAAGGCCGCAAGATCCGCACTGCCTTTGTCGCGACGCCCGGCCACAAGCTCGTCTCGGCCGACTACAGCCAGATCGAACTGCGCGTGCTCGCCCATGTCGCCGACATTCCGCAGCTTCGCCAGGCCTTCGCCGACGGCGTCGACATTCATGCGATGACGGCCTCGGAAATGTTCGGCGTTCCGGTCGAGGGCATGCCGGGCGAGATCCGCCGCCGCGCCAAGGCGATCAACTTCGGCATCATCTACGGCATCTCGGCCTTCGGGCTCGCCAACCAGCTGTCGATCGAACGCTCCGAGGCCGGCGACTACATCAAGCGCTATTTCGAGCGCTTCCCGGGCATTCGCGATTACATGGAAGGCACCAAGGTGTTCGCCCGCGAGCACGGTTACGTCGAGACCATCTTCGGTCGCCGGGCACATTATCCGGATATCCGCTCGTCGATCCCGTCGCATCGCGCCTTCAACGAACGCGCCGCGATCAACGCGCCGATCCAGGGCTCGGCCGCCGATATCATCCGCCGCGCCATGGCGAAGATGGAGCCGGCGCTGGCCGAGGCGAAACTCTCGGCCCGCATGTTGCTGCAGGTGCACGACGAACTGATCTTCGAGGTTGAGGACGCCGAGGTGGAAAAGACCATTCCGATCGTCGTCTCGGTGATGGAGAACGCCGCCATGCCGGCGCTCGACATGAAGGTGCCGCTCAAGGTCGATGCGCGCGCCGCGACCAACTGGGACGAGGCGCACTAATCCGAGCGGCCCTGTGCCTGGTTTTCTGATGGAATTCCCTCAGAAAACCTCAAAAGTCATATGCGATGAATCTTGCAGCGCCCGGGGGCATTTAATGCCCTCGGGCGTCTTTCCATCAGGATGATAGAAAGCGTCGGCCGTCGCAGCCGGAACGATTGCCGGCGCGTTCAACTCCCCATAGGCAGCGGTTGGGAGGGGGCTCGAGGCCTCATCCGGAACCGCCGCAATCGGAGGAGATCATGGCGCCGAAGACCTTCATTCTTGTGCTTTCCTGCGACGACAAACCCGGCATCGTCGCGGCCGTCACCACCGAGCTTGCCGCGCTCGGCGCGAACATCGCCGAAAGCAACCAGTTCTGGGACACAAAGACCAACAGCTTTTTCATGCGCATCGCATTTCAGGTTGCGGCGAGCGTTCAGGCTGGTGATGTCGAGCGGGCCTTGCGCCCGGCCGTCGAGCGTTTCCAGATGCGGACCGTTCTCGCGGACGCCACAGTGAAGCCGAAGATCCTCATCCTCGTCTCCAGGTTCGATCATGCGCTCCTGCATCTCATCTACCAGATCCGTGTCGGCTGGCTGAACGCGGAGGTCGTTGCCATTGTCTCCAACCACGAGGACAGCCGAGGCACGGCCGAGGCCGAGGGGCTCGCCTACCACTGTTGGCCGGTATCGAAGGACAACAAGGCCGAACAGGAGGAGAGGCTGTTGCGCCTGGTCCAGGAGACCGGCGCCGACCTCGTCATCCTTGCCCGCTACATGCAGGTCTTTTCGGACAATCTGTCGAAGCGCCTCTACGGCAAGGCGATCAACATCCACCATTCCTTCCTGCCGAGCTTCAAGGGTGCCAGGCCCTATCATCAGGCGCATGAGCGCGGGGTGAAGCTGATCGGCGCGACGGCACATTACGTCACACCGGATCTCGACGAAGGTCCAATCATCGAGCAGGAAACCGAGCGCGTCAGCCATGCGCTGACGGCCGAGGACTTTGTCGCCACCGGCCGCGATATCGAAAGCCGCGTGCTCGCCCGGGCCGTCAAGCTGCACCTGGAGCGGCGCGTGATGCTCAACGGTCACAAGACGGTGGTGTTCAGCTAACAGGGTCCGAAAGCATCTGAGCCGGTACCCGCACGGGCGCCGGCTGAGGATGTCAGGGGCGTGCGGCAACGGCGGTTGCCGTGATCGCCGGCGCGCGGAAGCTGGCAAAGAGCCGGCTCAGGCCTTCGCGTCCCTCGGCCGTCAGATCGAAGGGACGGCCGAAGAGCAGCCATTCCGTACAGAGCCCGAGCATCATCCAGTGCAGCGTCCGCGTCGCCGAGGCCGGCGTCCAGCTCTCGTGCATCTGCCCCTTGGCAAGCGCGCGCGAAAAGGCGAGCTCAAGCAGAACATTGTGGCGTTCGTCGAGTTCTTTCTGGCGGGTCAGGACCTCGCTCATGTCGCCGTCGTAATTGGTGCGCAGCATGATCGTCAGGATGCGCTGGCGCTGCTCGTCGGCGGCGAGAACATCGAGCCAGTCGCCCATGGCGCCTTCGAGGATGGAAAGGGTATCGGCGGCTTCCGCCTCGATCTCGCGGGCGACCATGTCTTCCTGCGGCAGGGGCACGGCGTCGTGCAGTGCGAGGAACAGGTCGGTCTTATTGGCAAAGTGCCAGTAGATGGCACCGCGCGTTACGCCGGCGGCCTTGGCGATTTCTTCGAGCGTCGTGTTCGAGACGCCCTTTTCGTAGAAGACGCGCTCGGCGGCGCACAGGATCTTCTGTCGGGTTACTTCTGCGTCGGCTTTTGTTCGGCGCATTCATTCCTCCTCATCAGACGGCCCGCCGACAGTGATGTGCAGCGGGCCGTCTGTTGTCATTTTACTCGGCGGGCGTGGGGTTTTCTGCGGCTGCCGGTGTGTTTTCCACTTTCTTTCGACCGAAGAGCTTCGTGACGAACACGAAGAAGACCGGAACGAAGAAGATGGCGAGCACCGTTGCCGAGATCATCCCGCCCATGACGCCCGTGCCGATGGCGCGCTGGCTGCCGGAGCTCGCACCAGTGGCGATCGCCAGCGGCAGAACGCCGAGCGTGAAGGCCAGCGACGTCATCAGGATCGGCCGGAAGCGAAGATGTGCCGCCTCCAGCGTCGCGTCGATCAGCGACTTGCCCTGCTCGCGCAGTTCCTTGGCGAACTCGATGATCAGGATCGCGTTCTTGGCCGAGAGACCGATGATCGCGATCAGGCCCACTTTGAAGTACACGTCGTTCGGCATGTCGCGCATGGTGACCGCCAGCACGGCACCGATGACGCCGAGCGGAACGACCATAATGACCGCAACCGGGATAGACCAGCTCTCGTAGAGGGCCGCAAGGCACAGGAACACCAACAGGCACGACAGCGCGATCAGGAGCGGCGCCTGGGTGCCGGACTGGATTTCCTGCAGCGACTGGCCCGTCCACTCGTAGCCGAAGCCAGCCGGAAGCTGCCCGGCGAGACGCTGCATCTCGGTGATCGCGTCACCGGACGAATAGCCGGGTGCTGCCTCGCCGCTGATGCGGACCGACGGATAGCCGTTATAGCCGATCGTCTGCGTCGACGCCTTGACCCATTCCACCGTCGCGAAGGCCGACAGCGGCACCATGCCGCCATTGGCGTTGCGGACGTTCAGGTTCAGGAGGTCGGCGGTCTGCATGCGCTGACCTTCGTCCGCCTGCACCGTCACGCGCTGCATGCGCCCGGCATTGGGGAAGTCGTTGACGTAGGACGAGCCGAGGTTGGTCGAAATCGTCGAGTTGATGTCGGCGAAGGTCACACCGAAGGTGTTCGCCTTCTCGCGGTCGATGTCGACGCTGACCTGGGCCGCATCCGGCATGCCCTCGAAGCGGACGCCGGCAAGCACCTTGCTTTCGGCCGCCATGCCGAGAAGCTGGTCGCGGGCTTGCGACAGTGCCGCCTGGCCGAGACCGCCGCGGTCCTGCAGGCGGAACGAGAAGCCGCCGGTGGTGCCGAGGCCCTGGATCGCCGGCGGCGACAGCGCGAAGCTGATCGCGTCCTTGATCTGGCTCATCGCCATAGTCGCGCGCATCGCGATCGACTGTGCGGCGTTGTTGGCGTCGCGTTCCTTCCAGTCCTTGAGCGTCACGAAGGCAAGCGCCGCGTTCTGGCCGGTACCGAAGAAGGAGAAGCCGTTGATCGCGATGATGCGTTCGACGGCCGGCTCCTGGCCGAAGATCTTCTCGGCCTGCTCCACCACCTCGGTCGTGCGGTTGCCGGTCGCTTCCGACGGCAGCTGCATCATGACGATCACGAAGCCCTGGTCTTCGTCCGGCAGGAACGACGACGGCAGCTTCATGAACAGCCAGCCGAGACCGGCCAGCACGGCCACGTAGACGATCATGTAGCGGCCGGTCCGGTGGACAAGGCGCTTCACGATGCCGCTATAGCCGTGCGAGGTCTTGTCGAAGCTGCGGTTGAACCAGCCGAAGAAGCCGCGCTTGGCGTGGTGATGGCCCTTCGGCACCTGCTTCAGGAAGCTCGCGCAGAGCGCGGGCGTCAGCGAAAGGGCAAGCAGCGCCGAGAACAGGATCGAGACGACCATCGTCAGCGAGAACTGGCGATAGATCACGCCGACGGCGCCCGGGAAGAAGGCCATCGGGATGAACACGGAGGCGAGAACCAGCGTGATGCCGATGACGGCGCCGGTGATCTGCTTCATCGCCTTGCGGGTCGCTTCCTTCGGCGTCAGCCCTTCCTCGGACATGATGCGCTCGACGTTTTCGACGACGATGATCGCATCGTCGACGAGAATGCCGATCGCCAGCACCATGCCGAACATGGTCAGAACGTTGATCGAGAAGCCCATCGCCAGCATGACGGCGCAGGTGCCGAGCAGGGCGACCGGCACGACGAGCGTCGGGATGATGGTGTAGCGGATGTTCTGCAGGAACAGGAACATCACGATGAACACCAGCGCGACCGCCTCGACCAGCGTCGAAAGCACCTTCTCGATCGAGACGGCGACGAAGGGCGAAGTGTCGTAGGGGACCGAGTATTCGAGGCCCTGCGGGAAGAACTTCGCCAGTTCGTCCATGCGTTCCTTGATGGCCGCCGAGGTCGACATGGCATTGCCGCTCGGCGACAGCTGGACGGCGATAGCCGCCGACGGCTTGCCGTTGAGCCGCGTCGAGAAGGCATAGCTTTCGCCGCCGATTTCGATACGGGCGACGTCGCGCAGGCGAACGGACGAACCATCCGGATTGGCGCGAAGGACGATGGCGCCGAACTCTTCGGCGCTCTCCAGCTGGCCCTTGACGACAACGGGCGCGCTGATCTGCTGGCTGATCGGGTTCGGCTGGGCGCCGATCGAACCGGAGGCAATCTGGGCGTTCTGCGCCGTGATCGCGTTCGTCACGTCCGCCGCGGTCAGGTTCAGACCGAGCATCTTGTCCGGGTCGAGCCAGACGCGCATCGAGCGTTCGGTGGCAAAAAGCTGCGCACGGCCGACGCCCGGCACACGCTGGATTTCGCTCAAAACGTTGCGGCTGAGATAATCGCCGAGGCCGATGGCATCCATCGAGCCGTCGGTCGAGGTCAGGGCCACGATCATGAGGAAGCCGGAACCGGCCTCATCGACCTGAACACCCTGGCGCTTGACCGAATCGGGCAGGCGTGGCTCGACGCGGCGAACGCGGTTCTGAATGTCGACCGCCGCCTGTCCCGGATCGGTGCCGGGCGCAAAGGTGGCGCTGATTTCAACCGAACCGGAGGCGCTGGAGGTCGATTCGAAATAGAGCAGACCTTCGACGCCGTTCAACTCGTCTTCGATCAGTCGTGTGACGCTCTGATAGGTGTCCTGTGACGAGGCGCCGGGGTAGCTCGTGTTGATAGAGATCTGCGGCGGTGCGACGTCAGGATATTGCGATACCGGCAGAAGCGGGATCGCAATGACGCCGGCGACCATGATGAAGATCGCCACCACCCAGGCAAAAATAGGCCTGTCGATGAAAAAACTGGGCATCAATCAAACTCACTTTGTAGCTTCGGCAGGCTTTTCGTCGGCAGAGGCCGTCGTCTGGGCTGCTTCTGCCGCAGGCTTGGCATCCGGGTTCCAGTCCGTCGGCTCGACCGGGGCGCCGGGGCCGATCTTCTGGAAGCCTTCGACGATGACCTTCTCGCCGGCCTTGAGGCCGGAGGTCACCTGCCAGCGGGTGCCGATGGTGCGGCCGAGCGTCACATTGCGGAACTCGACCTTGTTGTCTGCGGCAACGACGTAGACCTGCGATTGGCCGGCATTGTTGCGCTGGACGGCCTGCTGCGGGACGGTGATCGCATCCTTCTCGACGCCCTGCTGGACGAGCACGCGCACATACATGCCGGGAAGCAGGTCGTTTTCGGGGTTCGGGAATTCGCCACGCAGCGTCACCTGGCCGGTCGTCGCATCGACGGCCGCTTCGGAGAACAGCAGCTTGCCTTTGTGTTCGTAGGCCGTGCCGTCGTCGAGCACGAGCTGGACTTCGGCTTCTTCGTCGCCGCTCAGCATCTTGCCGTCCTCGAGCGCCTTGCGCAGGCGGATGAGGTCGGTCGCCGACTGGGTGAAGTCGGCATAGAGCGGGTCGAGCTGCTGGATCGTCGCGAGATTTTCCGAGCTGTTGGTGCTGACGAGAGCGCCTTCGGTGATCATCGCGCGACCGATGCGGCCGCTGATCGGTGCCGTCACGTCGGCATATTGCAGGTCGAGTTTCGCTGCCGCGAGGCCGGCCTCGGCGATCGCAACATCGGCGTCGGCGGTCGCGAGCAGGGCCGCCGCATCTTCCAACTGTTGCGCGGCGACGACGTTCGCCTTCTTCAACTGTTCCTGGCGATCGGCCTTCTGCTGGGCCTGCAGGCGCACGGACTGGGCGCGCCGAAGCGTTGCTTCGGCCTTTTCGACCTGCACGCGGAAGGGCGCCGGATCGATGCGGTAGAGCACGTCGCCTTCATTGACCTTGGAACCCTGCTGGAAGACGCGCTCGACGACGATGCCGGAAACGCGCGGGCGGACCTCGGCGACGCGTGTCGCGGTAATGCGGCCGGGGAGCTCGTTGGTGATCGGCAGCGTTTCGGTCTTGGTCGTGAAGACCGCGACCGCGGACGGTGGGAATGCGGCGGCGGCCGGCTGCTCGTCCTCTTTCTGGCAACCGGAAAGAAGAATCACAGTTGCCAAGGCGGCGGCCAGTGTCGGTCGGTTCATGCGCATAGCGATGTCCATATTCGGTGACCGCAGGCAACGGCTGCATCTCGCAAGGTGCCCGTGCGGTCCGGAAGTGAAGGGGAGCGGAACCGGTATCAGGTTCGGCAAATACCGGAAAGCTAATATACAAACACAAATGTATGTTAATTCGCTTTGCAGTGCAACAGCGTGATGCGGTGCGTAGAATCAAAAAATAATTCAGCCGCCACAGGGATTTAGTCCCTGTGGCGGCTGGTTTTCACGCAGCTGTGATGGGGCGTCGGCCCCAAAATGGGGTCAGGCGAGAACGCGATCGTCGTCGCCGAAACGGTGCATGCTGCCCACCATCGGTGTCGCATAGACGATATCGTCAGGTGCATAGCGATGCTCGCCGAAGAGGCGGACGGTGATCAGGCCCACCTGCTCGGAATCGATGTAGACGATGGTGTCGGCGCCGAGATGTTCGACGTGCACCACCTTGCCCTTCCAGTCGCCGCTCTCGCGCGAAAGCGCCATGTGCTCGGGGCGAATGCCGATCGTCTTGGCGCTGATATCGCCGAGCCGCGCGCCCTCGATGAAGTTCATCTGCGGCGAGCCGATGAAGCCGGCGACGAAGACGTTTGCCGGCCGGTTGTAGAGGTCCATCGGCGAGCCGATCTGTTCGATCTGGCCGGCGTTCAAGACGACGATCTTGTCGGCGAGCGTCATCGCCTCCACCTGGTCGTGGGTCACGTAGATCATCGTCGCCTTCAGGCTGCGGTGCAGCCGGGCGATCTCGAGCCGGGTGTTGACGCGCAGCGCCGCATCGAGGTTGGAGAGCGGCTCGTCGAACAGAAAGAGCTTCGGTTCGCGCACGATCGCACGGCCGATCGCCACACGCTGACGCTGGCCGCCGGAGAGTTCGGCCGGGCGCCGGGCAAGATAGGGATCGAGCGACAGCATGCTCGCCGCCTTGCCGACCTTGTCGTCGATCTCGGTTTTCGGCTTGCCGGCCTGCTTGAGGCCAAGGCCCATATTGTCCTTCACCGTCAGGTGCGGATAGAGCGCGTAGGACTGGAACACCATGGCGATGCCGCGCTTGGCGGGCGCCACATGGCCGACTTCGGTGCCGTCGATCTGCACGCTGCCGGAGGTCGCGTCTTCGAGGCCGGCGATGGTGCGCAGCAAGGTCGACTTGCCGCAGCCGGACGGGCCGACGAAGATGACGAACTCGCCGTCCTTCACCTCGAGGTCGATGCCCTTCAGCACTTCATGGCTGCCATAGGCCTTGCGGATGGATTTGAGTTGAAGCGATCCCACCTGGTTGCCCCCTTTAGAGTTTGACTGGTCTGCCGGTGCGCACGCTTTCGTCTGCGGCAAGGCAGATGCGGAGCGACTGGACGGCATCGTTCATGTGACGGTCGAGGTCGATGTCTTCGCGAATGGCTTTCAGCACATAGGCCTGCTCGCGGTCGCAGAGTTCCTGGTGCCCGGGCTCGCCGTCCATCTTGAGATCCTCATCGGCCCTCAGGAAGCGACCATTGGGACCGGTTTCGGCGTTGTGCAGCCGGATCACCGCGGTCTTGGTATGTATGTCGATGTCGTCGGACTTGGCGTTCTGGTCCATGACGATCGACACGGAGCCCTTGGGTGACATCACGTCCTTCACGAAGAAGGCCGTTTCCGAGATCATCGGACCCCAGCCGGCTTCATACCAGCCAGCCGACCCATCCTCGAAGATCACCTGCAGGTGGCCGTAATTGTACATGTCGGGGGCGATCTCGTCCGAGAGGCGAAGTCCCATGCCGCGCACTTCCACCGGCTTTGCGTCGGTGATCTGGCACATGACGTCGACATAGTGCACGCCGCAGTCGACGATCGGCGACGTCGTCTTCATCAGCGACTTGTGCGTCTCCCAGGTCGGTCCGCTCGACTGCTGGTTCAGGTTCATGCGGAAGACATAGGGGCCGCCGAGCTTGCGGGCCTCGGCGATCAGCCGGATCCACGAGGGGTGGTGGCGCAGGATGTAGCCGATCACCAGCTTGCGACCGTGCTTCTTTGCAGCCGCGACGACGCGCTCTGCGTCGGCGACGGTGGTTGCCAGCGGCTTCTCGACGAAGACGTCGGCACCGGCTTCAAACGCCATGACGGCAAAGTCGGCATGGCTGTCGGAATAGGTGCAGATCGAGCAGAGATCCGGCTTCAGTTCGGCAAGCGCCGATCTGAAATCGGGATAGATCGTGTAGCCGCTGAGCTCCTCCGGCAGCGGCACCTTCGAACGGTTGACTAGACCGACGATCTCGAAGCCGGGGTTGTTGTGATAGGCGAGCGCATGGCTGCGCCCCATGTTGCCGAGCCCTGCGACGAGGACCCGGACGGGTTTGCTGCTTGCACTCACTTGACTGCTCCTGCCGTGATGCCGCGGATCAGCTGCCGCGAGAAGATGACGTAGAGAACGAGGACCGGAAGGATGGCGAGCGAGAGGGCCGCCAGAACCGCATTCCAGTTGGTGACGAACTGGCCGATGAAGATCTGCGAGCCGAGCGTCACCGTTTTGGTCGCCTCCGCCGGGGCCAGGATCAGCGGGAACCAGAGGTCGTTCCAGATCGGGATCATCGTGAACACCGCGACAGTCGCCATGGCCGGCCGCACCAGCGGCAGAACCAGGCGGAAGAAGATCGAGTATTCCGAAAGCCCGTCGATGCGCCCCGCGTTCTTCAGGTCATCCGAGACCGTGCGCATGAACTCCGAGAGGATGAAGATCGCGAGCGGCAACCCTTGCGCCGTGTAGACCAGGATCAGCGCCGTCAGCGTGTTGACCAGGTTGGCGGCGACCATGCCCTGGAGAATGGCGACGGTGCCGAGACGGATCGGGATCATGATGCCGATCGCAAGATAGAGGCCCATCACCGTGTTGCCGCGGAAGCGGTATTCCGACAGCGCGAAGGCGGCCATCGCCCCGAAGAGCAGCACCAGCGCGATCGAGACGATCGTGACGATGAAACTGTTCTGGAAATAGGTGGCAAAATCGCCCTGGCCGAGGACCGTTTCATAGCCGATCAGGCTGAAGGTCTGTGGCGTCGGGATCGTCAGCGGCGCCCGAAAGATTGCATTGCGGTCCTTGAACGAGTTGATGATCGTCAGGAACACCGGGAACAGCGACACCAGCGTGTAGGCGATCAGCGCCACGTGGACGAAGCCGGTGCGGAGAAAAGAATCGCGTGCGTTCGACATCTCCGGTCTCCTCAGAACTGGTAGCGGCGCATGCGGCGCTGAATGACGAAGAGGTAGAGCGACACGCCGGCGAGGATGATCAGGAACATCACCGTGGCGATCGTCGCGCCCATGGAGCGGTCACCGAGCTGCAGCTGGAAACCGAAGAAGGTGCGGTAAAGCAACGTGCCGAGAATGTCGGTCGAACCATCAGGCCCGGCAAGCGCGCCCTGCACCGTGTAGACCAGGTCGAAGGCGTTGAAGTTGCCGACGAAGGTCAGGATCGAGATGATGCCGATGGCCGGCAGGATCAGCGGCAGCTTGATCTTCCAGAACTGGCTCCAGCCGGTAACCCCGTCGCATTCGGCAGCCTCGATCACCTCATCGGGAATGTTGAGCAGCGCTGCGTAGATCAGCATCATCGGGATGCCGACATATTGCCAGACCGAGATCAGCGACACGGCGATGAGCGCGGAACCCGGCTTTCCGAGCCAGGGCGCAAACAGCGACTTCAGGCCAACGAGGTCGAGTATCCAGGGCGACACCCCCCAGATCGGCGACAGGATCAGCTTCCAGATGAAGCCGACGATCACGAAGGAGAGCAGCGTCGGCAGGAAGATCGCCGTGCGGTAGAAGGTGACGAAGCGCAGCTTCGGGATCGACAGCATCGCGGCGAGGGCGACGCCGATCGGGTTTTGCACGCACATATGGATGATGAAGAAGATGACGTTGTTCTTCAGCGCGTTCCAGAAGTCGTGGGCCCAGCGCTCTTCCCCAAACAGTGTCTGGAAATTGGCAAGCCCGACGAAGGCTGGCTGTCCGTCAACCGTGTTGTACAGAGAGAGCCTGAGCGTCTCGATCAGCGGCAGGATCATCACCGCCGAATAGACCAGGAAGGCCGGGAGCAGGAAGACGAGGATGTGCCAGCGCTTCGGCCGCCTTGCGGTCGGCTGTCCGTCTTGCACTGAAAGAGCGTCACTCATTGAACCATCCGTTTCTAGAAGACCGGTTCCCCAGACAATCACGATGCGCACCGACGCCACACGGCCGGTCTCGCCGTATGCCATCTGCCCTTTTTTGAGGGCTCATGACGAAGGTTAAGTCTATCGCGTTCTTTTGCAAACGACTGCGTCGGTGGCCTCCCACGATGGGAGGCCTGTGACGCGACGGCTGGGGGAGTGCCTCATCGGCCAATGTCGCCCCGCCCGGCCTTGCTGCAAGTGTCCCAAGGACAAAACATGCAGCAATTCAAACTGCTACGGCGCCCTTCTGCGTCCGGCAGGACACGGGTGCCGTAGGGCCGACCCTCCCCAAAAAGGGGAGGGAACCTGTTGCGCTTACGTCTCTTCTCACTTCGCCGGCTTGTACCAGGAGTCGAGGCCCTTCTGCAGCTTCTCGGCGGCAACCTCAGGCGTATCGGTGCCGTTGATTACGTTGGCCGATTCGACCCAGGTTTCGTTTTCGAGGCTCGGCGTGCCGCGCGCCAGGATCTGGTAGGTCGAGCGGATCGTCGGCTTGCACTTTTCGCGCCAGGAGACGAATTCCTGGGCGAGCGGATCGGTCATCTTCACCGGGGTAGAGTTGAGGCTGAAGAAGCCCGGCAGTGCATTGGCGTAGATGTCGGCGAACTCAGGCGAGGCAACCCAGCTCAGGAAGGTCTTGGCCTGTTCGGCATGTGCGCTCTTGGCATTGAGGCCGATGCCGATGTCATTGTGGTCCGAGATGTAGCAGGTGTCGCCGGCGTTTTTGACCGGCGGCGGGAAGGCGCCCATCTTGAACTGTGCCTGGGTGTTGAACAGGCCGATTTCCCACGAGCCGGCCGGATAGATCGCGGCGCGGCCGAGCGTGAAGAGGTTCTGGCTGTCCGGATAGGTCTGGGCTTCGAAGCCGTCGCCGAGATAGTCCTTCCATTTGGCGAGAACGCGGTAGGGCTCGACCCACGGTTCGTCGGTCAGCTTCTGCTCGCCCTTGATCAGCGCAGCGCGGCCTTCTTCGCCCTTCCAGTAGTTCGGGCCGATGTTCTGGTAGCCCATGGTTGCGGCTTCCCAGAGGTCCTTGGTGCCCATCGCCATCGGGATGTAGTTGCCGTCCGCCTTGATCTTGTCGAGGGCGGCGAAGAATTCGGCTTCCGTCGTCGGGATCTGGATGCCGAGCTGGTCGAAGGCGTCCTTGTTGTAGATGAAGCCGTGGATGACTGAAGCCATCGGCACGCAGA
>Ga0102591_1003336_pt1 | contig 14690 bp, 9 predicted proteins | sample AraplaCol_mCL_r2_2_FD_76860 | JGI IMG/M metagenome (GOLD analysis project Ga0102591, IMG submission 76860) | Arabidopsis root microbial communities from North Carolina, USA - plate scrape MF_Col_mCL_r2 (SPADES assembly) (version 2) | ecosystem: Host-associated > Plants > Roots > Endosphere... | reverse complement strand
GCCTGGTAGATCGGCACGGTGCCGATGGGCACGTGGCTGTTGCGCAGGATCCAGTCGCGGGTCGTGTGGATGTTGCGGCCCGTGGAGAGGTCCATCACCGTGTCGGCGCCCCAGCGCGTCGCCCACACCAGCTTCTCGACCTCCTCCTCGATGCCCGAACTCACCGCCGAGTTGCCGATGTTGGCGTTGACCTTGACCAGGAAGTTGCGGCCGATCGCCATCGGCTCGAGTTCCGGATGGTTGATGTTGGCCGGGATGATCGCGCGGCCGCGAGCGACCTCGTCGCGGACGAACTCCGGCGTGATGACCGCCGGAATCGCGGCACCCAGGCCGTCGCCGCGCAGGCGCTGCTCGCGCTCGGCGTCGGCCTGGTACTCGGCCATCCACTGGCGGCGGCCGTTCTCGCGGATGGCGACGTACTCCATCTCCGCCGTCACGATGCCGCGGCGCGCGTAGTGCATCTGCGTGACGTTGGCGCCGGCCTTCGCGCGCCGCGGCGTGCGGTTCAGGGCCGCGGTCTGCGCGCGCAGCGCCTGCTGCTGCGCGGCCTCGCGCAGACCGTCGTCGTAGAGCTGGATCGGGCGGCCGGTGTAGGCCTCGGTGTCGCCGCGGGTTTCGATCCAGGCGGCGCGCGTGGCGGGCAGGCCGCGGCGCACGTCGGTGGTCACCGCCGGGTCGGTGTAGGGGCCCGAGGTGTCGTAGACGGCGATGCGCTCGCCGTTGGTCAGCGCGATCTCGCGCAGCGGCACGCGCAGCCGCGGATGCAGGGTGCCGGTCTCGTGCGTCTTGGTCGACGCCGGCAGCGGCGCGCGGCTGGCGGCCAGGCGTTCATGGAAGTCGGCGGCCGCATCGGGGCGCTTGTCAGCGCGGTCCTCGGGGAGGGAACTCGGGGTCAGGTCAAGCATCGGTGTCTCCGGTTGGGCGCCGGAGGCTGGACCGAGGCGGTCGCAAGGCGTGAGGAACGGGGCCCCTCGCGAGGGGGCGCACCGGGTGGCCCGAGGGCCGCCGAGCGTCGGCGCGGCGCCAGGATGCGCGGGATTCGCCGAGGGTGCGCCACGAAGGGCGGGCTCTTCTTACGCCGGTACGAACCGGATCAAGTTCAGCGGGTCCATGGCTTCATCGCCATGTCTCAGCCCGTGCCGGCCGATGCGCGCGTCGCCGCATGCATCGCCTGGCCCAGGGCTCCCCGGAGCAGGCGCGCAGTATAGGCCCGGCCGCGGGCGGAGCTCTGGCGTTCGTGAATTCGTCGACGCGCCGGGGCCGGCGGGTCACCGTTACACCGTTCTTGCGGGCAAACCCCGAGTCACTGTCCCGCATACGACTTCTTACACTGCGGCGCTCATGCTGGTCGTGACAACACCAGCAGCCACAAGAGCGACGAGAGCCCAAGAGAGCCACACGAGGCAGACAAGACCGGCGTCCCCAGGACGAGAGCAGCAGCGCAATCGAGAGGGTGGAGTGATGAGCAGCCGAAGTTTCCTGAGCGTGCGGCGTGGCGGCCTGGCGCTGTGCCAGGTCTTGAGCTTGTCCCTGGCCGCAATGGCCGCGCAGGCGCAGACGGCGCCGGCGGCGCCCGCCGCGGCGGCCGATCCCAAGGCTCAGCTCAGCGATGTCGAGCGCGCCAAGCGCGATGCCGACAAGGTCTTCCAGTGGATCAAGTTCCACGCCGAGAAGGGCGAGAAGAAGGCCTCCGACAGGCCGCACGACGCCAAGGCCGAGGCGGTGAAGACGGTGGCCAAGCCGGCGCCGGCCGCCGCCGCGCCGGCGATGATCCCGGCCCGCCGCCAGGAGTCCGATCCGGCCGCCGAGCGCCCGCTCGCGGCGCGCGGCGATGCCGGTGCCGCGATGCAGACGGTGGCCGCCACGGCGCCGGCCCCCATGGCGCAGACCGTCGCGCCCGCCGCGCCCGCGCCGCAGCCACTGTCCGAGGCGCCATCGCCGCAGGTGGTGGCGATCGCCGCGCCGTCGACCTCGGCGCCCGCGGGCAAGGGCACGCCGCCCGAGCCGGAGACGGCCGAGCCCGACGAGCCGGTGCCGCTGAAGCTGGTGCGCCGTGTCGATCCCGAATACCCGCGCGGACTGCTGTCCATGCAGCGCCAGGGATCGGTGATGGTGCAGTTCATCGTCCGTCCGGACGGCACGGTGGACGCGGCGCAGGCGGTGCGCTCGCCGGATCGCAAGCTGAGCGCGGCGGCGCTCAATGCCGTCAAGCAGTGGCGCTTCGAGCCCATTCCGGCGCCGCGCCAGGTGAGCGTGGAGATCGGGTTCCAGGTCGAGTAGCAGCCGGTTGCGCGGCGAACCCCTGAGCACCTTGCGGCGCACAAACGCCGCTTGTTGATGCTCATGCAAAGGGTTCTCCGTGTATTCGCAGTTCGCATTTCCCTCGTCCCCAGCGAGTCCTGCGGAGCAGCCGTTCGAGGACCGCCTCGCCATGGCACGGTCGTCACCGGTCTGCTATGACTCCCGCATGTCGACGGACGATTTCATCCGGTCGCCCGAGTTCCAGACAGCGGTGCAGCAGACGCTCATTGGCGTGCAATGGCTTGAGTCGCTGGCGCAGAAGAACGCCCGCTGGGATGCGCTCAAGGCAACCGTGCTCATGTATGTCGAGAGCTACACGGGAAATACTTCGGCCCAGTCCGCGGCCCAGTGCCGGTTCTTGGGTGAAGGCAAGCTGGCGCTCTTCCAGCTGTGCGAGGTCTTGGCCGCGTCTTCAGGACCGGCCGCGTTGGAGCGCGCGCTCGTTTCCATCAGCGATGACGTTCTCGGGCCCGTCGACCCGATGCCGGACGTCGCGGACGTCTTGCGCAACGCCGCGCGAGCGGCCGCGGACGAGGACTCCGTGGCCACCGCTCCGCAACAACGGTCGAACGTCCCCCAGCTGTCCACGGTTTCGGCGCGGGCCATGTCAACGGTCAGTGCGCCGGCGCTTGGCACGATTGGAACGACGGCGGCGGAGCTTGGCCAGGCGCCCGGGGAGGCCAGCCTTGCCGGCCTTCCGGAGTTGGCCGGCCCCGGCGATCTGCAACGGATGTGCGATCAGCTCCGCGGCGCGTTCAATCAACTGATCGGCTTGCTTCCGTCCCCGGCCAACGGCACGTTGCAGCAAAGGCTGCAGGCGTGGAGCGAGAGCTTCTCGACACCTCCTGCGGAGCTTCGCGGGCACGATGCGGAGATGCTCGAGGCTGGCCCCCTTGTCCTGGCGGCACTGTGCAAGGAGCTGGGCGAGATGAAGCCCGCCGACCGCCAGAAGGCTTTCACTCTCCTCGAGAGCCGCGTGCCGGCTCAGGTGGATCGGCGACGAGGGGTCTGCCCGCTTGCCAGAGCCCTGATCGAGGTGGAGAGCCTGCGGAAGGGCGAGGACAACCCTCATCTGAAGGAGCGCCGCGCGCGGTTTGACGAGTGGGCCCGGCCTCAGCTGCTGATGAGGCGCATCACGGCGCGTCAATGTGAGGAGGCGATGTTCAACGTGGGCCTGGAGGACTGGGACATGGACTACGACGGCCCCCATCAGGTGATGGACTTCATCCGCAACAACGCGACCTTGCGCGTCTGTCTGACGGGTTGCGCAGCTCCGGACGACAAGCACCCGCTCTCGGACGCCGGCAAGGCGGATCTGCACGCCGCGCTGGTTCGGTTGCAGCGTTGCTGTGACGATCTGATGGTGACGGACGCCACGTTGCGTGCATTCGCGGAGAACTGGCTGCCGAGAACGGCATCGGGCGAGCAGGACGACCTGGCCGGGAATCTGCAGACATTCGGCGCCGATGCATTGAAGCGCGTCGCGAGCCGGCTTGAGCGCCCGGGAGACCGGGCCTTGCGCGAGCGGAACAGGGAAACCCTGGGGCGCTTGCTGCGCGACCTGGCCAAGGCTGCGGACCCTGCGGCGACGCTGCTCGAGTACGCACGCTATGAGGTGCCGCACGACGCGCAATCGACGCTCGAGGTGACCGACGCCAGACGCCGGAAGGGCATCGAGGACGCGGTCAAGGCGTCCGCGGCGGCGCTGCTTCAGGGGACGTCCAGGGTGGAGTCGGAGGCGGCGGTGGCACGGGCTTGCCGCCGCCTGCAGCAACTGCTCGGCGTCCGGGCCGCCGCGGGCGAGGAGGACCTGGAAGCGGACATCGGTGGCCTGTACGACACCTCCGCCATCTCGCTGTTCGCGTTGAATGACCGGCTGCGCGAGGCGGCGTACCCGCCGGCCTGAGAACCCATTCCCGCGCCGCGCGAGCGAGCCCGGATTCCGGGACGGTTGGCGGACGGTGGCGAGTGACGGAACCCGCTTCCTGAGGAGTGAACTGAAGGGATTTCCGCTTTCCGGAGATCCCGATGCTGCCTTCAAGCCCAGCGCGCCCGCACTCGCCCGACACAGGGTTCGAGCTTCCTGTGAACGTCTTGGCCGCGCGTGCGGCGGAAATGCCTTTGCCACAGCGCATGGACGGTGATCTGCAGACGGACGTTGGTGTCTGCTTTACCGGGCGCGGGCGCAAGGGGCCGGGGGCCGCGACCGACAGGGAGACGTTCGACCAGTTCATGGCCGATCGAGGCTCGGAGGCGGTGAGAGAGACTGCGCGCAAGCTCGCCGCGCTTGAGGCGGCGGCGTGCTTGCCGCAACTCGACGCCAATCTGGTGGCGCGGGCCCTGCGCGGTCCGTTGAACGTGGTCAGCCTGCTGAAGGCTGGCAAGCGAGGCAACCTGGAAGACGAGATCCACATGCTGGGCCTGGGGCAGTGCCTGCTTGACCGATTGCTGTCGCAGTTGAGCCATGGGACCTGCAATGCCGCCGTGACCGAGAACGTCATGACGCAGCTGTTTCAACAGCTGGCGCGGAGTGCCGAAGGCCACCCGCCCGCCGTTGGCGCGGCCTTCGTGACGGCGCTTGCCGAGGCGTTGAACCTCCTGGCCAAGTGTCTGGCGGGTCGCGACCAGCTGTGCCAGGCGTTCATCGCCGCGCGCCAGGGGCTCGCGGAGGTTGCCCTGGTGGAGGACACCGCCTCCTGGGCTGACGACGAACCGCGGCCCCACCAACGCTCCCGGCAGCTCTCGGCCATCCGTTCGCAGATGCGGGAACTGCTCGCGCTGCCTGAGGTGGCTGGTCCCGGCCCCGCGTCGCGGGTCGACGCGGAAACGGTCACCAGGACGATCTTCAGCGCCATGCCCCATTGGCGCGATGGCGCCGTGGTGGCTCGTCTCGCCAGGGATCAGGTCCGGGCGGTGGTTGCGGAGGTCGAGGCAAGCACGGGTTCGCGCTGGGAGGAGCTTTCCTTGGACAGCGCGCAGCTGGCGATCGCGTCCCTGTCCAGCAGCGCGGGTCCGCGGCAATGGCCATGGGTGCTGCCGCTGTGGATCTTCTGTTTGTGGACGGCTCGTGTTGGCGGGGAGGGGATCTTGCATCGCGATCACAACCCGATGGGTCTCTTGTTCCTGGAGGCATTGCGCCGGAAAGGACTGTCCTTCAGCGAATGCGCCGCACCAGTCACGATCAAGAACCTCCCGGATGGCCGGCACCTGGGTCTGCCGGGTGGGCCGATCCGGCTTTGGCAGGCGCAAGGCGCGTTGTGTGCGATGGATGTGCTGACAGAGGGGGGGCGATTGGCCTTGCCCGTTGATCCGTGGATCGTCAATCAATACGCGGCGGGGGAAGCCCCTCGTGCGTCAGACCGGCTCAAGCAGGTGGTGATCGAGGCGATCGACACGGTGACGCCCGGGCGCAGCCGAGAGCTGGACACGTTCTGGCGGCCGGTCTCGCCGCAGTCCTGAATCACATTCCGTACATCGCCGCCTGATCGAATGGCCCGAGTTCCTCCGCCATCGCGTCGAGGAACAGCCGCGTGCGAAGCGGCATCAGGCGGCGCTGCGGGAACACCGCCCAGCAGGTCGAGGGCTCCGCGCACCAGGCCGGCAGCACGCGCACCAGCTCGCCGCTGTCGACGAAGCGCTGGGCGTACTGGTTGCCGACCCAGGTGATGCCCAGACCCGCGCGCGCCATGTGCAGCAGCATGTCCGGCGCGTTGACCAGCGTGCGGCGCTCCGGGACGCCGGTCCACTCGTGGCGCTGATCCGCCTGCCCGTCCACGATGCCGAACAGCCGCCACGGCAGCGCCTCCCCGGCGCGACTCAGGATCATCAGGCCATGCATGCTGAGCAGCCCCTCCGGCAACTGCGGCTCGCCGTGCCGGGCCAGGTAGTCGGGCGATGCATACAGGCCGCTGCTGAACATCGCCAGCCGCCGCGCCGCGAGCTGGCTGTCCGGTGGGAGCTGGCCCATGCGCACCGCGATGTCGAAACCCTCCGCGATCAGGTCGACGCGGCGCGGCGAGAGGTCCAGCTCCAACTGGACCTCGGGGTAGTCGCCGACGAAGCGGCTCAGCATCGGCGTCAGCATCTGGTGCGCGAAGTCGGCCGCCATCGACACCCGCAGCCGGCCCGTGGGGCGCTGCTGCCGGTGCAGCGCCAGCGCCAGCGCGCCGTCCACCTCCCCGGCCAGCACGCGCGCGTGCTCCAGCACGCCCTGGCCGAAGTCGGTCAGCGTCAGCCGGCGCGTGCTGCGCTGGAGCAGCTTCTCACCGAGGCGCTCCTCCAGCGCCGCGATCCGGCGCGACACCGTCGACTTCGGCAACTGCAGCCGCTCGGCGGCGCGGCTGAAGCTGCCGCTCTCGATCACGCGGGCAAAGACCAGCAGGTCGTCGGCATCGAGGCTCATCGGCATTGGTCCTGATTGTTCGTTGAATGGGGTGAATATTAGCGACGGACCCAAAGATTGATGCTGATCCGGGAACAACGAAGCAGGGAGCCGGACTGAAGCGCCCTTCGCGCCGGGTCCCGACGCTCCGGGATCTGGTTTCGCCTGTCCTGTTCCGTACCGGAGAGTCGCTTGTTCAGCATCCCCAGTTTTCCCCCCTCGGTCATCGACGGCCACACCGCATCCGCCCGCCTCGACAACGCAAGGGCGACGCAGAGCGCGCACCACGCGGCGCGGCACGCGCCCAGCTGCGCCCCATTGGTCGGCATCGGGCCGGTCGGCGCGATCCTGACGCGCATTGAGCCGCAGCGCCTGAAGACGCTCCAGCAGCGGGTCGCAGACCACCTGGGCTGCTTGATCCCGTACGTCCCCGAGACCGCCCCCCACTTGCGCGAGTGCCTTGAGGAATGGCGCCATCGGTATGAGAGCAAGGTCGAACCTGGCGCCCTGAACGAGCACGATGCGCTGATGCTCGACGGCGGCCGTCGCATCCTGAAGCGGCTTCTCGACGGCCTGAGCCAGCTCGAGCCCCCTGAACGCGCCGCGCTTCTCAACGGCTACGAGGCACGGTTCCGATGCGACGCCAACGCCAGATCCAACTTCAAATTCAAATCTCGAGCCGTGGGATCGACCCATGGCGTCGTCCTGACGCTCGCCCATCTGATGGTCGACACGGAAAGTACCGCCCTGTCGCGGGCGCAGGGAAACCCCCTGTGGAACGAGCGTGTCGCCCGTCTCTCGCCATGGATCGGGCCGCTCAGTGCCATTCCCACCAGGGCCGTCCAGACAAGGCTGAACGACCTGGGCCTGGGGGACCCGAAGTCGCCAACGGATCTGCGGGATCCCCGCTCGATCAAGTTCGATCCGAAGGACGCGATCCACATGAACGCGCACTGGAAGATCTGCCTCAGGGACGATGCCGACCCTGTGCCGGATCCCGAGGACGAGCCGCTGCTGACGCACCTCGGCAACGCGGAATTTGCCTTGGCGCTGGACCGGTTGCTGGCGTCCTGCCACAGCCTCGGCGTGGTCGAACCACGGCCCCTGAATGACTTCGCAAACCAATGGCTGGGCAGCTTGCCCACGGGCGAAAAGGACGATCCGGTGGTCCGCTTGCAGACCTTCGGCGTGGTGGCCATGCGGGACGTCGCCAAGCGCCTCGGCAGGCTGGAAACCGACAGCCTTGGCCGCATCGGGGACAAGCGCGCCTTGCTGGCCCAGTTCCTCGATGAACTGGTCCTGAGCAACGATCCCGCGGCCACGCTCTGCCATTTCGTCCGCTACCGGGTGCCGACCGATCCGCGATTGGCGTGCGAGGAGCATTTCGATGCGGTGCGCCGTGCCGCCATCGACAGCGGGATCCGGAAGTCCGCGTCGCTGCCCCCCAGGTTCGTGGCCTCGCCGGAGATCAACCTGCGGATCCGCAAGCAGGGCGGCCATCTGCAGCAGCTCCTGGGCGTCCGAGCCGCGCCCGACGATCCGCCGCCAGAAGACTGTGGGCTGTTCGACGCCTCCAGCGCGTCGCTGGCCTGGTTGAGCAACCGGATCTGCACCGCCGTGAACTGGCGAGCCAGGACGCTCAATGCCCAGAGCCTGGCAGCGATGGAGGCGAAGGCCCGGCCCCTTCCCGCCCGCCCGGCGCCCACGGCGTCATCGCTAGACTGTTCCATTGGCGGAACAAACTTATCCGCTGCGACGTCTTCTGGTGCTCTCAAGCGATCAATACAGTCATCTCCATCCCATCACACCTTGGCTCCCAAAGCCAGACAAGCCCGGAGAAACTGACCATGAACATCCTCCAGATCAATTCCAGCGCCCGCCGTCTGCATGAAGGCCAGGGCTCGGTCTCGACCCTGCTGGCCAACGAGGTCGTGCAGCAACTGGTCGAGCGCAACCCGGGCGCCAAGACGGTCGTGCATGACCTGGCGGTGCGGCCGCTGCCGCCCATGGACGAGGCCACCCTCGGCGCGCTGTTCACGCCGGCCGACGCCCGCAGCCAGGCCCAGGCCGATCGCGTCGCCTTCAACGACCAGTTGATCGCCGAGCTCCAGGCCGCCGACGTGATCGTGCTGACCGCGCCGATGATCAACTTCGGCGTGCCGTCGCAGCTGAAGAACTGGATCGACGCCGTCGCCCGCGCCGGTGTCACTTTCCGCTACGGCGCCAATGGTCCCGAGGGGATGGTCACCGGCAAGCGCGTGATCGTCGTCAGCTCGCGCGGCGGCATCCACCGCGGCCAGCCGACCGACAATATCGTCCCCTACCTGCAGGTGACGCTGGGCTTCCTGGGCATGAACGACGTGAAGTTCGTGCTGGCCGAAGGCCTGAACATGGGCGAGGAAGCCGCGGCCAAGGGGCTGGCGACCGCCCGCGAAGAGATCGCCGCGCTGTTCGGCGAGGCACAGCCGGCCTGAACGGCCGGGCGAGCCCAAGTTCATTGAAGAAGGAAAGGAATCCATCATGACTGCCGCGACCCCTGTCTCCACCATCACGACGCCCCGTCAGGTCGAGCGCCTGGTGCAAGGGCAGGCCACGCGCGACGGCGCCGGCGTCAAGCTGACGCGGGTGCTGACGCACGACCTGCAGCGGCGGCTGGATCCCTTCCTGATGCTGGACGCCTTCGGCACCGACAACGCCGACGACTACATCGCCGGCTTCCCCGATCACCCGCACCGCGGCTTCGAGACCGTCACCTACATGCTCGAAGGCCGCATGCGCCACCGCGACTCGGCCGGCAACGAAGGCCTGCTGGGTCCGGGCGGCGTGCAATGGATGACCGCGGGCCGCGGCGTGATCCACTCGGAACTGCCCGAACAGCAGGAAGGCCGCATGGAAGGCTTCCAGCTCTGGCTGAACCTGCCCGGCCGCGACAAGATGCGCGACCCCTGGTATCGCGACATCGCCAGCAGCGAGATCCCCGAGCTCGTGCGGCCAGGCGCCACGGTCCGCGTCATCGCCGGCGACAGCCATGGCGTGGCCGGCGCGGTGCAGCGCGACGCGACGCAGCCGCTCTACCTCGACGTGCGGCTGGACGCCGGCGCGAGCTTCGAGCAGGCGATCCCCTCGACGCACAACGCCTTCCTCTACGTGTATCGCGGCGCGCTGCGCTTCGACACCGGCTGCCTGGTGCCCAGCGGCCGGATGGCGATCCTGGCCAACACGCCGGGCTCGGACGGCGTGCGGCTGACCGCGTCGGAGGAAGGCGCCCGCGCCATCCTGATCGCCGGCCAGCCGCTGGGCGAGCCGATCGCGCAGTACGGCCCGTTCGTCATGAACACCGAGGGTGAGTTGCTGCAGGCGGTGCGCGACTTCCAGGCCGGCAAGTTCGCCTGAGGCCAGCCGCCGCGCGAAACGCGGCTGGCCACGGCCTGGACGCGCGGTGCGGCGGCCTGGATCGGCGCCCGCGGCGGCGCCGGTCCACCAGCGAGCGCCAGCGCGCGGGCTCCGCAGGGGCATGACACAGGCGGTCTTCGAAGCCGAGACCGCCGCCCGGCGGCGCCGCCATGCCCCACCTGTTCCATCGATCCGCTCGCGATCCGCTGCCTGCCGCCGAAGACACCTTCGACGGGCACTTCGGCTTCTCTGCAGCGGTCTCCGCGACGCCGGATCGCGACGAGGCGTCCGATGCGGACGACCCCGCCTGCGGTGCGGCGTCGCTGGACAGCGCTTGCGCCCAGTTGATGGCGCGGGCGGCCGAGCTGCTCCACGTCGACGACCAGTTGAGCGTGGCCTCGGTCTTCGCCGACCTTCCCGCCGGCCTGGCCCGCGGAAACTCGTACCTGTCCACCGACCCCCACTACCTGACCTATCTCCGCGGCGACGGCGCCCGGCTGCTGTCGCGGCTGGCCGCCGCGCTGGCCGACCCGCGGCTGCCGGTCGAGGACCGGCGTGAGCAACTGATCGAGGTGGCTGACGCGCTCAAGGCCTGCCTGGGCGGCTTCGTCCACACGCTGACGGAGGCGGTGCGGCGGCTCGATGCGGGCCGCGGCGGTGCGGTCGCCGCGGCGCTGCGCGCGCGCGACGGTCTGAGGGACGAGGCCATCGATCGCTTCGTGCGCCGCACCGTGGGCCGCGATCCGATGCAGCCGCATCCGCTCAGGACCCACCACGCGCACTTCGCGAACGCCTTGATCCAGCGCCTGGGCCTGCCCCTGCGCGAGTCGCGGCCGACCGACATCTTCATGGATGCGCGCCTGTGGAACGGCGGTGTCGCGAGAGAGATGTCGGCGATCCTGTCCGAGGCGGCCTCGCCGGCGCGCACCGCCTTGCGGATGGCGGAGACGGGCCTGGTCGACATGCGCCGATGTTTGCGTGAGCACGGCATCGACGCCGACCGCCTGAAGCTGACGGATCCGTGGGAAGTCGAGGCGTTCCATGAGGCGCATCGCCAGCTCGAAGGCGGGATCGGCCCGGTCTCCCGGCAGGTTCTGCTCGAGGCCTTTCCCGATCCGGCATCGGCCGGCGACGAACTCTGGCGGCTCACACCGGATGCCGGGCGGGTGGCCGCCGGGGTGCTGATGCACCTCGCGGCGCTTGGCGCGCTGACGCAAGCGCCAGCTCCCCCGGTCCCCGTCGCGGCTTGGCTTTCTGACGACGGCGGGCTGATCGAGCTGATCGATCTGGCCGGCGCCTTCTGCTGGATGCGCGAGAACGGCGACGATCACGCGACGCGGCGCGTGTCGATGGCGGATCTCCGGGTGCTCGACGGCCTGCAAGGGCGCGCCGGCCGCGCGATCGCGCCCGCCATCGCCCTGGCGGCGGGGCAGCGCGAAGCGATCGCGCGCGCGGCGCTGGCCGACGCCACCGACGCCACCGACGCCGACTGGACATGGCTGCCGCCGCGCTGGCTGGTGAACGACGACCTGGCGTCGCGCTGGTGGCGCCGGATGCCGCGCGAGGCGATGGCGGCGTGGTGGCGGCGCCATCCGCCCTGTTGCTGGCCGGTGGAGTGCCGCGCATCGCTGGGCGCGGCGGCCGACCAGGCCGGTGATTGGCCGCGTCTGCGTGAGATCGCGGCCCAGTGCGCGACGGCGGCCGTGGCGCTGAAGTTCTGGCGGGCGATCGATGGCGGCGCCGCGCTGGCGGGCGCGCTGCGGGAAGGGGATGATCTGCGGCTGTCGTGCTGGTTGCAGCTGCTGCGGCGCGCCGCGCCGGCGATGGGTGGCCGCGGCTGCGTCAACATGCTGACGGGCAAGGACGAGCGGGGACATCCGGCCCTGATCGACGCGATGCGTGCCGGCTCCGCCGCGGCGCTGAACGTCTGGCTCGATGCGGTGGACCGGTTTTGCCGGGGCGGGCCGTTGACCGTGGGCCAGTACCAGCGCCTGGTGCTCGGACAGCTGAACGGCGAGCAGTACTCGCCAGCCGGCGAGGCGCTCGAAGCGGGCCGCCACGATCTGTTGTCCGTCTACCTGGGCGCGCTGGGGAAAGGCTGCGGTGATGGTCTGATTCCCGCGCACTGGATGGGCGAGGTGTTCCGCTCGGCGGGGCAGGGCGGCTCGGTGCATGGACAAGGCCTCGGCCGGGCGATGGACCGCGGCTACGCGGAGGCGGCGACCGTCTGGCTGCAGGCGCTGCTGGAGGCTTTGCGTCAGCGCCTCATCGGACGCTCGCACTGGGCCGCCCTGATGCGGGGCGGCGACATGGGGCCGCCGGCCTACGTGCGCGCGATGGCCGGCGGCCACGTGCAGGCGCAGCGGGCCTTCCTCGATGCATTGCGGCAGGCGGTCGCCGAGCGCCTGATCCCGCGCGGGCTGGCGTTGTCGCTCCTGCTGGCCGACGGCGACGCCCACGGGCCCGGCGAGGCCGTGCGAGGGGGGCATCAAGCGGTGCTCGAGGCCCATCTCGAGGTGGAGCGCGAGCTGGTGCCGGTCCGCCTGCTGGAGCGGGCAGGCTTGCTGATGCGCCGCTGGATCCATGCGGGCTTCCACCTCGCGATCGGACCGGCGATGGCCTGCGGAAACGTCGTCGCGATGCGGCAACTGATCGAGGCAGTCGAGCGGCTGCCGATGGCTCTGCCCGAAGGCGTGATGCTGCGCGTCTTCGCGGGCGTCCCCGGCCAGGTGCCGCCCGTGAGAGCCGCCGTGATGGCCGGACATCTGGGCGCCGTGCGCGAGTGGTTGCGCGGTGTGACCGAGGCCAGCCGCGCCGGCCGGCTGTCGCGGGCCGCCTTGCGCCGGCTGCTGCGCGCGGAGGTTGGCGGGCCTGGCGAGAGCGCCCTGCACGAGGCCGTGCGTCACTCCGCGGCCGCCACGCGCGCGCTGGCCAGCGGCCTCGTCTCGCTGGCGCGCGACCGGTTGGGGTCGCGCGATCTGATGTCGCTGATGGGGTACCGGCGCGGCGGCGCCGTCGAATCGCCGCTGGCGCTGGCATTGACCGGCTCGTCCATGCGGGACCGGCCGCTGGCCGCCACCGTCGACGCGCTGACCGAGGTCTGGCATCTCGCCTGTGCGAGCGGCTGGCTCGAGCCGCGGCACCTGGAGCGGCTGCTGTCGATGCGGCTGCGCGATGGCCGGCAGGGATTGGCGCTGGTGGCGGACCGCCTCGGGGCCACCAGCCGGCGTGCCGTGGCCGAGTACGTGCATGCCGTCCTGCGCGCCGTGCATGCGAACTACGTGGCGCCCGGGACGGCGGCGGACTGGCTGTCACGCGGTCTGCCCGAGGGGCCCGGCGCGCCGCCGGTGGCCGACTGGGTCGAGCAGGGATTGACGGCCGCCGAGCAGGCCGGCCAGCTGTCGTCCGTGGAGGCCTTCGTCCTGCGCGGCGCGCGCGCCGCAGCCGCGGCGCCGTGAACCGGCTGCGGCTGCCGCTAGCGCGGCGCCTTGAGCGGCGGCACGACCGGCGCGAGCAGCCGCGGGCCGTCGAAGCCCTGCACCGCGCCAAAGCGGCCGCCGTCCTCGCGGCTGTTCCATTCCTCCGCCCAGGCCTGCATCTCCTCGCGCGAGCGGCCGACGAAGTTCCAGAACAGCAGCACCGGCTCGCCGAAGGGCGGGCCGCCCAGCAGCAGCGCGCGGCTCTTGCCGCCGCCCGAGAGCAGCTTCAGCGACTGCGCGCCCGGCGCGATGTAGAGCAGCTCGCCGGGCTGGCTCGCGCCGGTGGACTCGCCGTCCAGCGTCACCGACAACTCGCCCTCCAGGACCATCAGCCCGTACTCGTGATCGGGATGCAGTGCCAGCGTCGCCTCGGCCGCGCGCGCGGCGCTGAGGTCCACGCCCAGCAGCGGCGTGTGGCTGGGCACGGGCGAGCGATGTCCGTCGAAATCGCCCACCAGCAGCGTGGTGTCGAAGCCGCCGGTGGCGAACGTCGGCAGCTCAGGGAAATGCTCGAAGGCCGGCTCGCGATGGCGCACCGCATCGGGCAACGCGATCCACAGCTGCGCGAGCTGGATCCGGTCGGACTGCGATTCCTCGGTGTGGCTGATGCCGCGGCCCGCGGTCATGAGGTTGACCTGGCCGGGACGCAGCATCTGCACCGAGCCCAGGCTGTCGCGGTGCAGCACCTCCCCCTCGATCATCCAGCTGAAGGTCTGCAGCCCGGTGTGCGGATGCGGGCCGACGCGCATGGCGGTCTGGGGCGTCAGGTCGGCCGGGCCGGCGTGGTCGAGGAAGCACCAGGCGCCGATCATGCGGCGCTTGGGGGTCGGCACCGCGCGACGGATCGTCAGCCCGCCGACGTCACCGAGGTGCGCCGCGATGCGCTCCCAGCGGGCGGGAACGGGATCGGTGTGAAGGCCATTGGCGCCGTTCGGGCCGGCGGGATCGTGGGGAAGGCTCATGGCGTGGCTCCTTGCGAGAGGTCGTCGAGGATGGGGCAGTCGGGCCGATCATCGCCGTGGCAGCAGCGGGCGAGCTCGGCCAGCGCACGGCGCATGGCCTGCATCTCGGCCATGCGGCGGTCGAGGTCGGCGATGTGGGACTCGGCGATGCGCTTGACCTGGCCGCTGGCCCGG
>Ga0102591_1003335_pt1 | contig 14692 bp, 10 predicted proteins | sample AraplaCol_mCL_r2_2_FD_76860 | JGI IMG/M metagenome (GOLD analysis project Ga0102591, IMG submission 76860) | Arabidopsis root microbial communities from North Carolina, USA - plate scrape MF_Col_mCL_r2 (SPADES assembly) (version 2) | ecosystem: Host-associated > Plants > Roots > Endosphere... | reverse complement strand
CTGGAACACGTGCGGCGTTTCGGTGAATGCCGCCTGCCCCGACCACGTCACGCCTTCGCCGCCCATGTGGGTGAAGGTGTCGGTGCTGCGGTCCATCCACGTCACCATGTAATGGCAACCGATGCCGCCCAGCGCGCGCGAACCTTCCGGCACGACGGTGGAGGTGTTGTGCGGGCAACCCGAGCAGTAATGCGGCACGCGCGGGAACACGGCGCGCGGCAGGGCGAGTTCGGATTCCTTCTCCGCCATCCACGCCATGACGTTGCGGATGTGTTCGCTGTCATGGAAACGCTGGATGCGACGGCCGATGACGCCGGCGATAGTGGCCGGCGTGAGTTCGCCGGTGGAGGGCAGGATCCATTCGCCGCTTTCGTCGTACTTGCCGACGATGGACGGTCGCTGGCCGCTCCAGTTGTACATGTACTCCTTCATCTGTCGCTCGATGAAGGCGCGCTTTTCCTCGACGACGACGATGTCCTCGAGGCCTTCGGCGAACTTCGTGATGCCCACCGGCTCCAGCGGCCAGGTCATGCCGACCTTGTAGACGCGGATGCCGAGGTCGGCGCAGGCCTGCTCGTCCAGGCCGAGGTACTCCAGCGCCTGCAGCACGTCCAGGTACGACTTGCCGGTGGTGACGATGCCAAGGCGCGCGCGCGGCGAATCGATGACGACGCGGTCGAGGTTGTTCGCACGCGCGAACGCCTGCGCGGCCTTCACCGCGTACTTGTGCAGGCGCATTTCCTGGTTCATCGGCGGATCCGGCCAGCGGATGTTGAGCCCGCCTTCCGGCATCTCGAAGTCTTCCGGCAGCACGATGCGCGTGGCCATCGGGTCAACGTCGACGGACGCCGACGATTCCACCGTTTCGGCGATCGTCTTGAAGCCGACCCAGCGGCCGGTGTAGCGCGACATCGCCCAGCCGACCAGGCCCATGTCGAGGATGTCCTGCACGCCGGCCGGATTGAGGATGGGCATCATCGCGCTGACGAATTCGTCTTCCGAACCGTGCGGCAGCGTCGAGGAACGACATGCGTGGTCGTCGGCCGCGAGCGCGAGCACGCCGCCGTACTGCGAGGTGCCGGCGGCGTTGGCGTGCTTGAACACGTCGCCGGTGCGATCCACGCCCGGGCCCTTGCCGTACCACATGCCGTACACGCCCTGCACTTTCGCGCCGGGGAACAGGTTGGTCTGCTGCGTGCCCCAGACCATCGTCGCGCCGAGGTCTTCGTTGAGGCCCGGCGTGAACTTCACGCCGGCGTTCTCGAGGAACTTGCGCGCGCGCCACAGTTCGAGGTCGAAGCCGCCGAGCGGGCTGCCGCGATAACCGGAGATGAAACCGGCGGTGTTCAGGCCGAGCGCTTCATCGCGCAGGCGCTGCATCAGCGGCAGGCGCACCAGCGCCTGCACGCCGGACAGATAGATGCGGCCCTTCTCGCGGCTGTACTTGTGCTCGAGCGTGTAGTCGGCGTCGAGCACCGAATTCGTGAGCGCGGTGTTCGCCGAGGACGGCGAGCTGAGTTCGGCGGTGCTGGTCATGCGTGGCTCCGGCGCGATGGGGGTCGCGGGGGTGGCTGCGGACGCCCGGCGTCGCGCCTCACGACCGAAGGCCGCGAGGCGAAATCCCGAGCAAAGACTCGGAATTGTAGCAGCCCGTCCCAGTCCGGCCGGGCCACGGGTGGCGGGGAGCGTCGGGAGGTGACGCGGAAAGCCTGTTCAGACTCGGAGTGTCGGATTCCGTAGCCCGGGTAAGGCGAAACCGCACCCCCGGGGAAACGTTCCCATGAGCCCAAACCCGGGTGCGGCTTCGCCTTACCCGGGCTACGACGGTCCTATCGGCCCGCGATCCAGGTGCCCTGCACGTTGAGGGCGGCGTCGAGGACGACCAGGTCCGCCCGATAGCCCGGTGCGATGCGGCCCAGCTCGCCCCCCAGGCCGATGAACTCGGCCGGATACTGCGACGCCATCCGGCAGGCTTCCTCGAGCGGCAGCCCCAGGCGCTGCACGGTGTTGCGCACGGCCGAGGCCATGTCGAGCGCCGAACCGGCCAGCGTGCCGTCGGCCGTCGTGCACTGCCCGTCGCGGCAGATCATCTCCACGCCGTAGAGCGAGAACGCCTCGCGCTCGCCACCCACCGGCGGCATCGCGTCGGTCACCAGCATCATCTTTCCGCGAGGACGCGCGGCGATCGCCACGCGCAACGTCGCGTCATGGACGTGGTAGCCGTCGACGATGAGGCCGCACCACGCGTCGGGATTCTCCAGCGCCGCGCCGACGGCGCCCGGCTCGCGCGAGTTCATCGGCGTCATCGCGTTGAACAGGTGCGTGATGCCGGTGATGCCGTTGGCGAAGCCGTCGCGCAGCTGCTCGTACGTCGCGGCGGTGTGTCCCGCGGCGATGACGACGCCGCGTTCGGCCAGCGCACGCAGCGTGGCTGGTTCGAAGCGTTCCGGCGCCAGCGTCACCAGCGTCACGCCTTCCTTGCCCAGCGACGCCACGAGGTCGAGTTCGGCCGCATCGGGCGTGTGGAATTTCGACGGATCGTGCACGCCCTTGCGGGCGGCGTTGAGGTACGGCCCTTCCAGGTGCACGCCGAGCACGCCAGGCACCTTCTGCGCGAGCGCATCGCGCGTGGCGTCGATCGCGCGACGCATCACCTCGACGTCGTCGCTGATGAGCGTGGGCAGCATGCCGGTCGTGCCGAACTTGCGATGCGCCTCCGCGATGCGACGCAGGCCGTCGGCCGTCGGCTCGTCGTTGAACAGCACGTCGCCGCCGCCGTTCACCTGCGTGTCGATGAAGCCCGGCACGAGGTAACGGCCGGCAAGATCGACCACCTGCGCGTCCTTCGGTGGCGGACCCGGCACGACGGCAACGATATGGCCGTCCTCGACGAGGACCGTCACGTCGGATTCGAAACCGCGGTCGGTGAGGATGCGGCCGTTGGTGAAGGCGAGCGTGCTCATGGCGTCACACCGTCTCCGTCACCTTGTTCAGATGCGGCGGCACGTCCGGGTTGTGTCCGCGCGCGACGGCCAGCGCGTTCACCGCCTTGTAGAAGCACTGCACGGTAAGCAGCGGCGTGCAGGCCGGATGCGGCGAAGCCGGCATCGGCAGCACGTCCGGGCCCTGCGCGCCGGGCAGCGCAACCCACACGGGCGCGCCGCGCTGGTGGAATTCCTCGGCGACCGACATCGTGCTTGAGCACGTGTCGTCGTCCTGGGCGAAAGCGAGCACCGGGAAACCCGGGCCGACGATCGCCATCGGGCCGTGCTTCACTTCGGCCGACGAGAACGCTTCGGCGTGCAGGCCGCAGGTTTCCTTGAATTTGAGCGCCGCTTCCTGCGCCGCGCCGAGGCCGAGGCCGCGACCGACGACGAACAGGTTGCGCGCGTCCTTCAAGCCTTCGACGACCGGCGACCAGTCCATCTTCCACGCCTCGCGTAAGGCGTCCGGCAGTGCGTCGACGGCGGCGAGCAGCTTCGCATCGCCACTCCAGCGCGCGGCCAGTTGCAGCAGCGCGGCAAGCGAACACAGGTAACTCTTCGTCGCCGCGACGCTCTTTTCCGGGCCGGCGCGCAGCGGAATCACCGTGTCGGCGATCTGCGCCAGCGGCGAGTCCTCGACGTTCACCAGCGCCACGACCAGCGCACCGGCAGCGCGCGCGATTTCCGCGTTGCGCACCAGGTCCGGGCTCTTGCCGGACTGCGAGATCGCGACGAACAACGCGCCCTTCAGGTGCGGACGCACCGCGTACACCGAACCGACCGACGGCGACGCCGATGCGGTCACCAGGCCGAGCGTGGTTTCGAAGAGGTATTTGCCGTAGGTCGCGGCGTGATCGGAACTGCCCCGCGCGCAGGTGACGATGAACGCCGGCGGCTGCGCCTTCAGGCGTTGCACCAGCGCGTCGATGATCGGCGCGTTGGCTTCGAACTGGCGCGCGACGGCGTCGGCGGTTTCGGCCGCTTCGGCGTGCATGCGCGTGGCGGTCGCGGTGAGGTTCTGCTCGCTCAAGGGATTACTCGCTCTGGAGTTCGGCGACGAAGTCGTACGCATCGCCGCGATAGAAGGATCGTGTGTATTCGACGACGCGGCCGTCGTCGAGGAAGGTGCGTCGCTCAATGAACAGGCCCGGGCTGCCTTCGGGCAGGTTCATCAGCCGCGCCTGTTCGGCGTCGAATGCGATCGCGCGCAGGCGTTGCAGCGCGCGCGTCGGGCGCAGGCCCATTTTCTGGAAGGTTTCGTACAGCGAGTTCTCGACCAATGAGGGATCCGCCAGCACGCTCTGCGGCACGACCGTGCGCTCCAGTGCAAGCGCCATGTCGTCGGCGATGCGCAGCCGGTAATAGCGAACCACCTGCGCGCCGGGCGACAGGTTCAGCGCCATCGCCTCGTCGGGCGTCACTTCGCCGATGCCGCGTTCGATGAAGCGCGACTTCGGATCGAGCCCGCGCGCGCGCAGGTCGTCGGTGAAGCTGGTGAGCTTGGAGAACGACTTGACGATGCGCTCGGCGACGAAGGTGCCCGAGCCCTGGCGCTGCATCAGCAGGCCGTCCGCGACCAGGCCGGAGATGGCCTTTCGCACTGTCACGCGGGAGAGGTCGAGCAGCTTGGTCAGTTCGCGCTCGCTGGGCAGCGCCTGGCCCGGCGTGAGTTCGCCGTTCTCGATCGCGTGCTGGAGCGTCCGGCGCAGGTGCTGGTAGGCCGGGGCGCGGCGCGCGTCGGCCTGGCGGCGGAACTCGTTGACCAGATAGTCCTGCATGCGAAAGAGAATACCAGTCAGATACCAGTGCGGGCAAACCGCACTGACCGGGGGCGGCCGGATTCAGGCTTCCGGCTACGACCAAAGTCAAATCAGGCGGCGAATCGAGGGGTCTCGGGCCCGATTTCGCGCCGACGTAACCCCAAGTCGCTGAAATTGCTGGGCCGGATCGCCGAAGCCCTCCGCTTTTGAGCCTTTGTCCGGCCGAGTCCAGCACATTTGCACCAGTGGTATCTGACTGGTATCTTCACTGGTATGCCTGTGGTCTTCAAAACTTATCGCCGGAGCGCCTCGTGACCGCCGCCCCCATCGCGCCGATGGCGCCATTCGATCTGATCATCTTCGGCGGCACGGGCGACCTGGCCCTGCGCAAGCTGCTGCCAGCCCTGTTCCATCGCTACGTCGACGGCCAGATCGTCGCCGGCACGCGCATCTTCGGCCTGGCGCGCGACAGCCAGACCGACGACGCCTACCGCGAACGCGTCCGTGAAGCGCTGGAGAAGCACCTCTCCTTCGACATGCGCGCGCCCGCCGCGCTCGAGCCGTTCCTTCAATTGCTGTCGTACCGCCGCATCGACCTGCAGGCCGACAGCGGCTGGGGCGAGCTGGCGAGCGAGCTCAGCGACGAATCGCGCGTGCGGGTGTTCTACCTTGCCGTCGGCCCCGACCTGTTCGGCAGCGTCGGCGCGCGACTGCAGGCGCACGGGCTGACCGGTGCGAACACGCGCGTCGTCGTGGAAAAGCCGATCGGTCACGATCGCGCGAGCGCGGCCGCCATCAACGACGCGCTCGGCCAGGTGTTCACCGAGTCGCAGATCTATCGCATCGATCATTACCTCGGCAAGGAAACGGTGCAGAACCTCACGGCGCTGCGCTTCGGCAACGCGCTGTTCGAACCGCTGTGGCGCGCCGAGCACATCGACCACGTGCAGATCACCGTGGCCGAAACCGTGGGCCTCGAGCGCCGCGCGAGCTACTACGACAAGTCCGGCGCGCTGCGCGACATGGTGCAGAACCACATGTTGCAGCTGCTGTGCCTGGTCGCGATGGAACCGCCGTCGTCGCTGGCCGCCGACGCGATCCGCGACGAGAAGCTCAAGGTGCTGCGCTCGCTCAAACCCGTCGCCGATGGCGTGGCCTCGCAGGTCACCGTGCGCGGGCAATACCGCGCCGGTGCGGTCGAAGGTCGCCCGGTGCCGGGCTATCTGGAAGAACTCGGCAGCAACGATTCGCGCACGGAAACCTTCGTCGCGCTGAAGGCCGAAGTCAGCAACTGGCGCTGGGCCGGCGTGCCGTTCTACCTGCGCACGGGCAAGCGGCTGGCCGATCGCATGTCGGAAATCGTGCTGACCTTCCGCAAGGTGCCGCATTCGATCTTCGGCGACGAACCCGTCGCGCAGAACCAGCTGGTGATCCGCCTTCAACCCGACGAGGGCGTGAAGCTGTGGATCGTCAACAAGATTCCCGGCCCGGGCGGCCTGCGCCTGCGCCGAGTGCCGATGGACCTGAGCTTCGCCGAGACCTTCGGCGGCCGTCAGCCGGAAGCCTACGAACGCCTGCTGATGGATGTGGTGCGCGGCAATCCGATGCTGTTCATGCGCCGCGACGAAGTGGAAGCCGCATGGGCGTGGATCGATCCGATCCTCGCCGCGTGGCAATCCAGCGGCGATTCACCCAAGGCGTACACCGCGGGCAGCTGGGGTCCCAGCTCGGCCGTGGCCCTGATCGAACGCGACGGAAGGACTTGGCATGAAGACGCTGTCTAACCCCATGCCTTTGAAATCCGCCATGCCTTTCAAATCCGCACTGACGGAGCGATTGACCGTGCTGACACCCGATCCGTTGCCCGTGCGCGAGCATCTCTTCGACGACAAGGCGCAGCTCGCCAGCGCGCTGGCGAAAGCCGTCGCCGCCGATCTTCGCGGCGCGATCGCACGGCGCGGCGCGGCGCGACTCGCGGTATCCGGCGGCACGACGCCGCGCGCGTTCCTGATCGAACTGTCGAAACAGACGCTCGACTGGGCGCACGTGACGGTCGTGCCGGTCGATGATCGCTGGGTCGCGCCGGACCATCCGCGTTCGAACGAACGCCTGCTGCGCGAGACGCTCTTCCAGGGCGCAGCCGCGCAGGCGCAGCTGCTTCCGCTGCGTCGTCCGACTGCGACGCCCGAGGCCGCGCTGCTGCCGGTGCTCACGCAGGTCGCGAACGAAGCGTTGCCGCTGGATGTGGTCGTGCTCGGCATGGGTGATGACGGCCACGTGGCGTCGCTGTTCCCCGATCTGGTGCGGCGCGACATCGGCCTGCAACCGCGCGGTCGCGCGCCCGTGCTCGCCATCCGCAGCGCGTCGGCGCCGGAGCCGCGCATGACGCTCACCCTGAGCGCCATCTTCACCGCGCCGTCGCTGTACCTGCATATCGAAGGCGCGAAGAAGCGCCAAGTGCTCGACGACGCCGCACGCGATCCGCGTTCGGCGCTGCCGATCCGTTCGGTGCTGTCGGGCGCGCCGGCGGCACCGATGCTGTACTGGAGTCCGTAGAACGTCATGTCGAACCTGCATCCCGTCATCGCCGACGTCACCGAGCGCATCCGCAAGCGCAGCCACGATCGACGCGCCGCGTACCTGGCGCGCATCGACGCGGCGTGCGGCCGCGGCCCGCATCGCGCTACGCTTTCGTGCGGCAACCTCGCGCACGGCTTCGCCGCGTGTGGCAGCGACAAAGACGCGCTGCGCAGTGGCATTTCGCCGAACCTGGCGATCGTCAATTCATACAACGACATGCTTTCGGCGCACCAGCCGCTGGAGCGCTTTCCGTTCCTGATCAAGAACGCCGCGCGCAGCGTCGGCGCGACCGCGCAGGTCGCCGGCGGCGTGCCGGCGATGTGCGATGGCGTGACGCAGGGTCGCGCCGGCATGGAGCTTTCGCTGTTCTCGCGCGAAGTCATCGCGCTGTCCACGGCCGTTTCGCTGTCGCACGACATGTTCGACGCCGCGCTGTACCTGGGCGTATGCGACAAGATCGTTCCGGGCCTGCTGATCGGCGCGCTGAGCTTCGGCCACCTGCCCGCGATCTTTGTCCCCGCCGGCCCGATGACGTCGGGATTGCCGAACGATGAGAAGTCGCGCGTGCGGCAGCGTTACGCCGTCGGCGAAGCGACGCGCGAGGAACTGCTCGAAGCCGAAGCGCAGAGCTACCACGGCCCGGGCACGTGCACGTTCTACGGAACGGCCAATTCCAACCAGATGCTGATGGAGCTGATGGGCCTGCACCTGCCGGGCTCGAGCTTCATCAATCCGGACAATCCGCTGCGCGATGCGCTCACCGCCGAAGCCGCGCGCCGCGCTGCGCAGATCACCGCGCTGGGCGAGGACTATCGCCCGGTCGGTCGCATCATCGACGAACGTGCGATCGTGAACGGCGTCGTCGGCCTGCATGCGACGGGCGGTTCGACGAACCACCTGCTGCATCTCATCGCGATCGCCGCGGCGGCGGGCATCGAGTTGCGCCTGGAAGATTTCGACGCGTTGTCGTCGGTCGTGCCGCTGCTGGCGCGCGTTTATCCGAACGGCAGCGCCGACGTGAACCATTTCCATGCGGCGGGCGGACTGGCCTTCATGATCGGCGAGCTGCTCGACGCCGGCCTGCTGCATGGCGACGTCGAAACCATCGCCGGACCGGGCCTTGCGCGTTATCGCGTCGAAGCCCGTCTTGCTCCGGAACAGCGCATCGAATACGTCCCGGCCACCGAACGCAGTGGCGATCCCACGGTCCTGCGTCCGGTGGCCGAGCCGTTCCGTCCCGACGGCGGCCTGCGCGTGCTGCACGGTCCGCTCGGCACGGCGGCGATCAAGGTCTCGGCGGTGCCGGAGGATCGCTGGGTCGTCGAAGCGCCGGCGCGCGTTTTCTCCGACCAGTCGCAGGTGAAGGGCGCGTTCGATCGCGGCGAACTCGATCGCGATGTCGTCGTGGTGGTGCGTTTCCAGGGCCCGCATGCGAACGGCATGCCGGAACTGCACCAGCTCACGCCGACTTTGAGCGTGTTGCAGAAGCGCGGCCATCGCGTCGCGCTGGTGACCGACGGCCGCATGTCCGGCGCGTCGGGCCAGGTGCCGGCGGCGATCCACATCAGCCCGGAAGCGGCGGTCGGCGGCCCGCTGGCGAAGGTGCGCGACGGCGACGTGATTCGCGTCGACGCCGTCGCCGGCACGTTGCAGGTGCATGTTCCGGCAGACGAATGGGATTCGCGCGAGAACGCGACGACGGACCTCACGCCCAGCCACTTCGGCATGGGGCGCGAGCTGTTCGCGGTGTTCCGCAACGCGGCCGCGCCGGCGCACCTGGGTGGCGGGATTTTCAATCCGCCGGTTTGATCGAACTGCATTCAACCCCTCCCCCTGCGTGCAGGGGGAGGTTGGGAGGGGGTCGAGGCGCGCAGCGCCAAACGTTCCGGCGCGTGACTTCACCCCTCCCCAACCCTCCCCTGCATTCGCAGGGGAGGGAGCCAAAGCATTCAACTCTGGAGATGACGATGGGCCTGCTTGAATCCGTACTGCACGTCGCGCCGGTGATGCCGGTGGTGGTGATCGAAGACGCGAAGAATGCGGTGTCGCTCGCGCGCGCGCTGGTCGCCGGCGGCATTCCCGCCATCGAGATCACGCTGCGCACGCGCGCCGCGCTCGATGCCGTGCGTGCGATCGCCAATGAAGTCGACGGCGCGATCGTCGGCGTCGGCACCGTGCGCAAGCCGCAGGATCTGAAGGATGCCGAAGCCGCAGGTGCGCGTTTCGCCGTGTCGCCCGGCGCGACGCCGGACCTGATTGCGGCGGCGAAGGATTCCGCGCTGCCGTGGCTGCCCGGCGCGGGCACCGCGAGCGAGGCGATGACGCTGTCCGAGCACGGTTTCATCTTCCAGAAGTTCTTCCCGGCCGAAGCTGCCGGCGGCGCGCCTGCATTGCGTTCGCTGCACGGGCCGCTCCCGGAAATCCGCTTCTGCGCGACCGGCGGCATCGGCGCGCACAACGCGCGCGACTACCTGGCGACGCCGAACGTTGCCTGCGTCGGCGGCTCGTGGCTGACGCCGTCGCGCCTGGTCGCGGCGGGCGAATGGGGCGCGATTGAGGCGCTTGCGCGCGCGGCGACATTGCTGCGCGGGTGAGGAGCGCAGATTCGCTTCTGTAGCCCGGGTAAGCGCAGCGCACCCGGGTCGATCCGCCGACAGCCCCCGGGTGCGCTTCGCTTACCCGGGCTACCAGGGCCGCCCTTCGGTTGCGGTAGCGCTATTTCTTCAGCTCGATGACAAGCGTGCGCACCGGCTTGCCGCTGTCGTTCTTCGTGTCGTGCGTCACCGGCGCGCTCCAGGCGACATCGCCGGCCTTGCGCGTGAGTTGCTTCGACTTTCCGTCGGCCGTCGTCTGCGTGGCTGTGCCGCCGGTGAGGAAGACCACCAGCTGATCGGTCTTGTGCTCGTGCATGCCGGTACTGGCGCCGGCGGGAATGTTCAACTCGATGACGCGAACGTCGGCGTTGTCCAGCACGACCTTCGCGTTCTTGCCGGCGGACTGGACCAGGTCCTGCGCCGGGGCGAGCGCGGGCAACAGCAGCGCGCAGGCGGCTGCGCACATCACGGTGAAGCGCTTCATGTTGGAACCTCCCTGCTCATGGCGAGCGGGGGCGTCCGGCTTCGAATCGTCTCGGGGGATGGCCGTCGGGCGCTCGCCAGAAGGCCCGACGAAAGGATCCCCACGCGGGTCGGGTTGCCGCGCGGGCTTGGATGCAAACGCAGGCGGGGCGCTGGACCGGCCGCGAACGCGGTCATTGGTTCGAGCGACGATCCCGCTGCCGTCCATGGCGATACACAACATGCGTCGGATCGCCCGGCCCGGCCATCCATGGCCGGTCGCTGCGCAGGCCACGCGGCAGTGCCGCGTAAGCGGCCTACGCCAGCCCAGACTCCTCGATCAGCTCATCCTCGAACTGCACGAATCGCTGCAGATCCAGCCGGTCCAGGCGCAGGCGCTGCGCGGCGGTGGAGAAGGCCATCGTCGCCAGGATGCGCTGCGGGTCGCGTGCCCACGGCGGCACGTAGAGCGGCGGCGCGATCAGACCGTTCTCGCGATACGGAGCCAGTTCGATGACATCGGCCGTGGTCAGGCGGCCGGCGAACAGCATTGGAAGCAGCTCGCCGCGTCCTTCCTGCAGCGCTTTGCGCACGAACACGTGCACCAGCATCACGCCTTCCAGGTACGCGCCGTCCTTGGTGAAGCACACGCTGCCGCGCACGTCGCCGCCGCGGAACACGCGCGCGGCGCTGCAGAAGCTCTCCTTCTCGCTTTGCCCCGCTTCGAGGAATCCCTTGAACACCTCGATGAAGTCCGCGCCGTCCAGCGCCTGCTTCACCATCATCACGCGCAGCGCGATGCGGCGCAGGCGCGCGATGTCGAGCGCGCCGGTGACGATTTCGGAGAACGTCGCCAGACCTTCCTGCACGCGCGTGGTGCGCGGTGCACCGACGCCCAGCGAATGCAGGTGCGGCTGGTGGATGCCGTTGAGCAGGGTCGCGGTGTGGATGAAAGCTTCGTGTTCGACGAGCTGGTGCAGATCGCGCTCGGAGAACATCGCCGACGAGCGCAGCTTGATGCGACGACTACCAGCGGTCGCCTTCGATGGCAATTCCGGATCCAGCACGACATCGACCTTGTCGTGATCGAAGAACGGGTTGATCCGCTCGCGCAGCATCCGCGCGAAATCCTCTGCGGGGATGTCGGTCGGCACTTCGGGCAGCAGGCGGCTGTCGATCAGTTCATCGGTGATCGAAAGTACTTCGCGCGCACTGTCGACGTTGGTGACGTCCTGGCTGCGGTAGCGGAAATCCGGGCGGCCATAGAGCAGCGCGGAGCAGCGCGTGAACTCCGGCGAGCCGATCGCGCCAAGCATCCGCGCGGCGACGTTGTAGCTCCATGCGGTCTTGTAGAGCCAGCGGCCTACGGGATGGCGGCGGTCGATCTCGCGCATCAGCGCGCTGAGGCCGTCGACGGTGGCGGAGAGGTCCACCGGCTTGGTCGTCGGCTGCGGCAGTTCGGGCTTTCCCTGGCGCCATTGCTCCAGGAATTTCGTCTCCAGCGATGCGGGCCAGCCGATCGCCTTGAGCACGCAGACCTGGCGCCCCAGCGCGACCAGCGCGCGGTCCTGTTCCAGCAACCGGGCCATCCCCGGCTCGTCCAGCACGGAAGCGAATTGCGGATTCGCGTTCATGGTCTGCCCCAATCGATGCGCCCGACTGGCTAGCAGAGCATCGGGGTCGTTTCGCGGCCGTGAGTTCGGACCCTTTTTCGACTACGACTTTGGGGAAAGGAGCCGAGCAGGCGGCTGTTCCCTTCTCCCTGCGGGAGAAGGTGACCGGAGGGCGGATGAGGGGTAACGAAGGGTCACGGCATGAACTGCAGTGCTTCACTGCACTGCGGGTTTGAAGCTTTCCCTTCGTTGCCCCTACCCTGCCCGAACGCGCGGCGTTCGGTCGTTCCAGGGCGCGCGAACCAGTGGTTCGCAAGCCGCGCCTTCTCACCCCCAACCCCTCTCCCGTGGGGAGAGGGGCTCAAAGCAGGGCTCAAGCGAACTTCACGCCTTCGGCCGCGGCGGCGCCGTCGAGCCGCGCACCACCAGCTCCGGGCTGAAGCCTTCGTTCGGCGCCGCCTTGGGCGCGTGTTCGCGGATTTCCTGCAACAGCCGGTGCGCCGCATGGCGCGCGATGTCCTGCGTCGCCTGCTTCGCCGTCGTCAGCGCCGGCCAGCTCTGCTTGGAGAACGGGCTGTCCTCGAAGCCGGCGATCGACAGGTCGTACGGCACGTTCATGCCGCTGGACTTCGCCGCGGCCAGCACACCGGCGGCGATTTCGTCGTTGCTGCCGAAGATCGCGGTCGGGCGGTCGGGCAGTGCGAACAAGCGGCGCGCCCCGCGGAAGCCGTCGTCGAAGGAGTAATCGCCTTCCACCACCAGGTCCGCATCGAGCGCGATGCCGTACTCGCGCAGCGCGTCCTCGTAGCCCTTGTAGCGCTCCCACGACGAACCATGCGACTTGCCGCCCCACAGGAAACCGATGCGGCTGTGGCCGAGCTGGATCAGGTGTTCGGTGATGTCGTAGGCCGCGTCGCGGTCGTCGACGTAGACGCAGGCGCTGCCGTCCTGCGGGTCGGCCGCTGCCGAGACGATGCGCACCAGATGGATGCCGTGCGCCACCAGCTCGGTCACCAGCTCGTTGCGCTCGGACATCGGCGGCGCCAGCACCAGGCCCGCCAGGCGCGAATGCTGCACCAGCTCGATCAGCTCGCTGGCCAGGTTCGGCGACGATGAATCGCAGGGATGGATCTGCAGGCCGTAGCCGGTCTCGCGGCACACGGACAGAACGCCGTTCTGCACCGCGATGACGTAGTACGGGTTCGGGTTGTCGTACACCAACCCCAACGCGTACGGCTGCGCGCTGCGCAGGCTGCGCGCCGATGGATCGGGCTGGTAGCCCAGTTCGGCGATGGCTACCCGCACGCGTTCGCGCGTGCTGGCCTGGACGCTGGGTTCGTCGTTGATGACGCGCGAAACGGTCTTGAGCGACACCTCGGCGCGCTCTGCAACGTCTTTGATCGTGGGTCTGCGCACCGTTCCCTCGCGTGGTCCCGTCTTCATGGCGGTCCAATGAGAACGACTAGCCTAACCAGCGCCACCGGGGATGGGAATCACGTCCGGTGGCGAATGGTTCGCGGCTGTCGTTCGTTGTCCAAACGATCAGCCGTCGATCAGCCGTGCTGCGAGGCCGTCGCGCCGTTCACCACGTCGTGCCGCTGTCCGGCTTTGTGGCCGCGCAACGCGAAGTACAGGATGTACAGGTAGCACGGCACCATCAGCATGACGAACACCAGCTGGAAATCGTGGCCCTGCTTGAGGTGCACGAACAGCTGCGGCACCACGGCGCCGCCGGCGATGCCCATGATCAGCAGCGCAGATCCATACTCGGTGAAGCGGCCCAGGCCCTGGATCGCCAGCGGGAAGATCGCCGGCCACATCATCGCGTGGGCGAAACCGAGTGCGGCGACGAAGCCCACCGACACATAGCCCTTCGTCAGGAACGCGCCGATCGCCAGCAGCGCGCCGAGCACGGCGGAGAAGGTCAGGTAGCGTTCCTGCGAGATGAAGCGCGGGATCGCGACCAGGCCCACCACGTAGCCCAGCAACATCCCGAACAGGGTGAACGAGGTGAAGAACTTGGTGGTGTCCACCGGCAGGCCGAAGCCCTGGCCGTAGGTGCCGATGGCGTCGCCCGCCATCACTTCCACGCCCACGTACACGAAGATGCACAGCGCGCCCAGCCACACGTGTGGGAACTGGAACAGGCTCGTCTTGCGCGTGCTGCCCGTGTCGCCGTCGGCGTTGACCTCTTCGGCCTTGATCTCCGGCAGCGGCGAAAACACGATGCCCACCGCCAGCAGCGCCAGCAGCCCCGCCATGAACATGTACGGGTCATGGATGCGCGAGGCGAATTCGTTGAGCAGCTGCTCCTTCGTCGCGGCGTCCGCGTTGGCCACCTGCGCCGACAGGTCGCCCATGCCGTGCATCACCAGCGTGCCGATCACCAGCGGCGCGAGGATGCCTGCCACCTTGTTGCAGATGCCCATCACCGCGATTCGCTGCGCCGCGCCTTCGATCGGCCCCAGGATGCTGATGTAGGGATTGGACGCGGTCTGCAGGATCGCCAGCCCCGCACCGATCACGAAGATGCCGGTGATCGCGCCGCCGTAGACGCGCGCGGTCGTGTACTGGCCGAACACCGCCGCGCCCACCGCCATCAGGAACAGGCCCAGCGCCATGCCCTTCTTCATGCCGGTGAATTTCAGGATCACCGACGAGGGCAGCGCGAGCACGAAGTACGAGATGTAGAACGCGAA
>Ga0102591_1003334_pt1 | contig 14703 bp, 10 predicted proteins | sample AraplaCol_mCL_r2_2_FD_76860 | JGI IMG/M metagenome (GOLD analysis project Ga0102591, IMG submission 76860) | Arabidopsis root microbial communities from North Carolina, USA - plate scrape MF_Col_mCL_r2 (SPADES assembly) (version 2) | ecosystem: Host-associated > Plants > Roots > Endosphere... | reverse complement strand
TAGTAGCGGAATTAAGTTGTTGGAAATCATTAATGGATTCAGGTACAACCATTTGTTTTAAATGCGCAACAGTAGCTAACGCAATAGAAGTACCTTGAGAATTTTTAATATAATAATTGAGTAATTGATTATTGTTCAATCGATCCGTACGTTGCATTTGTGGGATTACTTGATATGAACGCCCATCATAATCGAAATAATTAATATAACCCTCACTGAGCGCAGCGCTTAATGTATCGCCGACATCTTTCATGTTAAGACCAAGTTCAGATATTTTATCGCGATTTAATTCAACTTTAATTTGTTGTTTGTCGATTTTTAAATCAGGATCCAAATACATGAAGGTTCCGCTTTCATAAGCTTTTTGCAAGATTTGTTGGACAACAACATTTATTTTATCGAAGGTATCTGTTGATTGAATAACAAATTGAATAGGTAAACCGCTACCACCGCCGGGTAATGATGGTAATTGAAAGGCAGCTACTTTCGCGCCAGCAATGCTATTAAATTGTTGTTGTACTAAGGGTTGTAATTGGTTCGAAGTAAGTTCACGTTCGTCCCAAGGCTTTAACACCATACCGGCGATCGCAGAATTTAATGTCACTGCATTACTCGCGTCACCAACACCATTCACTTGGAAGGTGTGATCTGTTTCTGGATGTGAACTAAAAATTTTAGCAACTTGGTTTGAGTATAATTCTGTTTGATAGAGCGCAGAGTTTGCGTTGGCGGTGACTTGGCCCAAAATAATTCCTTGATCTTCTTGTGGCGCAAGTTCTGATTTAGATGAAATAAATAGAAAATAATTACTTGATAAAATTATAACTGCAAATACGGTAACGACAGGCAAATTATCTAACACGGAACTTAAATGACGTTCATAAAAATTACGTAATTGTTCAAATTTTTGATCAATGAATTCAACGAAACGTTCCTTATGGCCTTGCGATGTTTTTAAAAATTTAGAACACATCATCGGTGATAATGTTAATGCAATAATTGCTGATACACCAACGGCAGCGGCTAAAGTAAATGCAAACTCAGTAAATAATGCGCCGGTTAATCCTGTCATAAAACCGATTGGTAAATAAACCGCGATTAATACGATAGAGATTGCGATAATGGGATTGGTTAATTCGCGTGCGCTCATTAAAGCAGCTTGAACAGGGGAGGAGCCTTCTTCCATATGTCGAAATACGTTTTCAACGACAATAATTGCATCATCAACAACCAAGCCGATGGCTAATACAAACGCGAGTAGTGTTAATAAATTAATGGTATAACCAAGCAGAAACATGATAAAAAAGGTACCAATGATTGAAAGCGGTATTGCAATCACTGGAATAAATAGCGCGCGCAAAGAACCTAAAAATAAAAATACGACGAGAGTTACAATTGCGAAAGCTTCAATGAGTGAACGTTCAACTTCCTTGATAGAACTGTTTACATAAGCGCTCGCGTCATAGACGATACGTCCATTAAGTCCGCTTGGTAATTCGTTATTAATATCAACAAAAGTTTTTTTGACGTTATCAATTACAGTTAATAAATTTGCATCAGGCGCAACTTGGATACCAATATAAACCGCCTCTTGACCGTCAAATTGCACGGATGTGTCGTAATTTTGTCCGCCTAAGGTCACTTTAGCGACATCACCTAAACGAATAATGGCGCCATTATCGGCTTTAATAACCATTTTGCGAAATTGATCAATGTCAGTTAAGCCAGTATTAGTTGTTAAATTGGCTGTAAACATTTGACCATCAGTGCGGCCAGCTGCTGTTGTAAAGTTATTCGCTGCAAGTACTTTTGCGACTTCAGCTGGTGTAACGTTGTGGCCTGCTAATTTAACAGGATCTAACCAAGCACGTACGGCGAATTGTTGGCCACCTAAAATTTGGGCAAGCTGTACACCATTAATGGCTTGTAATTTAGGTTGCACGACACGCAATAAATAATCCGTGATTTTATTATTAGGTAATTCTTTGCTATAAAAGCCTAAATACATCGAGTCAATCGTTTCACCCACAGCAATAGTGATAACAGGCACTTGTGAGCCCTGTGGTAATTGGTTAAGTACAGCATTAACTTGATTATTAACTTGAGTCAGTGCTTTATTGCCATCGTAATTTAATAATAGATTCGCTTGGATAGTACTGGTATTTTGCGTGCTGCTAGAAGTCATGTAGTCAATGCCTTCTGCTTGCGCAATGGAATTTTCTAATGGCGTAGTAATAAATCCTGAAATGGTTTCTGGATCAGCGCCAGTATAGGTAGTTGTGACAGTAATGACTGCACTTTCAATCGACGGATATTGTTGAATAGGTAATAAACCAATCGAGCGTATACCTAATACCAATATTAATAAGCTTAATACAACAGATAAAACTGGCTTTTCAATAAATATATCGGTAAAGCGCATTTAATATTTCTCAATTATTCATCGTTAATAACATGTGGATTAGGATTATTAGACGGTTGAACACTATTATCAATAATCACTAAACTTCCATTTTTTAATTTAAGTTGACCACTGGTGACAACCATATCGCCTTGTTTAATACCTTTTAATACAGCTATTTGATCACCGCGAGTTTCACCAGTTGTTACAAATGTTTGAGTGGCTTTCCAAATATCATGCCCATCTTGTTTTTGATCGGTTTTTTGTAGAATGTAAGCGATATCGCCATAAGAATTAAAACTGATCGCTGTTTGCGGTAAGGTTAAATAAGATTTTGGCACGCCAGTTTTAACTGTTACAGACACAAACATACCTGGTAGTAATTTATTCGTTGGATTAGGTAAGGTTGCTTCAACTTCAACGTTACGTACATTAGCGTCAACAGCAGGATTAATGGTGGTAATTTGTCCGTTAAATGTTGTATCTGGATGGCTATCAACATAAACGCTGACAGGTTGCCCAACTTCTAGTTGAAAAATATCTTCTTGTGGGACGTAAAAATCAACATAAATGGGATCAAGTGTTTCTAACATCACAATTTTGTCGCCAGGATTTAAATACTGGCCGATGTTTACTTGGTTAATCCCTAATTTACCTGTAAAGGGCGCCGTTATAGTTTTTTTGGCAATATTGGCTTGTTGTTCCACAACTTGAGCAACATCACTTTCAAGATTCGCTAAATCGGAATCTAATGTTTGTTTACTGACCGCGCCAATTTTATATTGTGATTTATCACGGTTATAAGTAATTTTGGCTAAATTAGCTGCTGCTTGCAAAGAATGTAACTGCGCAACATCTGGATCGATATCTAATTGCACCAATAAAGTACCTTGCTGCACAAAAGCACCTGGAGTGAAATTAATTGTGCGCACCATACCGGCTAACTCAGTGGTGACTTCAACGCCTTTTATTGTGCGTAAACTGCCGGTTGCTTTGAATTGCGGTTCCCATGCTGACATTTGAGCTTGCATAGCGGAAATAGTTACGATCGGCATTTTATGTTCGTTTGTAAAATGCTTGACTAGCATTGCCTGACCAATTTTAAAAATAAAAATAAGGCCAAATAATGCTCCGACGCAGATCAGCATTTTGATCATGGGTTTAGTTAATTTTAACTTCACAAATTTCTCCCTAGCGTCGTTACGCTCCTCGCAATGACGTTATTTACTATTCCACCAACCACCACCAAGCGCTTGAAATAATGCCGCAGTATCTGTATACCGCGCTGCCTGCGCTTGAATTCGATTAATTTTTGCTTGTTGATATTGTTGTTCCGCGCTTAATAATTGTAAATAGCTCGCGCCACCATCAACAAATTGCCCTTTAGTAACGGCTAATGTTCCGCGCGCAGCAATTTCAGCTTCGCGTTGTGCTTTAAATGTTTCTGCATCCATTTGGATTGCGCGTAAAGCATCTGCAACATTTTGGAATGCTTGTAAAACAGTTTGTTTATATTGTGCATTAGCTTGATCATAAGCTGCAATAGCGGCTTTTCTTTGTGCATTTAATGCACCGCCATGAAAAATAGGTTGTGCAAGTTGAGCAGCATATCCCCACACATTCGATCCAGCTTTAAATAAATCAGAAGGTGATGAACCTGATGCGCCATAATTTGCGCTTAATGATAATTGCGGCAACATATTGGCAACGGCAACTCCAATTTGTGCGCTAGCAGCATGTAATAATGCTTGCGATGCTTGTACGTCAGGACGTTGTTGCACTAAAGAAGAAGGTAAACTCAGTGGCAACTTATCTGGAAGAATTAATTTGTTTAAATCAATTTTAGGCATTTGACTTTCACTCGGTAATTCGCCAACTAATACTGCTAATGAATGTTGCGATTGCGCTAAACTTTTTTCGAGTGGAGGCAAGGTTGCTATTGTTTGTGCAACTTGAGTTTGTTGTGATAAAACATTTGCCGTTGCAGCGCCACCAAATTTTAATTGGTTTTGAATGATAGTTAATTGTTTTTGTTTTTCTGTTACTAAATCTTTAGTCGCTTGGATTTGTGCTTCTAATGAAGCGATGTTAACGGCGGTTGTAACAATGTTTGATGTCAACGTTAAATTAGCTGCGAATAATTCATATTGCGCATTGTCTACTTGTGCACGTAAGCCTTCGATTTGGCGACGATTTCCACCGAAGATGTCTAATACATAAGATACGCCTACTGAAGCGCCATACAGATTATAGGCTGATGTTGGTGTTGAAGTGCTGGTACCCGTAGAACTATTGGTGCGTTCACCAGTAGCTTGTGCATCAATAGCCGGAATTAATAAATTACCAATACCCGCATTTAAATTTTGTTGCGCCTGACGCAGCGTTGCTTGAGCAGCCGCTAAAGTTGGGTTGTTCGCTAAACCTTGCTTTATTAAGGTATTTAATTCTGGTGATTGAAAGAGTGTCCACCACTGAGCTGGGATATCAATACCGTAGGCAAACTGTTGTGATTTTCCACCTTCGCCCGCGTTTTTGATAGAAACGGTTTTAGGAGGTAAGGGCGCGTGCGTATAAATCTGAGTTTGGGGTGCTTGTGGAGCTTTGAAATTGGGGCCGACAGCGCAACCGGTCACAGCAGTCATTAATGAGAAAGTAATGGCGGCTTTAAACGATGGTCGCATCGGGGCAGCTATCCGGCTAAAAGGTTAATAGTGTCCATAATCAAGGGGTTCATCCTAGTCTATTCATGCGTCAAATTCAATCATGACCTATGTGATTGTACATTTTTTGTACGAAACGGCTTACGTTTAAATCAGAATATGGTAGACTAATGCCTCAAACTTACTGAAATTCTTTATAAATCAATAAGTTAATACTATTTAAGGAGGTCAAGAGCACATGGCAAAGCTCAAAATCAAGGCAAATTTTCTCGGTTTAGCCTTAGCATTTACGGGGATAAACCCAGCGCACGCTACAATAGAATTGGGTGATATCGCTAAACAGGCGAAGGCGCTTTCTAAAGAAGCACCGGATTTGAATCCGGACGTCGCTAAATTAAGTCTCATGGCTTACAACAAGGCACGTCAACAAGGGTTAGATGGACAACAAGTTTTAACCATTGTCGACTATTCTAAGCCATCAACCGAACCACGTATGTGGGTATTTGACCTTAAGACTAATAGATTACTTTTCAAAGAGCTTGTCGCACATGGCAGCAACAGTGGCGATAACATTCCCACTAGTTTCTCTGACAACCCAAGCAGCCATAAATCCAGCTTAGGCCTATTCGTGACTAAAGATACTTATATAGGTCACCATGGTTATTCATTACGTTTAGCTGGTTTAGAACCTGGCTATAATGGTACAGCAGAATCACGTGACGTTGTGATACATGCAGCTAATTACGTTAGCGAAGATTTTGCCAAAACACATGGTCGTTTAGGCCGCAGTTGGGGCTGTTTTGCATTAAATCCACAAGCTGCGCAGCCGGTAATTAATAAGATTAAAGATGGCACTTTAATATTTGCGTATTATCCAGATCAGAAATGGTTAAGTCATTCGAATTATCTGACTTAATTATTAATTTGTAGGGTGGGCAAAGGAGCGTAGCGACGTGCCCACCATGGCAATGTTTGGTGGGCACGCTGCGCTTTTCCCACCCTACAATAATTCGATCAATATATTTTCATATATTTTAGTTAAATCAATCACATCATTCACAGCAACACACTCATCAATCTGATGAATCGTTTTATTGCGTGGACCAAACTCAATTACTTGTGTGCCTGTTGGTGCAATAAAGCGACCGTCAGATGTTCCACCCGTTGTTGAAAGTATTGGTGAAATGCCAGTAATTTTTTCAATAGATTGAGAAGCTGCTGCAACTAATTCACCTTGAGCAGTTAAAAATGGTTTGCCGGAGTGTTGCCAGCTGATGTCATATTTAATTTTATGTTTTTTTAATAATGAAATAATTTTTTCTTGTAGTTGTTCTGCGGTTATCATAGGTGAATAACGAAAATTAAAATTAATCGTTAAATTCGCAGGAATAACATTGCCTGCGCCTGTTCCCGCGTGAATATTCGACATTTGAAAACTGGTTGGTTGAAAATGTTCGTTACCTTTATCCCAAGCAATATTCGTGACTTCAGCTAAAAAGGGCGCTGCTTTGTGAATAGGATTATCAGCTAAATGTGGATAGGCGATATGGCCTTGTTTGCCGTGAATAATTAATTTGCCAGATAAAGTTCCGCGCCGACCAATTTTAACCATGTCACCGAATTTTTCATCGCAAGTCGGTTCGCCAACAATACACCAATCAATTTTTTCACCACGTGCTTGTAAATGCTCGATGACTTTTACAGTACCATCGACAGAAGGTCCTTCTTCATCACTGGTAATTAACCATGCGATAGAACCAGAATGATCGGAATGTTTTTCAAGAAAGCGTTCGCAAGCAACTAACATGGCAGCAATGCTTGCTTTCATGTCAGCTGCGCCACGACCGTATAAATAGTCATCACGAATTTCTGGTTCGAAAGGTGGAGACGACCATAAATCTTCAGGCCCTGTTGGCACCACATCGGTATGCCCAGCAAAAGCTAACACAGGGCCTTGTTTACCACGACGTGCCCAAAAATTGCTAACATCGCCAAACGGTAGTTTTTCAATTGTAAAGCCAAGACGCTCTAAATGCTTAATTAAAAAAGCTTGGCAACCTTCATCTTTAGGCGTGATAGAAGCGCGTTTAATTAATTCTTTTGTGACTTCAATAACATCTAACATTAAAATTATCACCTAAACTTAAGAGAATAATTCCTTCCCCTTTTTTTTAGGGGGAAGGCCAGGATGGGGGTAATTTAAATGATAGCATTCTTTGATAATTACCCCCGCCTTAGTCCTCCCCCTGGAGGGGGAGGAAACTATTATACTCATTTCATAAATAACAGGTATAATGCCCCTTAATTAATAATATAACGAGGAGGGCATGTGAAATTATTTAAAATTTTGTTAGCGCTAGCTATTACCTTATTTAATCTCACGGCATTCGCTGCTGAGCCTGAGAATCTCTCATTTGACAAGCAACAGCTTAAGCAATACTACAACAGCGGGCAATATATAAAAGATCTCACGGCCGTAGATATACAAGCAGAACAATATTTACAACAACGCGTAGATGAAAATAATAAGCTACCACAACCTAAAAAATTAGCTATCGTATTTGATATTGACGAAACATGCTTATCAAATTACGCCCATATGTTGGAATATGATTTTGGCGGAAACCCTAAAATTTATGCAAGTTGGACTTTACAAGCGAATGATCCTGCTATCAAGCCAACACTTGAATTATATCAACTCGCAAGAAAAGATAACGTCGCTGTATTTTTTGTAACAGGACGTCCTGAAAGTCTTCGTGTTGAAACGGTAGAGAATTTACGTGAAACCGGCTTTACGCAGTGGAACGGTTTAATTTTACGTCCTGTCAGTGATCATTCAGCATCTGCTATCCCTTATAAATCGGGTGCAAGAGCAAACATAGAAAAAATGGGCTATGACATTGCGTTAAATATTGGTGATCAAGCGAGTGATTTAGCCAATGGTCATGCTGATCAAACATTTAAATTGCCCAATCCTTTTTATTGGTTACCATAAGCAAAAGATATGCTGACATCACTTTATTTTATATATGCTGTCGTCGCATTAGCATTTTTGTTTGAATTTATTAATGGATTTCACGATGCGGCGAATTCGATTGCAACTATTGTTGCAACCGGTGTATTAAAACCGGTATGGGCTGTCCTTTGGGCGGCCTTTTTTAATTTTATTGCCTTATTATTTTTTCATCTTTCTGTTGCAAATACGATTGGGACGGGATTAATTGCGCCGCATGTTGTTGATCCTTATTTTATATTTGCAGCATTGACGGGAGCCATTATTTGGAATTTATTTACTTGGTATTTAGGGCTGCCATCCAGTTCTTCACATGCTTTAATTGGTGGCATGATAGGGGCTGCATTGATGAAAGGTGGAGTTGCGGATTTAAATTTGTTAGGTATTTCAAAAGTATTGGTTTCAATTGTTTTATCACCCTTGGCTGGTGGCATAATCGCTATGATATTTATGTCAGCTACGAACCAGCTTTATCATATTTTCTCGCGTCAAAAATTAAATAAGACCTTTGGTCATCTGCAACTCGTTTCAGCTGCTTTATTGAGCATTGGCCATGGTGGGAATGATGCTCAAAAAACGATGGGTATTATTGCGGTTTTGTTATTTTCTGGTGGCTTTCTAGGGAAAGAGTTTTATGTGCCGCATTGGGTAGTTATTGCTTGCTACCTGGTGATCGCGCTAGGAACACTTTGTGGGGGCTGGCGGATCGTGCAAACCTTGGGTACAAAAATTACGAAATTAACCACGATGGGCGGTTGTTGCGCGGAAACGGGAGCGGCAATAGCCTTGTTTACAGCAACTAACCTTGGAGTTCCGGTTTCGACTACCCATACAGTTACTGGAGCCATTACTGGGGTAGGTATTGCCAATAGATTTTTTGCCACACAATGGGGTACAATACGGAGAATTATTTGGGCATGGATACTCACTATTCCGGCGGCTGGGTTAATTTCTGGAGGATTGATGTTCATTGTTTGATTCAGCCCCACAGCATAATAAGGTAGGGGTGAAATGAGCAAGATTCTAGACCAGGTTAGTGACACAACAGCTAACAAAATTTTTCATAAATGTTTGAGTTATAGGGCACAGCTTTTATATTTACAAAATCTAAATATTATAGAGCCCATTATTGAAGCGTGGCTTAAATATTACGAATTTACTGCACGCTCGATTTCTCGGCATTTTAATTGGTCTTTGGAAGAAGATACTACTATTAGTGTTGATGATTTAGAGTTTCCTGCAGAAACAATTTTAGAGTTTATGCTGGAAGCAGAACCTTCTAATCAACAATTGTATGACGATATTGAAAACAATTATCAGCTACTCAATCAATTTGTTGTCAATTATTATCAAAACGCAATTCAATTTTTATCATCAAATTTATCACCGGAAGGAATCGAGCTTATTGAAGCAATGAAACTTGCTATTCTAACCTGGAAAAATTCAACGCTTATAGAAAATAACTTAGATATATCTTCTAATTTAGAAATAACGCAAGAATCTCAAGGTGAATTATATGAAGGATCCCAAGAAAATATACAAATTGAGATTGATTTATTAGAACAAGAATTCTTTGAATCAGCAGAAGATTTAGAATTTCTTACTAAAAAACGCGTTAAAAAGCCTGAGTTAACATTGCTAGCAATAGATGAAAACACACATCCTCAATCAGCTACAGAAATTGAACAAGAAGCGATGCTTGCTCAGGCAAGAAAACAGGCTAAAGAAAGTAATATAGCAAAACGACAGGCTGCGAAAGAACAGAAAAAACAAGAATTAGCTCAACTTCATTTAAAGAAAATTGAACAACGAAAAGAAAATGAGCAAAAAGAAATTAAATTTAAACAAGAGCTTAGTAAGAGAAAGCAAAGGAATACATTAAATACTATCTATGATGGTGTTGAGGATTTGTTTGATGAGTCAACGTCAAATAGAAAAAAGATTCATCTAAGATTTTCAAAATTGAATATTCATGTTGATGGAGAAGATGAACTAACGTCTGAAGAGTCAACTACTATTACAGGTCCATCTTTGCTAGATGAATTGAATGGTTTAGAAGAGCAACAAAAAAATGCTAAGTCTAGTCAAGTTGAAGAAGCGGCATGTAAAACGATAAGTTCGCAGCAAGCAGTAACTACGTTAAATGATGAATTAAATAAAGAAGTTCTTGATGAACAAATTACAGGTGAAAGTACAGCTTTAATACACAGAAGCTTAAGTAAAGAACAAGCAAAGAGTGTGAGTAAAGAATCTCATGTCCTTAAATTACTTCATGTTGATGATAACGATAAACAGCTATTGAATTTAACGCGTGAAAATTTAAATGATGCTTTAGGTGGATTCTCTCTTAACGATGTGAATAAATTAATCGCACAATTAGAAGCATTACAAACAGCATTTAAAATAATTTTAGCAAATAAAAATAATGAATATCCAGCGCCAGATAGATTTTATATTGGATCACATAATACTAATTTGCATGATATACAATTAAAACATATCACATTGTTAAAGTCCGCAGCCGCAGCGATTTCAATGGTGTTAGTGAAATACCATAATAAGCAACCACAAGAATTATTTAATTATGCTGGTGAACTCATTAAATTTAATGTAACAAGATTTAAGATGTTTACTAAGCAAGAAAATAATTGGTTTTTGTCAAAGAAAACTAAAACAGAAAAAGTTATTTGGGAAGCTGCAAAAGCATCAGCAAAAATCGCAGCGCCAGTATTGGCTACAAATAGAACTGCACTAACAGCTTAACAAATTTCTTTCATTGACAACCTTCAAATAATGCATATCATAACGGGGTGAATGGAGCACCCCGTTAGTTTTCATGGAGGAAGCAATGAAAAAGCTCGCGTTAACATTTTTAACTACCTCATTATTAAGCTCACTTCTTGCAAGCACCACCGTACTTGCTTGTACTGATATTAAACTCACTGCAAAAGATGGCACGATTATGATTGGTCGTACCATGGAATTTGAAATGGATTTAAAATCTAATTTGGTAAGTACGCCGCGCGAAAAATTGATCACGAATACAACACCTGATGGCAAACCTGGACTTTCCTGGAAAGGAAAGTATGGTTATGTTTTTCTTGATGCGTTAAATACCGGTTATGGTACCGATGGCATGAATGAGATGGGATTATCAATTGAAGATCTTTATCTACCTGGCGAAACGCAATATCAAGCAATCCCTATTGGAAAAGAAAAGAGCGCTGTTTCTTATTTGCGTTTCACTGATTGGGTGTTAGGTAATTTCCAAACAACAGATGAAGTCCGCGCAGCATTGCCCAAAATTTACGTTTATGCGCAAACAGTTTCTGGTATGGGCAGTATGATTTTTCCATTACATTTTGCAATTCATGATGCAACAGGCAAAAGTATTGTCGTCGAATTTGTTGGTGGCAAAATGAATGTTTATGATCACGTTACCAATGTGATGACGAACGTACCGCAATATCCTTGGCAAGTAACCAATTTACGTAATTATTTAAATTTATCGCCTTATAATCCTGAGCCAATTGTTGCGAATGGAGTGACTTATACAGCGACAGGTCAAGGTTCTGGCGCTACAGGATTACCGGGCGATTACAGTCCACCTTCACGTTTTGTAAAAATGGCTTTCTTGTTAAAAAATGCAATGCCAGTTAATAATGCACAAGAAGCGGTGGTATTAGCAACGCATATTATTAATAACGTTGACATTCCTATTGGCGCAATTCGTTCTAAACAAACAAATGGGCAAGATGAAGCCGGTGATTTTACACAGTGGACTGTTTTTAAAGATTTAACTCATAAAGTGTTGTATTACCACACCTATGCAAATCCAACTTTGCAATCCATATCTTTATCTAAAATAGATTTTTCACCTAATGCACCACAATTGAAAATGTCAATCGCAAGTGCGCCTATTATTGCGGATGTAACCAATCAATTCTTGATGCAGAAATCCAGTTAGCCTCCACAACTTTTCTCAGGAATTTTTTTAAATTCCTGGGAAGCTTTTTGTTGCCAGGATCTTTATGCAATTATCGAAAAATTTTAATCAGCTATTATTTTCTGAATAAGAAATTTTAAAAGGCTGGTTGGGTTTTGTTGTACTCAACCCAACTACCACTTGTTATTTATAGGCTGATTGAAATACCTGCCATTGGGCCGTATAACTTCATTTGCCAGTTAAACTTGTTAATACCACCGCCGGTTTCATAATGTTGTTGTAAGTAGCGATAGCCGACATACATAGTTGTGCGTTTCCAGAACGAGCCACAGGTTGGGTGATAGCCTACTAGCGCCGTGATGTTATAGCTGGTATCAGTATTCATATTGGTACCACCAACGTCGCTAGCTAAGTTAGCTAGCCAATTTTCATTTAAGAAATAATTCAAGCGAACGCCCGCGATTGGGTCTGTCCAGTTTTGGTTGTCGCTAAAAGATAAATTCAAAACGTCAAGACTAACATTGTTTTGCGTAAAACGTGCGCCAATATAAGGTTCAATTTCAAAACGGCTTTTTCCATTGCTGAAATCGTACATATAGGCTTTATAAGAAGCACCGCCAGTTACTAATGCAAAATTAGCGGTTGTATCAACAGTAACAGGTCCTTCAGTCACATTGTCTGTTAAACGTGCGTATAAAGTATTTAAGAATAAGCTGAATCTGTCTTTGTAATAAGCGTCTAACCAGATCATGCCGCCGAAATTCATTTTGTGCCATAAATCATTAAATGATTGGGAAACGTGGACTTTTTCTGAAGCAACTTGCACATCACCATTCATGTTAATTGCCCATACATAGGGAATAACGTGGAATTGCCAATCATTTGCAGTGTTATTAGCTGAATTTGTTGTGCTATTGGTATCAGCGGCTGCAACAGAAGCGGAAGCACAGAGAGCAGCAGATACTGCAAGATTAAATAAAGTTTTTTTGGTAAGAGAGCTAAAAAGCGACATGATCGATCCTCTGATAAGTAATAAACGTGAATCCTTGTAATAGATTGATAATATATAATACAAACGCAATATAAATTCAATGTAGTAATCAAATAATTGTAGGGTGGGCAAAGCGCAGAGTGCCCACCATGCATTGTTTTTGGTGGGCACGTCGCTACGCTCCTTTGCCCACCCTACAACTAGCGAGAAAAAAATAATTTTGATAAATTAGATTTGGCTTTTTTGCCTACCTGACATGGAGATCTTACATGAAGTTAAAAAAATTTAAGCGAAGTTTACTCAATTTAGTTGTTGCAAGTATCACATTATTTTCGGTGGCCGCTTGGTCTTGTACCGGTATCGAGTTAAAAGCAAAAGATGGCAGTTATATTAATGGTCGTACAGTAGAATTTGGTATTCCCATTGTAATTAACGGCTTGGTTGTACCAAGAAATTACGATTTTAAAGGCACTTTACCTGATGGTAGCCCAGGCTTAAGTTATCGCGCTAAATACGCAGCGGTAGGTGCAAATGCTTATGGTGAACCTGCTATTGTGGATGGCTTAAATGAAAAAGGGTTAGCAACAGGAATGTTTTATTTCCCAGGTTATGCGAAATATGCGGATATTAATGATCAAAATAAAAATAAAGCATTATCGCCAACACAATTTACTAATTGGATCCTTACGCAATTTGCAACAGTCGATGAAGTCAAAGCAGCGCTTAAGAATGTTGTGATTGCTCCAACTACACCAAAAGGTTGGCCGGGATTACCACCTTTTCATTATGTTGTTTACGATAAAACTGGGAAAAGTATTGTCATTGAACCATTAAATGGTGAATTAAAAGTTTATGATAATCCAGTGGGTGTTATCACTAACTCACCAACTTTTGATTGGCATTTAACCAACCTTGCAAGTTATGTAAATTTATCGCCTATTAATGCGCCGCCTGTGAAAGTAGATGGTTTAACAATCAGAGCATTTGGTGAAGGTTCTGGTTTACATGGATTACCAGGGGATTTTACGCCACCATCACGTTTTGTGCGTGCAGCGTTTTTTGCATACACAGCCATTCCATCGGATAATTCGCAACAAGCTGTATTCCAAGCATTTCATATCTTGAATCAGTTTGATATTCCAGTTGGATCAGTACGTAATGTTCAACAAAATAAAATGTACCCTGAATATACTTTAGCAACAACGGTGAAAGATCCACAGAATCTAAAATATTATTTTAGAACATTTGAAGATCAAACGATTAAATCTATTAGCTTAAGTAATTTTGATTTAAATGCTAAGCAGATTAAGGTGATTAGCACACAAGGTAATCAACCTGTTGTGGACGTTTCAACGACTGCGTTAGTGATGCAGTAATTGTGTCCTTTGTCGTTGCGAGCGAAGCAAAGCAATCCAAGTTTAGCCAAGTTAGCTATTCCGTTGAAACCTGGATTGCCGCGTCGCTTCGCTCCTCGCAATGACGTTCTTTAAATATTTCTCAATAATTCATTAATACTTGTTTTGCTACGTGTTTTTTCATCAACTTGTTTGACGATAATGGCGCAGTACATGCTGTATTTACCGTTTTTACTAGGTAAAGTGCCTGGCACAACAACAGAACCGGCGGGTACACGGCCATAGCTAATGGTATCTGTTTCACGATTATAAATACGTGTGCTTTGGCTAATGTAAA